>JAABUP010006413.1_pt1 | contig 16733 bp, 19 predicted proteins | sample 5559201 | NCBI WGS metagenome assembly JAABUP01 (sample SAMN10711887, study PRJNA513373) | rock metagenome | isolation source: Antarctica rocks | place: Antarctica
CGACGTACGTGCCGCGGACGACGTCGGCGGTGATGGTCGACAGGAACCGCTCGGCGTCGACCCGTCGTGCGAACGCCTTCTTCCGTTGCCGGCCGTCCGGGTCGCGTCGTCGTCCTGGGCCTCGAATCAGGCGGACGTCAGGAGGGTCAGCGCACATAGCGGCTGATCCGGCTGCTGCGCGGCCCGTAGCCGTGGAGGCGCCACTGGTAGAGCGTTGCGACCCGGCACGCCGAGGAACTCGGCGACCTCGCGGACGCCCACCGGGTGTCCGAACTGCCCGTCATAGCTGCTCCGTCGACCCGCCCGACCGGGGCGAGCGCGAGGGTCACCGGAAAGGTCTGCGCGGGCGTTGCCGATGCGTGGCTACCGATCAGCTCACGGGCGACCACCGTGTAGCTGGGTCGCACCGGATGATTCTCGGTCGATCCGGGCGGGTCGGTCGAAGTCGCGGCGCGATGACCACCTGGTCGTGCGTGTCGTTGTCAGCTCGGCACAGCCGCAGGTCCCGCGAACAGCCACCGCCGTCGACGCCGCTCGATTATCCTGCCCGTTGTGAGCAGCACCGCCAGCCCGCACCCCGAAGGTGGCATCGACGTGGTCGTCAACGCCGACGGAGCGCTGCACGTTCCGGCGTCCGAGCTGGCTCGGCACGGAGTCAGCGCCGGAAGCCATCTGCGGATCGTCGTTGACTCGGCGCCTGCTCCCACGCGGAGCAGTGTCCGCGGGGCGCTCGCGGGCACTCCGGCGGCACAGCACGTCGAGGAGCTTCTCGTGGCGCTCGACGACGCCAGGTCTGAGCGGATCGCCGACATCGAGCAGCGGTGGGCGTCAAGGTCGTCGCAGACACCCACGTCCTCGTCTTCTACCTCTTCACACCGGACCGCCTGACGGACACCGCACTCGACGCGCTCCTGCACGCCGAGGACACCAACGGCATCGTTGTCTCGGCCGCCACCTTCGCCGACCTCTGGTACGCGAGCCGGAAGACCAGCTCGGCCGCCATCGCGCCCGGGGTGTACCAGCAGATCCGGCCAACGGTCCTCGACCCGACGACGAACCTGCTTCTGCAGCCGATCTCGGCGGCGACCATTGGCGCACTTTCGGGGCGGTGCCGTTGGAGACGCTGCGCGGCCCTTTCGACCGGTTCATCCTCGCCACCGCGCTTCAGTTCACGGCGCCGCTGGTCACCGCCGACCGTGCCATCGCCGCCACCGGCGCAGCCGAGATCGTCTGGTGAGCGCCGGTCATCGACTCAGCTCGGACGCCGATCCAGGTAGCCGCAGCGAGCGACCCTCTCGCTCATGTGGACCATGACCTCGTAGGCCTGCTTGTCGGTGACGTCTCCGTCCGCAACGGCCATGCTCAGCAGATCGATGGTCTCGTAGGTGGTGATGCGCTGGAACCGGGCGTACCGCAACGCCTCGAACTCGACGAGGCCGTGATGGCCGCCTACGGCTGGGACGACGTCCCGTTGGAGCACGGCTTCCACACCAACCGCCAGATGCGCCGCTGGACGGTCAGCCCGACTGCGGGTGTGGAGATCCTCGACCGGCTGCTGGAGGAGAACCACCGCCGCGCCGCGGTGCAGGGTGCGGCGCCGCCCCTTGCCGATTCCGAGAACGCCGTGGGGGAGGCCGGGTGACGACGAGGGCAGGGGCCGCCGGGCTACCGGCTCGTCCGCGAGACCACAGCCGCTCGTGGAACCGCAGGCGTCAGGGACGGTCGAGGACGTCGTGCGTGCCGATGCGGCGCCACACGACATGCGGTTGGCCCGGGTGAAGCTCCGCGCCGTAGCTCCAGGTGGCCCGTCCGTCCGGTGCGAACGTCATCTCCCATACCCCGGACGCCGCCTGCACTCGGTTCACGCGTAGGCCCTTGCGGAACGGACGCCCGGCCGCGGCAGCCGTTGGTACGTGGGCACTACCGCAGCGAGTTGAGGAAGGAGTCGCCGTCGGTGAAGACGACGCCCTCCCCGGCGTTCGCCTGCCGGCTCGCCTCCTGCTCCCCGGCCTGCCACTCCTGGGTCCAGAACCACGCCTGCTCAGCGGGGATCGACTTGAGCCCGCGCATGAGCACGCCATCATCGGTCACCACGAACTCGACGTCGTCGCCTTCCGCTATCCGGAGGGCGTCCCGGACCTCCTGGGGCAGGGTCAGCTGCCCTCTCGGTCGCAGCACTGTCCGAGCCATCGCGTCTCCCGGGAATCTCGCACGTACACAATCTCCTACTATCGTATCCGCGCACCGTGCTCCCGGCGAGGACTCGGGGAGAGAAAGTCGTAGTGAAATTGGGTCGCGCCTCAGCGTACGAATTGTGAGCCCGCGCGGCGGGCCGTCCCGGCTGGAGGTGTACCGGCGCTTCGACGTGCAGATCGCCGAGTTGCGCCAGCGCCTGGGCGGAGCCGGAGTACGAGAGCGGCGAGCCGCTCAGAACCTGTCCGACATCCTCGAACGCGAGCTGCTCGGCCCGTCCACGGTCCGAGGAGCTCATGTCCGCCGAACCAGCCACCGCCGGACGGACCGCGTCGCCGCTCAGGCCGCTTCGATCGTTGTCGCGCTGACCGTGGCCGAGACCGGAAGCGCTTCATGGCGTTCGCGCAGCACAACCGGGCGGTCTGGTCGCGGTCGGCCAGCCGTCGACTACCGCGGAGATCATTTCGTTCGCCTGCGGCCGGTCGTGGGAGCCCTGCAGGGCGGCGCTTCGAGCTGCGTCGTCCGACATGGCGTTTGCTCGCCCGGCGCAACGGCTGAGACCTGCAGGGATGTTACTGCTGGCTGCGGACGAGAACCTCAATGACAAGCTCGTCCGAGGCGTCCAGCGCATGAGCTGGCAGCTCGACATCGTGCGCGTGCAGGACGCCGGGTTGCGGGGGGCCGACGACCCGGTGGTGCTCCGTCGGCGGGCGATGAGAACCGCGTGCTGCGGAACCCACGACGTTGCGACGATGGCCCGTCTCGCCTACGAGAGGGTGAATGCGGGGTTGTCGATGCCCGGTGGCCGCGTCTGCGACGACGAGGAACCGTGCGGGCACGGACCGGCGCGTCCGCCCCAGACCCGGTCCGACCTGGGCTTCTCGAGCGGGCGTCAGCTGAGGAAGCCGCGCAGCAACGCCGCGCTGGCCGCGACGTGGGAGGCCATGGCCTCACTTGCCACCTCCGGCCGGCCCTGCAGGACGGCTCGCACGATCCGGTCGTGCTGATCGTTGCTGTGCTCGATGTTCAGGATGAGTAGGGGGATCCGGTCCAGTAGGTCGTTGAGGCGCACCCGGACGTCGGCAGCAGCGGCCGACAGCGACGGCGACCGGGCGAACTCCACGATGGCCAGGTGCAGCCGGGAGTCCAGCGATCGGTAGCTGTCCGGCCCGGCCACTCGGCACTGCCCGAGCATCCGCTGCAGGTCAGCGGCCGCTTGGGGCCGAAAGGGCGCCGTCGCTGCTGCCCCGGCAGCGCCGACCTCGAGCACCGCGCGTAGCACGAGCACGTCCTCGAGCTGCCCGCGCAGGTCGTCGGGCGCCACGTCGACGGCACCGCTCGGCCGGGGCAGGACGAAGGTTCCACCGTGGCGGCCGCGGCGGGAGGTCACCCAGCCGGCGTCGGCCAGCGAGTGCAGTGCCGAGCGCAGCGTCGCCCGGCTCACGCCGAGCCGCGCCGCCAGCTCTCGTTCGGGTGGTAGGCGCTCTCCCGCCGGGACCAGCCCCAGCTTCACCAGCTGCAATAGGCGCTGTACGCACTCCTCGAACGCGTTGCCGCTGCGCAGCGGCCGCAGGGCCACCTCTACGGCGGGCACCATCGGGGGGTCGTGCGCAGCGGCCATCACCTACTCCGGCGTGACGTACGCCCCGCACAGGCCGCCGTCGACGAGGAACTCCGTCGCCGTGATGAACGAGGAGTCGTCGGAGGCCAGGAAGGCCACGGCTGCGGCGATCTCGTCGGCTTCGGCGAACCGGCCCATGGGGATGTGCACCAGCCGGCGCGCGGCCCGCTGCGGGTCCTTGGCGAACAGCTCCCGCAGCAGCGGGGTGTTCACCGGGCCGGGGCACAGCGCGTTCACCCGGATGTTCTCCCGCGCGAACTGCACGCCCAACTCGCGTGTCATGGCCAGCACTCCACCCTTGGAGGCGGTGTAGGAGATCTGCGAGGTCGCGGCGCCCATCCGCGCGACGAAGGACGCGGTGTTGATGATGGAGCCACCGCCCCGCGCCTGCAGGTGCGGGATGGCGTGCTGGCAGCACAGGTACACCGAGGTCAGGTTGACCTCCTGCACCCGCCGCCAGGTGTCGATTCCGGTGGTGAGGATGGAGTCGTCCTCCGGTGGTGAGATCCCCGCATTGTGAAAGGCGATGTCCAGGCCGCCGTAGGTGCGCACCGCGGACGCGAACAGCTCGACCACCTGCTCCTCGACGGTGACGTCGGTCGGCACGAAGAGGCCACCCACCGCCGCTGCCGCCGCCGACCCGCCCACCGGGTCGAGGTCGGCGACGACCACGTGCGCGCCTTCCGAGGCCAGCCGATGCGCGGTCGCCAGGCCGATCCCGCTGCCGCCGCCGGTGATCACCGCCACCCGGTCGACGAGGCGCCGGACGACCGCAGTGCCCATCTCACGCTCCCGTCGCGAGGAACACGTTCTTGACGTCGGTGAAGGAGTCGAGCGCATCCGGCCCGAGCTCGCGTCCCAACCCGGACTGCTTGAAGCCGCCGAACGGCGTGCTGTAGCGCACCGAGGAGTGGCTGTTGACCGACAGGTTGCCGGCCTCGATGCCGCGTGACACGCGCAGCGCTCGGCCCAGATCGTTGGTCCAGATCGAGCCGGACAGCCCGTAGGGCCCGTCGTTGGCCAGCCGGATCGCGTCGGCCTCGTCGGTGAACGGCAGCACCGCCACGACGGGACCGAAGATCTCCTCGGTGACCGCTCGATCGTGGGGGTCGACGGGAGCGAGCACGGTGGGGGGGAACCAGAAGCCGGGCCCAGCCGGGGCGTAGCCCCGGAAGGCTACGGGCGCGCCGTCGGGGAGATAGGAAGCCACCGTCTCCCACTGCCGCCGCGAGATCAGGGGTCCCATCTGCGAGCTGTCCAGCTGCGGGTTCTCGACCCGGACCGCGTGCACCGCCGGTTCCAGCAGCGCCAGGAACTTCTCGTATATCGTGCGCTGCACCAGAATGCGCGAGCGCGCGCAGCAATCCTGCCCGGCGTTGTCGAAGACGGCGGACGGCGCGGCGGCCGCGGCCTGCTCGAGGTCGGCGTCGGCGAACACCACGTTGGCGCTCTTGCCGCCGAGTTCCAAGGTGACCCGCTTGACCTGCTGGGCGCAGCCGGCCATCACCGCCCGGCCCACCTCGGTGGAGCCGGTGAACACCACCTTGCGCACGTCCGGGTGCGTGACGAAGCGCTGCCCGACGACCGAGCCCTTGCCGGGCAGCACGGTCAGCACGCCCTCGGGCAGGCCGGCCTCCAGCGCCAGCTCGCCGAGCCGGATCGCGGTGAGCGGGGTGAGCTCGGCCGGCTTGAGCACCACGGTGTTGCCGGCGGCCAGCGCGGGGGCGAACCCCCAGCCGGCGATCGGCATCGGGAAGTTCCACGGCACGATCACGCCGACGACGCCCAGCGGCTCTTTGAAGGTGATGTCCACCCCGCCGGCGACCGGGATCTGCCGGCCGAACAGCCGCTCCGGCGCGGCGCTGTAGTAGGTCAGCACGTCGCGGACGTTGCCGGCCTCCCAGCGGGCGTTGCCGATGGTGTGCCCCGAATTGGCCACCTCGAGGCGGGCCAGTTCCTCGACGGCCGCATCCACCCGTTCGGCGAACCGGCGCAGCAGCCGCCCCCGGTCGGCCGGGGAAACGTGCCGCCACTGCTCGAACACCGTCCGGGCGCGGTCGATCGCGGTATCGGTCTGGGCCTGGCTGGTCAGCTCGACGGTCCGCACCCCCTGTTCGGTCGCCGGGTTGATGACCTCGTACGTCGTGGCGCTCACAGCCGTTCGAACCCCCGGTAGCGCTCCCAGTCGGTGACCGTTCGGCCGAAAGCCGCGAGCTCGATGCGCGCGTTGTTGGCGTAGTGGTCGACGACGTCGTTGCCGAAGGTCGCCCGGGCGAAGTCGCTGGCCGCGAAGAGTTCCAGCGCCTGCCCCAGGCTGCCCGGTACGCGGGGCGCATCGCTGACATAGGCGTTGCCGCGCCACGCCGGCTCGAGCTCGAGGCGCTGGGAGATCCCGGCGAACCCGGCGGCCACGATCGCCGCGGTGGCCAGGTAGGGGTTGACGTCGCCGCCCGGGACCCGGTTCTCCAACCGCAGTGACGCGCCGTGCCCGACCAACCGCAGCGCGCAGGTCCGGTTGTCCCGGCCCCACGTGAGTGCGGTCGGAGCGAACGATCCCTCGACGAACCGCTTGTAGGAGTTGATGTTCGGCGCCAACAGCAGGGTCAGCTCGCGGAGGTACCTCAGCTGACCGGCGATGAACGAGCGGCCGATGGGGGAGAGGCCGTCGCCAGTGTCCCCGGCGAGCACGAGCGCGCCGTCCTCGCCCCGGAAGCTGCAGTGGATGTGGCAGGAGTTGCCCTCACGCTCGTCGAATTTGGCCATGAAGGTCAGTGCGTAGTTCTCCTGCGCGGCGATCTCCTTCGCACCGTTCTTGTAGACGACGTGGCCGTCGCACGCCCGGACCGCCTCGTCGTAGCGGAACACGATCTCGTGCTGGCCCAGGTTGCACTCGCCCTTGGCGGACTCCACCGTCATACCGGCGGCCGCCATGCTGTTGCGGATGCGGCGCAGCAGCGGTTCGACGCGGGCGGTGCCCAGCAAGGAGTAGTCGACGTTGTACTGGTTCGCCGGCGTGAGGTTGCGGTATCCGGCCGAGTAGGCCTGCTCGTAGGTGTCGCGGAACAGCAGGAACTCCAGCTCGGTGCCGACGTGGGCGGACATGCCCGCCTCGGCGAGCCGCGCGGTCTGGCGCTGCAGGATCTGCCGGGGCGAGGCGGCAACCGGCGCGCCGCCCTCCCACAGCACGTCGGCCAGCACCAGCACCGTGCCCGGGTGCCACGGCACGCGTTGCAGCGTGGACAGGTCCGGTTGCAGCACGAAGTCGCCGTAGCCACTGGACCAGGACGACATCGCGTAACCGTCGACGGTGTTCATGTCCACGTCCACGGCCAGCAGGTAGTTGCAGCCCTCGGTGGCGTGCTCGAGCACGACGTCCAGGAAGTACCGGGCGTGCAACCGCTTGCCCTGCAGCCGCCCCTGCATGTCGGTGAGGGCGACCAGCACCGTGTCGACGTGCCCGACATCGACCTCGACCTGCAGGTCCTCGACGGTCATCCTGGCGTTCAGAGCGGCCTGCTCAGGTCGCGTTCGACCGCAGCCAGCTCCTCCGCAGTGCCCTGCACGCGCGGGCCGGTGAACCAGGTGCGGGCCGACACCAGCCAGTAGATCCCGGCGAACCCGATCACGGCGAGCAGGACGATCGGGGCGAAGTTGAACGAGTTCGGCTCGAACGTTCCGGTGGAGAACGGGTTGAACTGGGGGCCCAGCAAGGGGAACAGGATCAGCACCACCCACACGATCGAGAGCCAGCCGATGACCGCGCTGCCCCGGCCGAGGTGCCAAGGTCCGGGCACGAAGCCCGGGTTGACGCGCCGCAGGAAGACCGGGATGACGTAGGAGACGTAGAGCCCGACGACCGCGACGGACACGATCGCGAAGAAGGCGACCGCGTAACCCTGGCGGGTGTAAAGCGAGGGCAACCCGAGGACGATCGCGCCGACGACAGCGAACCAGATGCCGTTGGTGGGCGTCCGGGTCCGCGGGTTGATCTGGTGCCACAGCCGGGAGCCCGGGATGGCACCGTCGCGGGAGAAGGCGTAGATCATGCGGCTGTTGGCGGTCACCGACGCCATGCCGCAGAAGAACTGGGCGACGATGACGGCGAACAGCAGGAGCCTGCCCAGGTTGGCTCCGGCGGCGTCGACGATGATCGACGGGCCGGCCAGGATGCCCTTCGCGGCGACGGCGGCGTACTCGTCGGTGCCGACAGTGAAGGGCACCGCGACCGATAAGCCCACCATGAGGACGAAGCCGGCCACGACCGACACCCAGACCGCGGTGACGATGCCGCGTGGACCGCTGACCGCCGCATCACGGGTCTCCTCGGTCATGTGCGCGGAGGCGTCGAATCCCGTGATCGTGTACTGCGCGAGCATGAGGCCCACGGCGGTCACCCAGATCGTGGTGAGCCCGGTACCGCCGAAGCCGGTGGTGTTGGAGTAGCCGGTGAAGACGTCACCGATCGGGGTCGTGGTCTGCGGGACCGTGAACAGCACCAGCACGACGACTGCTGTGAACGCCAGGTGCCACCACACGCTGATGTCGTTGAGTAGGGCGACGAGCTTGACCCCGAAGGTGTTGAGCAGCCCGTGCGCGGCGAGGATGAGGACGTAGATGAGCAGGATCTGCCACGGCTGCGCGGCGAAGTCCGGCAGGAAGGTCAGCTGGAGGAAGAACCCGACGATGGTGGCGAGCCCGAAGTCGATGGAGGCGGTGACCGCCACCTGGCCGACCAGGTTGAACCAGCCGGTGAACCAGGAGGCGACCGCGGCCCGCCGGGGCGGGGCCATCTTCGCCGCCCAGTAGTACAGTCCACCGGCAGTGGGGTACGCCGAGCACACCTCGGCCATGGCCAGGGCGACCAGCAAGGACATGAGACCGACGAAGAGCCAACCCAGGGTGGCGGTCCGTGGCCCGCCCGCCGCCATGGCCAGGTAGTAGGTGGTGATGCCGCCGGTCAGGATCGAGATGATCGTGAACGAGACGGCAAAGTTGGAGAACCATCCCATCCCGCGCGTGAGTTCCTGCGCGTAGCCGAGTTCGTGCAGGCGCCGGGTGTCCTCGTCCACCACGACCGGCGCGCCCGGTTGGGACGGCTCGGCTGTCGGGTTCATGGGCAGACCTCCTATGGATCAGAAGCGGACCATAGAACCCCGGCTGCGGTCTTCACAAGAGGGCGGGAGGATCGGTGGGTCGTCACGGGTTACCCGGTGGTGGCGGTCGCCCGAACGAGCGCAGCGAACAACCGGCCGTCGCGCCCGGCCTCCGGATGCCACTGGACACCGAGGCAGAATCGCGGTCCGTCGTATTCGACCGCCTCGATCGTGCCGTCCTCCGCGCGAGCGGTGACGACCAGATCGGTTGCTACCCGGTCGAGGGTCTGGTGGTGGTGGCAGTGGGCGGTCACCGTCTCGCCGAGCAGTGCCGCCACTCGGCTGGCGGGGTCGAGCCTGACCTGGTGCTCGGCGAAGCGGCCCGGCCCCGGGTCGTGGTTCACCGCGCCCGGCGCGGTGAGCAGATGCTGCACCAGGTTGCCGCCCAGGACGACGTTGAGCAGCTGCATGCCGCGGCAAATGGCGAGGACGGGCAACTGGCGCTCGAGCGCGGCCGACAACAGCTCGCTCTCGGCTTCGTCCCGGTCGGGTCGGGTCCGCACGGTGTGCGGCCCCGGTCGCTGGCCGTACCGATCGGGATCCACGTCGGCCCCACCGGCGATCACCAGCCCGTCGATTCGCTCCACCACGTCCGAGGTGACAGCGCCGGTCGGTAGCAGCACCGGCTGCCCACCGGCCGCAGCGACCGCGTCGACGTACGTGGCCGGCAGCAGCACGGCAGGGACGTCCCAGGTACCCCAGCGGGCCTGCTCACGGTAGGTGGAGATGCCGATCAACGGTGGCGCCGCGCGCTGTCGAGCCGAGGGGGCGGCGGATGCACGTCGGTGTCGAGCGGGGCCGGCGACCATTCCGCCATCGTGTCAGCCGATGCGGCGACCGACGCGTCGTCTGACCGTGTTGTGCGGCCCACACTGGAGGCCGATGGGAAACCAACCGGCGCTAGTCTGCGGGGGCCGGGTCACCTGGTCGGTGCGCGCCGTGACGTCCCGCCTGAGCGGTCCATGAGCGAAGGAACCATCATGATCTTCATCGCCGTCAAGTTCCCGGTTCGCCCCGAGCGGAGTGCGGAGTGGATGTCCCTCGTCGAGGACTTCACCACCGCTGTCCGCAACGAGCCGGGCAACGTCTTCTTCGAGTGGTCCCGCAGCGTGGACGACCCGAACGAGTTCGTCCTGCTCGAAGCCTTCGCATCCGCCGAGGCGGGCGAGGCACACGTGCAGACGGAGCACTTCCGGACCGCGATCGCGTGGATGCCGGACGTGGTCAGCGCGACGCCCTCGATCGTCAACGTCGAGGTGCCGCAGGACGGCTGGGGTCAGATGGGTGAGGTCAGCCCCACCTCGCGGTAGGTCAACGGGCTCGGGTGCTGGCTGTTCGTCGCTCACCAGGGGCACACTGCAACCCATGTGCGGCCGATACGCGAGCACCCAGACCGATGCCGACTTGCTGGGGTTGTTCGACGCCGTCGAGGCGGTCGGCGCAGAGTTGCCCCCCTCCTACAACGTGGCCCCCACCGATGGGGTGCGCGTCGTGCTCGAGCGAACCCCGCGTGACGCGCCCGACGCCGCGCCTGCGCGTCAGCTGCGCACCGCGCGTTGGGGGCTCGTGCCGTCGTGGGCCAAGGACACCAAGATCGGGGCACGGTTGATCAACGCCAGGAGTGAGAGCATCACCGCGAAGCCGTCGTTCCAGGCCGCCGCGGCCCGTCGACGTTGCCTGGTACCCGCGGACGGGTATTTCGAGTGGGAGAAACGCGACCGCGCGAAGGTGCCGTACTTCCTGCACGGTGACGGCGTGCTGGCCTTCGCCGGGCTCTATGAGCTGTGGCGCGACCACACCCTGGCCGACGACGACCCGGACCGCTGGGTGTGGTCGGTCACCATTCTCACCACCACCGCCGCTGATGCCCTCGGCGGCATCCACGAGCGCACCCCCGTCGTGCTGCCCGCCGAGCTGCGCGACGCCTGGCTCGACCCGTCCGTCACCGACCCGACCCGGGTCCGCGAGCTGCTCGACAGCGTGCCCGAGCCACACCTGCAACCCCGCGAGGTGAGCTCGGCGGTGAACAGCGTGCGGAACAACGGTCCGGAGTTGCTCCACCCGGTGTGAGGGCCGGTGGCACACTCGGTGAACATGAGCGACAGCGACACCCAGTGGTACTACTGCACAGCCGACGGCACGGTTCGCCAGGGCAAGGACGCCCGCGGCCTCGACCGCATGGGTCCCTACCCGGACGCGGAGACGGCGCGCAACGCACTCGCCATCGCCAAGGCGCGCAACGACGCCGCCGACGCGCAGGACCGCGAGTGGCGCGGCTGAGCCACCCGGTGCAGCCCGGCGGTGACGGGGCCGGGTGAGCGGGCCGCGGGTGGTCTCCCTCGTGCCGTCGCTGACGGAGTCGGTGGCGCCCACCGGGCTGCTGGTCGGGGCCACCGATTACTGCGTGCACCCGGCGGAGCTGGACCTGGCGCGGGTGGGCGGTTCCAAGTACCCGGACGTGTCCGCGGTGCTGGCCTGCGCGCCCGACCTGGTGCTGGCCAATACGGAGGAGAACCGGGAGGTGGACGTGCTCGCGCTGCGCGCCGCTGGGGTGGACGTGTGGGTGACGCCCGCACCGGAGCTGGTGCCCGACGCCCTGGCGGTGCTGCGTCGGGTGTTCACCGATGCCCTCGAGGTCGCGGTGCCGGCGTGGCTGCCCGCGGCGGAGCAGCTGTGGGCGCCGGTGCCCTCCATCACCCGCACGGCCGTGGTCGGCGTGTGGCGACGACCGTGGGTGGTGCTGGGCCGCAACACCTTCTCCGGCGACGTTCTGCTACGTCTCGGGGTGGGCAACGCCTTCGCCGACGACGCTGAGCGCTACCCGCGGCCGTCGCTGGAGCACCTGCAGGGGGTGGTGTCCGCGAGCGGCGCGCTGGTGGTGCTGCCCGACGAGCCGTACGAGTTCACCGCCTCCGACGGTCCGGAGGTGTTCGGTGGCGCTGACTGCGCGCTGGTGTCGGGGCGGCATCTGACCTGGTGGGGGCCCTCGCTGCTGCGGGCGCACGCGCTGCTGGCCGCGCAGCTGGCGCACTCGGCACGGTGACCCTGCACGCTGCGCTGACCCTCAGGCCGCGTTGACCCTTCTCCGGCCCGGGCGCCGGGCGGTCTCGGCGAGACGTCTGCGGGCGCTGGTGCCCCGCTCCGATCCGGTTTCCGGCGCGTTGTCGGACGTGGCCCGCAGCAACACATCGGGCAGCGACAGCTTCCAGATGGTGCGGGTGGTCTTGAGGAACTGCGCCGGCAGCGAGCCCGTGGTGTAGGGCAACTCGTATTTGTCGCACAGGGCCGTGATCCTCTCCGACATCTCGGCGTAGCGGTTGCTGGGTAGGTCGGGGAAGAGGTGGTGCTCGATCTGGTAGCAGAGGTTCCCGGACATGAACGCCATCAGCGGGCCGGCGTGGAAGTTGGCCGAGCCCAGCAGCTGCCGCAGGTACCACTCCGGTGGCCTTTCCCGCGCCAGCTCGGCCTCGGTGAACTTCTCCGCCCCGTCTGGGAAGTGCCCGCAGAAGATGACGCCGTAGGACCACAGGTTGCGGATGAGGTTCGCGGTCGCGTTGGCGGTGAGCGTGGAGAGCAACGCCGGGCCGGTCAGCAGCGGATACACCACGTAGTCCTTCGCCAACTGCCGAGCGACTTTCCGGCCGATCACCTTCGCCTGGGCCCACGCCTGTCCCAGGCTCTTCTCCCGCTTGCGGATGGCCTCGAAATCCAGGTCGTGCAGCGCCACGCCGTACTGGAAAAACGTCGCGAGCAGCGCGTTGTACAGCGGCTGGCCCAGGTTCACCGGACTCCAGCGTTGGTCGCGGGTCATGCGCAGGATGCCGTACCCGACGTCCTTGTCCTTGCCGACGACGTTCGTGTACTTGTGGTGCACGTAGTTGTGCGAGTGCTTCCAGTGCTCGGCCGGACACGTCGTGTCCCACTCCCAGGTGCTGGAGTGGATCTCGGGGTCGTTCATCCAGTCCCATTGCCCGTGGATGACGTTGTGCCCCAGCTCCATGTTCTCGATGATCTTGGCCGCGCCCAACATCGCGGTGCCCGCCACCCAGGCCGGGGGGAACGCACTGGCGAACAGGGTGACCCGAGCGCCGGCGGCCAGGCCCCGTTGCAGCTGGATGGCTCGGCGGATGTAGGCGGCGTCGCGCTCACCGCGGGATTCCTCCACGTCGCGGCGGATGGCGTCGAGCTCACGGCCCAGCGCCTCCACGTCCGCCTCGGTGAGATGGGAGAACTCCTTGATGTCGGTGATGGCCACAGTGTCTCCTTGCAATTCGAGGGATCGGCAGTTCAGGGGATCAGGGGTTCGGGGTCTGGGGTGGCCTACAGGTCGAGCGTGCAGTCGCCCGCAGCCGCGGAGATGCAGGTCTGGATGCGGTCGCCCACGGCGTGTTCCGTGCCCGAGCGGAGGTCGCGGACGTTGCCGGCGAGCAGTGGCACCACACAGGTCTGGCAGATGCCCATACGGCAGCCGGAGGGCATCTGCACGCCACCCGACTCACCCGCATCGAGCAGCGTCGTCGCACCGTCGGCCGCCACGTCCTTTCCTGATCGCGCGAAGGTCACGGTGCCGCCCGCACCGCCGGCCCCGGACAGCTCCACGGAGAAGCGCTCCATGTGCAGCTGCCTGGGTATACCCCTGGCGCGCCAGAGCTTCTCCGCGGCATCGAGCATCCCCGGTGGACCGCACGCCCACGTCTGGCGGACCGTCCAGTCGGGGCACACTTCGGCGAGACGGTCCAGGGAGAGCACACCCATCTCGTCGGTGAGCTGGGTGTGCATCCGCAAGCTCGGGTGCGCCTGGACCAGCGCACCCAGCTCGGCCCGGAACAGCACGTCGCCCACGGTGGGTGCGGAGTGCACCAGGGTGACATCGGGCAAGGTGCCGCGCCGGTCCAGGGTGCGCAGCATGGCCATCACCGGGGTGATGCCGCTACCTGCGGTGAGGAACAGCAGCGCCGCCGGGGGTGGCTCGGGCAGGGTGAAATCTCCGCGCGGGGCAGCCAGGCGGATCACCGTTCCCGGGGCGAGGCCGTTGACGAGATGGCGGGAGAGGAATCCCTCCGGCATCGCCTTGACGGTGATCGCGATGGTCCCCTGGTTCTTCTTCGGTGCCGACGTCAGCGAGTACGAGCGCCAGTGCCAGCGCCCGCCCACCTGGGTGCCGATACCCACGTACTGCCCGGCCCGGTAGTCGAAGGAGAACCCCCAGCCCGGCTTGATCACCAGGGTCGCGGCGTTCGCGGTCTCGGGGAGGACCTCGACGACCTTGCCGCGCAGTTCGCGCGCCGACCACAGCGGGTTCAGCAGGTGCAGGTAGTCGTCGGGCAGCAGCGGGGTGGTGAGCCTGCTGGCCGCGCCGCGGACGAAGTCGGCGTTCGGGGTGAGCGCGGCCGGAGGGGCTCCCGCCGCGACCCGGCGCCGGGCCTCCAGCGTGGCCGCGCCCAGGGCGGCGGCGCTCACCCCGGCGGCCGACCAGGCCCGACGGGGCGACAACGCTGGCGGCATGAGCGGTCGAACCATGTGCGCGTTCCCCTCGTTCGGCTGCCCGGCATGGCGGGGCGAGCAACTCCCGCCGCAGCTCGAACGGGCGGTCTCGAGGACCAACGAACAGCATGCCGGGTGATGACGCTTTTCAGTGAACACCTGTCAACTCAGAGACTGACGCTACTCCCCGGGGCGGTCATCGACGGAGGCGGCAGGGTCGTGACGTTGACCACTGACATGACCCTGCGGCCTGCCCGGGGGCTCGCTCAGAAGCTGTGCTCGGGGCCGGGGAACGTACCGACGCGCACCTCGTCGGCGTAGCTGGTGGCAGCGCGCCGCAATTCGCCGGCCACGTCGCCGAAGCGTTTGACGAATCGGGGTCCCTTGCCCTCGCTGAGCCCGGCCATGTCCTGCCACACCAGCACCTGGGCGTCGCACTCCGCGCCGGCGCCGATCCCGACGGTGGGGATGGTGAGCTTGTGGGTCACCTGTGCGGCCAGTTCGGCGGGCACCATCTCCATGACCACGGAGAACGCCCCCGCGTCCTGTACGGCCTCGGCGTCGGCCACGAGCTGCTCGGCACCGTCGCCGCGGCCCTGCACCCGGAAGCCGCCGAGGTTGTTCACGCTCTGCGGGGTGAAGCCGATGTGGGCCATGACGGGGATACCCGCGGTGGTGAGGGCGCGGATCTGCGGGGCGATGCGCTCACCGCCCTCGAGCTTCACGGCGTGCGCGTGGCCCTCCTTGAGGAAGCGCACCGCGGTGGCCACGGCCTGCTCCGACCCCGACTCGTAGGTACCGAACGGCAGGTCGGCGACGACCAGGGCGCGCGGGGCGCCGCGGACCACGCCGCGGACCAGGGGGAGCAGTTCGTCGACGGTCACCGGCAGGGTGGTGTCGTAGCCGTAGACCACGTTGGCGGCGGAGTCACCGACCAGCAGTACGGGGATTCCGGCGGAGTCGAACACCTTCGCGGAGGAGTAGTCGTAGGCCGTGAGCATCACCCACTTCTCCCCGGCGTTCTTCTTCGCCATCAGATGGTGAATGCGGGTCGTGGGACGCGGGGCCGACCCGGTGGTGGGCGCACCCCCGTAGGGGGCTGTCTCGGACATCGTCGTCCGTCCTTTCCTCGAGGCCCGTGCCGGGTCCCCGGGATCTGGGGGTGTGTGACACCGAGAGCGTGCCACTTCTGTCGGCCCCAGGCGATAGCGTGCGCGGCATGTCACACGAGAGCGTGGAACGGGTGCGGCCGCCGCTGGTGGCCGACGAGTCGACGATGCTCGTCGCCTGGCTGGACTGGCACCGGGAAACGTTGGCGCAGAAGGTGTCCGGGGTGGACCCCGAGCGCATGCGCGAGGCCACGGCCGCACCGACGACGCTGACGCTGCTGGGGCTCGTGCGGCACATGGCCGACAACGAGCGCTACTGGTTCCGCGAGGTGGTGGCCGGGGAGCAGGTGGAGGACTACTGGGCTCCCGAGGACGACCCTGAGGCGGACTTCCGCGGCGCGCACCCGGATGGGCCGGAGGCCGACGTCGCGGTGTGGCGGGCGGCGGTCGCGGAATCGCGGGCCGTGCTGGCCGGGCGGTCGATGGACGACCTGTGCGCCAAGGAGTCTCCCGCCGGGCCGGGTTCGGTGCGATGGGTGGTGGTGCACATGATCGAGGAGTACGCCCGGCACAACGGGCACGCGGACGTGCTTCGTGAGCGGCTCGACGGCGTGGTGGGGGTGTAGCCGATGGCCTGTCGGATCACGGACCTGGTGCTGAACTGCGCTGATCCGGAGGCCCTCGCCCCGTTCTGGTGTGCGGTGCTGGGTTACGAGGTGCTCGACGTCGACGAGACCGGGGTGAGCATCGGGCCACCTGGCGGTGGGGCGCGGCCAGGGCTCACCCTGCTGCGCTCCGCCGACCGCAAGGTGGGCACGTTGCGGCTGCACCTCGACGTGAACGCGACCGACGGCGACCAGGACACCGAGCTCGCCCGGCTGCTCGCGGTCGGCGCTCGTCCGGTGGAGATCGGCCAGACCGGACAGGAGAGCTGGGACGTGCTCGCCGACCCCGAGGGCCACGAGTTCTGCCTGCTGCGCAGCACCGTCGCCCCGGCCTGAGCGATGCGCAGCAGTGCTAACCTGTTTCCGCCGCCCACGGCACTTGTCGGCAGTTCGCGTCGCACATCCCCACTTGTCGGGAGAAGAACTCGCGACAAGTGGAGCCGGAGACGTGGAACCGGAGCCGTGGAGCCGGAGCCGTGGAGCCGGCCCGCACCTACTCCGGAGCGCG
>JAABUP010006414.1_pt1 | contig 16733 bp, 17 predicted proteins | sample 5559201 | NCBI WGS metagenome assembly JAABUP01 (sample SAMN10711887, study PRJNA513373) | rock metagenome | isolation source: Antarctica rocks | place: Antarctica
CGGACCGACGGGGCGAGGAGGTCATCACCTATGACGACTTGGGAGCCTCGCCCGGCTCGATCATCGGCCTGAGCGAGGGGGGCGAGGCCGCCAACCCGTTCCGCCCGAACAAGAAGCCGATCGACGCCTACTGCGCTTGTCTGATCGACCGGATCAATCTCTGAATCAAACGAACCTATCTTCACGAACCCAGAACCGGGGGCCTCGGCCATGGCCGTAAGCGACAACCTGATGAGCGAATGGAAGCTCCGCGAGGAGATGTGCGAGATCGGCCGGCGGGTCTACGCCAAGGGGTTCGCCGCGGCCAACGACGGCAACATCTCGTATCGGCTGAGCGAGGACCGGGTCCTCTGCACGCCGACCCGCGTCTCCAAGGGGTTCATGAAGCCTGATGACCTCTGCATCGTCGACATGGACGGCAAGCAGGTCTCGGGCAAGCGGAAGCGTTCCAGCGAGATCCTGCTGCACCTGACGATCATGAAGACCCGACCCGACATCAAGTCATGCGTCCACTGCCACCCGCCGCACGCCACGGCCTTCGCCGTCGCCCACGAGCCGATCCCCAAGTGCACGATGCCCGAGTTCGAGGTCTTCCTCGGCGAGGTCGCCATCGCCCCGTATGAAACCCCTGGGACCCAGGCGTTCGCCGACACGGTGATCCCCTACGTCAAGGACACCGACGTCATCCTCCTGGCCAACCACGGGACGATCACCTGCGGGGCCGACCTGACCGACGCTTACTTCAAGACCGAGATCATCGACGCCTACTGCCGGATCCTGATCCTCACCAAGCAGCTCGGCCGGGTGAACTACTACGACGACGCCAAGGCCGCCGAGCTAATCAAGATCAAGCCGAACCTGGGGATCCGCGACGTCCGCCTGGAGAAGGGGCTGGAGAACTGCGACCTCTGCGGCAACAGCCTGTTCCGCGAGGGATATACGGAATTCAAGCCCGAGCACAAAGCCTTCATCCCCGACAAGTTCCAGCAGCAGGCCGCACCGGCTCCGGCCGCCGCCCCCGCCCCATCGGGAAGCAACGGCAAGGGGGGCGACCCGATGGACGCGATGGTCCAGACGATCACCGATCAGGTGATGCGGTTCATGAATGGATCGGGCAACGGGACCGGCTCGTCGGCTGTCAAGGACGGCGGCTATGCCTCGGGGATCTCGGGCGGGGCCTGAGCCGGCATCACCCATTAACCATCAATCATTTACAATATGAGATTTGTGATCTGCGATCCCAGGGGGAAGCCATGAAGGTCAGCATCATCGGCGGGGGCGGGCTGGTCGGCTCCTGCGCCGCGTACGCCTTGCAGTGCGGCGGGGTGGCCAGCGGGCTCGACCTGATCGACGTCAACGCCGACCTCTGCCGGGGCCAGGCGCTGGACCTCCTCCACGGGTCGTCGATCGCGGCGGACCAGCGGATCCGGGCCACGGGGTACGAGGCGATCCCCGAGAGTGACCTGATCTGCATCACCGCCGGGCTTCGTCGGAAGCCCGAAGAGAGCCGGCTGGACCTGATTAACCGGAACGTCGAGCTTTTCCTCGGCATCCTCGCCCAGGTCAAGGCCGCGGGACCGAAGAAGGAGGCAATCGTCCTGGTCGTCTCCAACCCGGTCGACGTGCTCACCTACCTGGCCACGATCCAGCTTGGCCTGCCCTCCTCGCAAGTGATCGGGCTGGGGACCGAGCTCGACTCGGCCCGGTTCCGGAGCCTGATCGCCGAGGCGCTGAAGCTCCCGCCGACGCAGGTGACGGCCACGATCCTCGGCGAGCACGGCGAGAGCATGGTCCCGATCTGGTCCGCCGCGCAGGCCGCCGGGCTCCCTCTGGAGAAGTTCCCGGGCTGGACCTCCGGCACGGCCGACGCCCTCTTCGCCAAGACCCGGGGGAGCGGGGCCGAGGTCATCAAGCTCAAGGGCGGCGCCGGGTTCGCCGTCGGCCTGGCGATCCGCGACGTGGTCCACGCCATCGCCCTCGACTCCCGACGGATCCTGCCAGTGGCCTCGCTGGTCAACGGGACTTACGGGATGCGCGACGTTTGCATCTCGGTGCCCACCGTCCTGGGCCGGTCGGGCGTCGAGGCCCAACTGGAGATCGAGCTCTGGCCGAAGGAGGTCTCGGCCTTGCAGCAGTCGGGGCAGGTCCTCCGGGGGACGATCGACCAGGTCTTGAAGACCAATCCCAATGCCTCGAAGGGCGCGAACCGGCCCGCCGCCCCGGCCCCGAAGCCATCGGACAACGGCCCGGGCGTCCGGGTGACGATGGGCTCGGGAAGCGGGAACGGCGGGTCCGGCAAGTCTCGCGTGACGATCTCGGGACAGGGGGGCGGACGTGCTTAAGTCGCTCGATCGGAAGCTGGCCGCGATCCACGCCGACCCTTCGTGCCGCGAGTTCATCCTCGCCGACGCCAAGGACGCCGACATGGCCTTCGGCATCGGCGCCCCGGGCCTCTCGCCCGAGTCGCATCCCGGCGAGGTCCGGTTCAAGACGCTGGAAGAGTACCGCCAGCAGATCCGGGCGATCGTCCAGCAGGGGGCGGTCGACATCATGCTGATGTCGGCCCACACCAACCACGCCCTGACCATCCGCGAGCGGATCTTCGAAGGCTCCCCCGTCACCCCCGCGGCGCGGGCCAATGACACGACCGATGTTCACATCGCCCGGGGCTCGCGTTACGCCGAAGGGGCCGCCATGCCCTTCCGCTCGGCCAGCCTGGACCACATCCAGTGCGGCCACCTGGATTGCACCGATCAGGATCGGGCCCTGGGTGCCGACCTGGGCCTCTACAGCGTGACCTTCAACAACGACCTCCGGCTCGACCACGCCACCCTCGAACGCTTCCATCATTTCCGCGAGGAGGCCGAGCGGAAGCGGTTCCGCTACTTCCTCGAAGTCTTCGACCCCAACCTGCCCGACGCGATCGACCCGGCGATCCTCCCCGCTTATATCAACGACATGATCGCCCGGATGCTGGCGGGCGTGGCCCCGAGTGGCCGGCCGGTGTTCCTGAAGGTCGTCTACCACGGCCCCAAGGCGATGGAGGAGCTAGTCCGGTACGACCCGCAACTCGTCGTCGGGATCCTCGGCGGCTCGGCCGGGACCACCCGCGACGCCTTCCAGATGCTGGCCGACGCCCAGAAGTACGGGGCCAAGGTCGCCCTCTACGGCCGGAAGATCAACAACGCCGAGAACCAGCTCGCCTTCGTCCAGTTCCTCCGGCTGATCGTGGACGGCGTGATCGGCCCGGTCGAGGCGGTCAAGGCGTACCACGCGGTGCTCGGCAAGCTCGGGATCGCGCCCAAGCGGCCCCTCGAAGACGACCTGAAACTCCAGGTCGCCGCCATGAGCTACGGCGGGACCTCGACCTCGATCACCGTCCCCGCCCGGACCGAGCCCGCCAAGGCCAAGGCCGAGGGCTGCGGCTGCCCCGCCGCCCCATCGGCCGCCCCGGCCCCGGCCGGAGCCTGCCACTGCCACGGGCCGGCCCCGGTGAACGGGTCGGCGAACGGGATTGCGGTCGCCAACGGCAAGCCCACGGTCGCTAACGGCAAGCCCTCAGCCAACGGCTTCCCGAGCACGCTCGACGGCCGGCCCGACTTCGCCAGGATGGACGTCTCCCAGCGCCTGGCGTATCATCGGGACCGACTGGGCCTCGGTCGCTGATCGGTCCGGTCCGGACGGGAGGGGGTCGCCTTGGCTCGCCTGGATCTGATCGGGGTCGAGAAGACATTCTCCGGCGGGGTCGCCGCGATCCGGGGTGTCGACCTGGCGGTCGAGGACGGCGAGCTGTTCGTGATCGTCGGGCCCTCGGGCTCGGGCAAGAGCACCCTGCTCCGCCTGATCGCCGGGCTGGAGACGCCCGGAGCCGGGAGCCTCCGGCTTGACGGCCGGCCGATCGAGAGGCTTGCCCCCGTCGACCGCGACGTGGCGATGGTCTTCCAGGATCAGGTCCTCTACCCGCACCTGGACGCCTTCGAGAACATCGCCTTCGGGCTCCGGGCCCGCCGGGTGGCCCGGGCCGAGGTCGAGTCGCGGGTCCGGGCGACGGCGGGGGTCCTCGGCCTGACCGACTGCCTGGGGAGGCGGCCGGCCACGCTCTCGGGCGGCCAGAGGCGGCGGGTCGCGCTGGGACGGGCCCTGGTCACCCGACCCCGGTTGTTCCTCCTGGACGAGCCGTTCTCGGGGCTCGACGCCCCGCTCCGCGCCTCCACCCGGGCCGAGCTGGTCGACCTCCACCGGAAGCTCAAGGCGACGATGATCCTGGTCACCCACGACCAGGCCGACGCCCTGGCCATCGGCAACCGCGTGGCCGTGCTCGATCGCGGGCGGGTTGCCCAGGTCGGCCGGCCGCTCGACCTCTACGACCGGCCAGCCAGCCGGCTCGTCGCCCGGTTCGTGGGCCAGCCGCCGATGAACCTCCTGCCCTGCCTGGTCGCGCGGGAGGGGGACCGACTGGCGGTCCGGGTCGTCGACCTGGACCACCTCGGCCCCTGGATGGCCCCGGGTTCGAGCCCTTGGGCCTCGAAGCTCCTGGCCCTGGGGGAGTCCCGGGTCGACCTCGGCCTCCGCCCCGAGCAGCTCGCCGTCCGATCGGCCGGGCCCTTCTCCCCGACGTCGGACCCCGCGACCGCCCCGGCGACCATCCGACGGCTGGAGCCGATGGGTCACGAGACGCTGGCCGTCCTCGCGCTGGGCCCGTACCACCTGATCGCCCGTCTGGCCCCCCGGACCCCATTCCGGGTCGGCGACCGCGTCCTGGTCGGACTCGACTTCGGCCAGGCGAGCTGGTTCGACTCCTCGACCGGCGACCGCCTGGCTTGAATCGCCGACCAGGGCGTGGACCAGATCCCTCGCGAGATCACGGGGACCGGTTCGTCGAGCCGCCCCCGGTCTCCGACAACGCGACGGTGGATGGACCCGGAGCCGAGGGCCTAGAGTCATTGACCGGCCCGTTCGCGACCATTAGACTGCGGAGACGATCCGTCCCGGGATCTCGGGGAGGCCGCCGCTCACTTCCGCGCTCCCTCGATCCGAGTCGACGACCAGCGGGGGCCGACATGAGCTTCGGGGAAAGCGGGGGCAGCGAGGTCGACTACGAGACGCTGCAAGGTCGCAACTGGCCGTCGGTGACGCAGTTCTCGATCTTCCTGGAGAACCGGGTCGGCCAGCTCCTCGAACTGGTCCGGGGCTTCCAGGGCTCGAAGGTCAAAATCGTCGGCCTCTCGATCTCCGACTCGGCCGACTGCTGCATCATCCGGATGATCCTCAGCCACCCCGAGCAGGGCCGGGAGATCCTCGAGCTCAAGAAGTTGGCCTTCGCCGAGAACGAGCTGCTGATCGCCGAGATGCCCAACGGCCCGCATACCCTGGTCGACCTCTGCTCGGCTCTGATCCAGGCCGAGATTAACATCCATTACGCCTACCCGCTGATCGTCCACCCCCGGGGCCGGCCGGCGGTGGCTCTGCACATCGACAACATCGAGCAGGCCGGCGTCTCGCTCCACGCCAAGGGATTCGAGATCCTCTGCGAGGCCGACCTTCAATCCTGATCCCGGGGCCTGCCGGCGATCGTGACGGTCCGTTCATCGGACGGCTGGAATTACGCAGGGTCGAGGGCGTGATAGTGCCCGCCCGAGCCGGTCCGGATCCCGATCCGGTTTTGCTCCTCCATCCGGTTGAGCCATTGGCCCGCGTCCTCGGGGGAATCGAAGATGGCGCGGTGCATCGCCTTGACCTCGGCCTCGGCGAACTCCTCGGGGAGCAGCTCGAGCCCGAGCCGGCCGGATTGGACGCCGGTGGCGAGCCAGGCCAGGGCGGCGGCGAGCATGGCGTCGTGGTCGAAGGCCAGCGGCCCGGCCGCGCGGGCGGGCCGCCAGGCGGCGTCCTCGGCGTCGTCGCCCCCCTTCACCGGGGGGGGACCCCGCGGAGGACCCCGGCATGCGCCAGGCTGATGGTCCGCCCCCGGGAGTCGCGCCCGAGGGCACCGAAGGCCCCCAGGAAGGCGATCGGCCCGGTCGCGGCAAACCCGGTCTCCTCCCGGAGCTCGCGGCGCGCCCCGTCCTCGATCGTCTCCTCGATTTCCAGGAATCCCCCCGGGAGGGCCCAATGGCTGGAGAAGGGGTCGTGCTTGCGCCGGACGAGGAGGACCCGGGGCCCGTCGGCGGCGAGGGCGAAGATCGCCAGGTCGATGGTGACGGCCGGGCGTGGATAATCGTAACAGTAGGGAGGTCCGGCGGTCTCCCGGCCAGCGTCGTCCTTCATGGCTCGATCCCCCGCCCCAGCACCGGACGCCCTCGGCCTCGGTCGTCGCCCGGGTCCTCGAAAGGCCCGCGCACCTTATCCGAGCCGGCGATCATCCGCCAGACCTCCCCGTCGCCGGGGGCGGGTCGAGCGAGGGATGGCGAACCGGGTACAATGGCGATGGCGGGCCGACGACCGGACGCCGAGAACCTCGGCCGTCGCCGAGGCCCCCTCCGATCCGACGGATACCCTCCATGAACGATCCGGCAAGGCGTCCCGCGGCCGATCACGATCCCGACCCCGACCTGGGCGTCCCCGACCTCTCGTCGCTGGTCGGGGCCCTGGCGGAGGCCGACGGCCCGGCCGACGAGGCGGGCGGGTGGCCATCGGATCTCTGGGCGAAGCTCGGGGCGGCCGGCGCGACCCGATGGGCAATCCCTCGTGAGTTCGGCGGCGAGGAGCCCGACCGCTCGACGCTCCTCCGCCGCTACGCCCGGGTGGCCGAGGGCTCGATGACGGCCGCCTTCATCCTCTCGCAGCACGACGCGGGGCTCCGGAGGCTCATCGCCGCGATCGACCGCCCGGCCGCCCGCCGGTGGGTCGAGGCGGTGGCCGAGGGTCGGGCCTTTCCCACGGTCGGGATCTCGCAGCTCACCACGTCGCGCCGCCACGGGGACCAGGCCGTCCGGGCCGAGGAGATCGCGTCCGGCCGGTTCCGGGTCGACGGCCTGATCCCCTGGGTCACGGCCGCCGGCCGGGCCGACGTCCTGGTCGCCGGGGCGGGCACCGTCGACGGCCGGCAGATCCTCTTCGCCCTGCCCACCGGCCGCGCCGGGGTGACGGTCCGGCCGCCGTTCGGCCTGGCGGCGCTCGGGGCGTCCTGCACGGCGGAGGTGGCCTGCAAGGGGGTGGACGTCACGGAAGACGACCTCCTGGCCGGGCCTGTCGCCGACGTGATGGCCAACCCGGCCGCCGCCGGGACCGGGGGTCTGGAAACCTCGGCGCTGGCCCTGGGCCAGGCCCTGGCCGCGCTCAAGGCGTTGGAGGCGGTCGGCCGCGACGACCTGGCCGAGCCCGTCGAGGCCCTCCGCGACGCCTGGACCCGGCTCCGCGACGACCTGATGGCAACGGCCGAGGGTCCGCCCGGCGCCCCGAGCCCGGCGACGATCCGGGGGCAGGCCAACGCCCTGGTCCTCCGGCTCACGCAGGCTTACTTGACCGCCCGCAAGGGATCGGGCTTCCTCCGCGAGGAGCCCGCCCAGCGATGGGCGCGCCAGGCCCTCTTCTTCCTCGTCTGGTCCTGCCCGAGCCCCGTGGCTCGCGCCTCGATCCGTGACCTGGCCGGGCTCTGCGCGACCTGAGCCGGATTCAGGGGGCCTTCGGCGTGGCGAACAGGCTCGCGACGGCGCAGCGGAAACTCGGGATCACGTCCTCGCCGTCGAGCTCGCCCCCCTCGCGGACCCCGCCGATCGACCCGTCGAGCCGGTAGATCAGGACCGTCCGGACCTCGGGATTCACGACCCAGACCAGCCGGACGCCGGCCTTGAGGTACTCGTCGACCTTCTGATCGGTCTCGTAATGGACGTCGTGCGGCGAGACGACCTCGACGGCCAGGTCGGGCGCGAGCTGGATGTAGCCGTCGGGGGCACGCTCATCCGGGAATCGGCCAACCCGGACGAAGGAGACGTCCGGCTTCCGGATCCGGTTGTTCGGGAAGACCTGATAACTGGCGTCGGACATCAGGTACCACCCGAGTCGCTGTTCCTCGTCGAAACGAAAGAGGAGGGCCATCAGCCGGGAAGCGACGTGGACCGACCAAGCACCCATGTTCCGCTCCACCAGCCGGCCGTCAACGAGTTCGTATCGATAGCCATCGGGCATCACCAGCAAGTCGTCGGGAGTATACAAGACTTCGGTCGTCGTGCTCATCGATCGGATTCCTGTCCAGGGGCCGGGGACGGTCGCCTCACGTCGGCCGGCCCCATTCTATCGCCCCCCGGTCAGCCCGAGAAGTCGCAGAGCGAGACGACGTGGTCGCGGCTCCCGTCGTTGGCCCAGCCGTCGAGCTGGGCGGTGTCCTTGAGCTGCTGGCCCCGGCGGCGGTCCACCGCCAGGAAGGCGCAGGGGAGGTCGGTCAGCGAGGTCAAGTCGCCCCAGAGCTTCTCGAACTGGACGACCGGGAAGACGTCCTCCTGGCCGTGACCCCACCGCTTCTTCACGTCTTTAATTGCCACGTATGTAGGAATTCTCGCAGCCATCGCCCGGACCGAGGCGGCGACCTTGGCGGGGTCGCCCCGGAGGTCTCCGCGGGTCAGGTGGAAGGCCCCGAGCAGGCCGTCCACGTTCACCCAGGTGGTCAGGGTGTTGTAGTACCTCAGGAGGAATTCGACGTCTTCTCGGGGCTGGGCCAGCCCTTCGAGCAGGCGGAGCCGGCCGCCGACCCGGGCCAGGCCGCCGCCCCGGTCCTCGATCCGGCGGGGGATGACCTCGGTGCTCAGGGTGGCCCCGGCCTCGATGGCCAGGCCGAGGACGCCGGGGTCGAGGTCCGCCCCCAGGGTGTCGATGTTGTGGACCATCAGCCAGTTCAAACTCGGGAACTCGTCGAGGAGCCCGGTCAGGACGCCGTTCCGGAGGAGGGTGGGGACCTCGTAGAAGTGGCCCGGCGGGTTGAACCGCTGGATCGGGACGTTGTCGACGTAGTCGGCCCCCTCGCCCGCCGACCTCGCCCATTCCAGGATTGCCCGGCGGCCGGCGTCGCGGACCTTCTGCTTGTTCTCGTCGAGGACCTCGTGCGACGACTCCTCCCAGAGGAAGGTCAGGTCGCGCGGCGGCGGATTCAGGAGCCGATCCCGGTCAGGCAGCCGGCGGCGAAGTGCCGGGCGTGCGGGATGCGGGAGGAGTGCGGGCAGAGGGCGGGGTGAGTAATGGCCCGCGAAGAAACGGGTCGGTTTGCGGGCGGCCCGAGCACACCATCAGCGAAACCGATGGGTCAACGTAGCAAATCTTTTAAAGTCAAATCCCACGTCCTCCCACCCATAGGCGTGTCGCCCGTAATGCCAGAGTCGGATCGAGGTGTCGGCCATGGGCGTGACGCCGATCTGCGCCAGCCGGTGACTGAAGGCCCAATCCTCGCCGAGGTAGTGCAGGCGCCCTCCCCCCTGGGGCACGACGAAGGGCTGGAAGAATGGCCAATCGCCCTTACCCCAGTGGGTGTTGCAATGGGGCAGGTCCAGTTCCTCGATCAACCTCCGGAGCACTTGGGCCTTGATCCGCAGGAAGCCGGTGGCGGCGTATTTCAGGGGGTAGAGGCCGGATGCATGCGCCCCGAAGACCACCTCGTCGACGCCGTCGGCGAAGATGCTGGCGAAACTCCGATTCCCCTTCTTGGCGTAGACGCCCGCGACCACCGGCTCCGGTCGGGCCAGGAGGCGGAGCGCGTCGCGAGGATCGAACCCGATGTCGGAATCGACGAAGAAGAGGGACTCGGCCCCGTCGTGGAGCGCCTCGGATGCCAACCGGTTGCGGGCGACGTCGATGGCGGAATTCCCGCCCGAGCGGACGACCCGCACGCCCGCCGCCTCCAGCCCCCTGAGCGCTTCCTCGCACTCCCTCTCGATCACGTTGAGGTAGGGGACCAGGACGACCGACTTAGCCCGGCCCGGAGGGATGATCGGCTTCGGCTTCGGGCCCGGCTTGAGGCCATCGAAGAACTCGATGTATCGCGACCCGAGGACTTCCGGTTCCCACCGGCGAGCCTCGACCAATGCCCGTTGACGATGCTCCTCGTAAAATTCCGCGTCGTCCCAGAGGCGGATGACGGCCTGGACCCACGGCTCGACCTCCTCGGCCGTCGGCAGCATCCGGGTCGCCTGGGTGATCCGATCCGGCAGCGGCAGGACGATCCCGGCATCCCCCAACGTCTCGGGAATGCCGCCCCGGTCCGAGCCGATCACCGGGATGCCGTTGGCCATCGCCTCGACGGCCACCAGCGGCTGGTTCTCCCACCAGAGCGAGGGGAGCAGGCAGACCTTGGTGACGCCCCAGAACTCGCGGGGGTCGGCGGTGTGGCCCATGAAGTGGACCGTGCCATGATCGCGGAGCTCGAGCCCGCAGGCGGCCACGGTCGCCTCGGTCCCCCGGCTCTCGACGACCAGGATCGGGATGTCGGGCCGTCGGCGGCCCAGCTCGTCAGCGATCCGGGCGAAGGGATACACGCCCTTCTCGACCGAAGGATTGACGAAGGTGAGGTAAGTCCCCGAGGTCTCGATCCGCCGTAGGTCGTCGAGGAGATAGGGAATGTTCACGCAGTCGAGGCCGAGGGCCTCGTGGTAATATTCGGCCGAAAAGCGGGATGCGACCAGCACCGAGTCGACGTCATCGAATGGGGTGATCCCCCGATAATGGAAGTTGTGGAGCGAGAAGACGGTCGAGATGCCGAGCTTCCGGGCGCGGGAGAACGTGGCAAGGGCGATCGGGTCGCCGCCGTAGCCCACCAGCACGTCCGGGCGGAACCGGCCGGCGATTTCGTCGAGGAGGCGGAGGAATTCGGCCGTCTCGACCTCGCCGGGTTGGTCCTGAGATCCGAGGGCCGGTCGATGCAACGTGGTCGGCACACCGCGATCGATGAGCCGGCAATGGGGCGGAGTCGGGGCGGTCGCGCAGCTCACGCCCAGGGAGAAAACCGCCTCGGCCCAATCCTCGGGAGATGCGGCGCGGGGACGCCCGGAGGGGTCGCCCTCCCGGTCGTGGAGTCGATGTGACCCGCTGAGCACCTCGACGGCGCAACCGCCTTGGGCCAGGGCCCGGGCCAGCGCGCGGTTGGCGATCGAGGCGCCGTTGGTGGAGTCGAAGCAGCAGGAGTGGGCGGCGAACAAGACGCGGACGATGACGACCGGCTCCTCATGCGGCGACCGATGGCGCCGGGCTACATCCCCTCGACCTCGACCTCCCAGAGGAGCACCGGCTCATACTTCGGCAAGTCCGTGCCGGGGATCTTCTCGTTCCCCAGAGGAGCCCAGCCGCCCGAGGCGAAGCGGACCCCGTTGGGCACGAACGCTGCGGCCCGGACGTACCCGTATGGGCCGGCGAACCCATCACGGCCATGCAGCTTGTCGTTGAGATCATGGACGATGACAGATCCATCCTTCTCGGCCGAGACGAGGCGGCGGTTATCGGGCGAGAGCATCAGGAACGTCAGATCATCACCTCTCCTCGCAAAACCCGGGGAATGCCCGTGTAAGAAGCGGCCGGAAGCGAAGTCAAAGTAGTAAACGTAGTGGAGTTCTTGAGCGGTGACGAACTGAGAGCCGTCGGGACTGACGAGCGCGCAACAAATCCCGAGACCGCTGCGCTCGCCGAAGAATCGCTGCTCCTTGCTCCCGGCCTCCCAGAGCCGGACGAGGTGGTTCCAGGGGGCATCCTTGAAGGTCACGCTGTCGGCGTCGTTGACGATCACCGCCCGCTTCAGGTCGGCCGAGAAGCTCGCCCGTGTCACTGCCCCCGCCAGCCGGCGGCCGTCGGCCCGAAGCGGGTCCTCCGAACTGGACACTTCGGTGCGGTCCTCGACGCGCCACACGCGTATGTTGTAGAGGTCATCGATGGCCCCGATGGTCTTGCCGTCGGCGGCATAGGCCAGTGCGATGACCCGGCCCGGTATCCGAGAGATTTCACTGATTTCGGTCTCGACGGGCCGACGGATCGTGACCAAGTGGCACGGCGGCGAGGAGTTCCGCGCCGGGGCGGCGACGGCGAGCCCCTGTCCATCCGGGCTGACGGCGAGGGCCTCGATCGAGGCCATATGGTTCTCCACCGTCGGCCCCAGTTGCCGCCCAGACTTGGCGTCAAACCGGCGGATCGAGCCGCCAACATACCCGACGAACAACGTCGAGCCGTCCGGACTGAAGGTGACGGCCCCGGCGTGGCGACCGGGCCCGGCCAGGGTGCAGACGCGACCGCGCGAGTCCCTTCGATGAGGGACTAGCGGCTTATCCGGCGGGAGGGCTGGTTGCGCCCACGTCCAGGTCGGCCAGGACGCCGCCAGGACGAGCGAGAGGGCCGACGCCTTGGCAAATATTCGGTTTCTCAAGGGATGTCCTCCGTGCGATTCATGGATCTCGGGCATTCCATTCATAGGTAGTTGTAGGATCCAGCGGTAAGCGTCACACCCCAGGAGGGACCGAACGACGGCGGGCTTGCCGGCGGAGCGGGCGGCGGTGAAGTCTGATTGGTCGGTGGGTTCCAGTTTCCCATTCCGTCACTCGTCGCCGTGATCGACCAGGACCAGTTGAGCTGCGAAATCGGCACCCAGACGCCGTTCTCACCCTGGAACATCAGATAGGTGGAGAACGACTCGGGGACTGGATTGCCTTTCGGGTCCGTCGTGCCGACCTGGAGCAAGGTGGCTTTATTTGCGACAGGGGCGGAGACGACAGGAGTATCGACCATGAACTGGTCCGGCACAGGTCCGCTGACCGGGCATGGCCAAGAAGTGACGTAAGTCGATGTATCCGGAGGATGATTGATAATGCTTGCCGTCGTAGGATATCCGACCAACCCGGTTTTCACCCCGGTTGGGTCCGTCGTCTGGGAGCCTCCGTTGTCCGCGGCGACCTGACCGTTGCCCGACCAAGTGCCGGTCACGGCTGCGCCGCCCTTGGTCCCCTTCACGGTCCGCTGGGTCGTGATCGTTTGCAGGAACATGAGCGTGCCGCCCACGTTAGGCGACGGCGTCACTTGGGCCTTGATGTACATGCCGGCACTTTGCGGCAGACCTGTCACCGCTGGATTGCTGTATCTGACGAAATCGCTATTTGGCGTATCGGCCGGATCGGTCTTATCATGATTGAAATTTGCGTAGCCGCCCGTCGGCTGCTGAGTCAACGTGCCCTTCGGCCCGTCGGTCGTGAAGGTGATCGTCGAGCTGCCCGCCCCGGCGGTGGCGGTGATCGTGTAGGTGCGGGGAATTGCGTCGGCGATGAAGCTATAGGTCGCCCCGGTATTGTTGACCTTTTGCTCCGGGGACAGGCTCGCAGGCGCAACCGAATCCGCGGCCCCGAGGGCGTAGCTCGAATAAACCGTCCCTCCCGTCCAAGTCACTGGCGCAGTATTGCCGGCAGGGAGGTTGGCGAACACGGAAACTCGCGCGCCAATCGGGACATAATTGGGATCATTGTAAGTGTTCCCCCCCGGACCCGTCCCCGTCGCCACGGACCCTCCCCAACTTCCACCGCTGATGAGCAATTCAGGATTGGGATTCGCGCTGTATGAGGCGCTTGCGGAGTTGCTAGTCGAGGCGGACGTGCTGGCCGAGGTCGAGGCGCTGTCCGAAGACGAGGCGCTGAACGATACGTCATTCGCCGTCATGACCGCGCCCGATGGGGACGCCGCCTTGGGCGAGGTGGCGGCCATCGTCATCGGGCGGATGCCGGTCGAGGGAGCGGCCGATGTCCCGGTCGATACGGGCGAGATGACCGGGGGCGGCGTCGAGGCGGCTGATGGAGCCGGGGATGGGGAGTTCGCCGGCTGGGCGGCCGACGGCATCGGCGCGCCGACGCCCCCACCGGCGACCGGGACATCGGCGGGGCCGGACGAGGGGCGGCCCGAGGGGACATTCGCCGAGGCGAGCGTGATCGCGTTCGCGTACCGACCGACATCCACCGGGACCGCCGTGGCATCAGGGGCAGCCTGCGGCATGGCGGCCGTCGAAGTCGTCACGACACCGGCTCGCCCACCTCCCGGCGTCATTGCCGCTCGCCGGGCTGGATTGAACGATGTGTCCGCCGAAACCAAAGCCGGCCCGGTGCGTGCCGGCTGCTGCCCTCGAACCGATGTCGAGCCCATCTCTCCGGCGAGGGTCGATGCCGCGACCGGCAACGCGGTCGCGAGGCTCGACACGGGGCAGATCGCCTCAAGGCTCAGCGCCGAGGGGCGGAAAGGCCGCAGCTTCCGGGGGGGGTACGCATGGCGATATCGTCCTTGGGTGCGATTCATCGGGTGGGGAGCGGGCGACGCTCGGCGGGGTGACGGCCCTCCCGGGGCGTCACCTTCAAACATCGGATCGATCGTTGATCTGGTGATCGGTGGGATTTTAGGTCGAGATGCGGGCGGCCGTCAAGCCCGATTTTTTTTGAAGGATCGGAGATTGTTGAGGCGGTGGGGATGAGCGATCCCGCCGCGGGATTGAGGGCATCTTCTCGATGCCGATGGATCGGAATATACTTTCCCGGGCCGGCGCACCGCTTCCCCAAAACCGTCCGATATAAAATCCACACGCACCTATTTCTACAGCCGCACTTGTTTTTTGGTACCACAACCGACTTTGAGTTAACGACTTATGTCACGTTGTCTGGGGGTGGTGTGGGTCGAGCCGACGACAGCCCACCGACCAACTCCTTGTTTCATAGGGGATCACGAGGCGTCCTCGAAAACTCCTGCGGCTGTAGAACTATTCCTGCGCGCATTCATCCCGCCTATTTTTTAATGGACACCCGAACACAGGAGGCCCACCCAATGCGCCCCAGGATCGCGGAAACCCTTAAAGAATTCGGCTACACCGGCACTGTCGAAGACTTCCGCCAGGCCATCGCCGACATCAAGGCCGCCGACTACTCCGATTTCACCGACGAGGGGCTGATCGTCACGCGGGACGAGGCCGGCGAGTTCTACGCCAAGGTGCGCAAGCGGCTAGGTGCGCCCCGGCTGACCAGGCCGTTCATTTTGACGGCTCTCATCGGGATCAGGAAGAACAAGCCGAGGCGGAACCCACAGACCGCCTGATCGGTTGCCAACGGCGCACAGACGCGCTACCCTCTCCCGATGAGAGGCGACCCCAATCCCCCCGGCATGACCGGCCCGTCGCCCTCCGAGCGCGGGCTGCCGGCCGTGCCCGCCGATCCGGCTGAGCATGCCCGCCGCGCCGCCCGCGAGTGGCACGACGTGGCTGAATCCTACGTCAAGCGGCGGATGAAGGAATTGGGAATTCCGGACGAAATGATCGGGGCGGGCGACGCCTATCGCGGAATCCCACCGCAGGCGTTCGTGCCGGAGGAGCGGACCGGGGGTTACATCACCACGGGCATCACGATCAATTCCGGCGTGCTCAATCCCGAACTCCTGAAGGGCGGAAAAGGCGGCCGCATCTGGCCGAAGGCGCGGCTCCGCGACCGCATCGACGCGATCATCGTCCACGAATGGGAGGAATCGAAGGCCGTCGATCACGTCGCGGCCCTGAAGGCGGCGGCGAAGACGGAGCTGCCGGTCACCGACGGGGCGCGGCGGATACTCAAGGCGATGGCGAGGTAGGACGGCGACTCACATCCATCTATGCTCGGCGGATAGTTCCACACCCGCCCGCGTCATCCGATAGAACACCTCCCTGCCGCCGGTGAAGGTGTGCCCGGCGACCAGGTAGCCGGCGGCGGCCAGCTCGCGGCACGCCTCGCGGTTGGAGTCGTCGGTGATGATGTCGCCACGGTAATCCCGCAGGAGGGCGACGGCCGCTTCGGACAGGGTGATGGTGGTGTTCATGAGCGGGATTGTAGCGGGGCGGGGCAGGGAGGCGAAGGGCGGCTTTTGATGAGAGAGCGTTCGGAAATATATTGATTATTGGAAATATCGGTGGTAGCTTGAGTGGTTGGGATTGCCGCTCACACAAAATCAAACGGTGATCATCGATGATGCCGACCGGCCGCTTGTCAGCGGCTATTCGTGGTACGCCGTCGAATGCAACGGCAAGTTCTACCCCCAAGCGAAGGAACCCGGAACCAACCAGCCGATCTACCTGCATCGTTACATCATGGGTGCAGGCGCGGATGAGGAAGTCGATCATCGGAACGGCGACTCATTGAATTTCCGACACTCGAACCTTCGGGTATGCGACTCCACCGGCAACAATCGAAACGTCGGGAAGCGGGCCGGGCTTTCCAGCCGGTACAAGGGCGTCCACTGGCACAAGGCCATGGACAGGTGGCAGGCGAAGATTAATGTGGATGGCAGGGGCAAGCATCTTGGGTACTTTCACGATGAAATGGAAGCGGCACGGGCCTATGAGGAGGCTTCGCTGCGACTGCACGGCGAATTTGGCCGGAGAAATTTCCCAAAAGCCGCGTAGCATTTGGCCTTGAATCGCCCCCCGGCCACCCGGTACAATCCCCTCCGTCGGTGGCAGAGTTGGCAGAGAATCGACGCCAAACCGGCAGAGAATCGAGCAAATGCGAGAGACTCACGGTCGGGAGAAATCGACGCAACTGCTGGCTGTGTAAGCTTTGGGGATGTAGCTCAATTGGTTAGAGCACCGGCCTGTCACGCCGGAGGTTGCGGGTTCGAGCCCCGTCATCCTCGCTGGATGGATGGAACCCTTCCCAACCCGGTGTTGCGGAAGGGTTTTGCGTTGACCGCCCCCATGCCGTCCGCGACCCGCGACCACACGCCATCGATCGCACGGATCCCGAGGCCAAGGCCCGTGATCCTCGCCGAACTCTTCGAGCGAAAGG
>JAABUP010006416.1_pt1 | contig 16732 bp, 17 predicted proteins | sample 5559201 | NCBI WGS metagenome assembly JAABUP01 (sample SAMN10711887, study PRJNA513373) | rock metagenome | isolation source: Antarctica rocks | place: Antarctica
GCAGGCCCGCATCGTGCGGGTCATCGAGTACAGCATCGAGGACCGGCCCACGTCCGGGGAGCTGTTCTGCCTGATCACCACGATCGGCGACCACGAGTTCGCGCCCGCCGTTGAGCTCGCCGCGGCGCATCACCAACGCTGGGAAATCGAACTGTCCTTCGACGAGATCGAAACCCACCAGACCGGCGGCCACCGGGTGCTGCGCTCCCGCTCCCCGGACCTGGTCAAACAAGAAGCACCGTGGATTCGTCGGTGCTCATCGGTGTGGCGTCGTGCTCGGTGAACAACAGTTCGGCAATGGGGTGTGCGTCGTCATCGCGATTCCCTGGTGCGTGCCGGACGTTTCGATCGGCCGCGGTCGCTGGGTCGCGCGGTCGCCTGGTCGTTGAACGCCATCGCGACGTCGATCCAGAAGCGCAGCTGGTCGTCGGTGGCGATGCGCTCGGCGGGGACGTCGAGCCAGCCCGGCCCCATCGCTCTTCCTGCGCCCATTTCGGCGGGGCGGGCGCCATGGTCGGCCATGAGCTCGGGTGATCGGTGGGGGTCGATGCGTACGAGCAGGTCGCCGTCGCGGCGGACGTTGACGATCATTTTGTCGTTGACCATGAACGACACGCCGCCGAACATCGACACCTCGCGGGTCGAGGGTTCGGTGGTGAGCATCGCGCGGATGCGCTCGGCGGTGGGCCCGTGATCGCGCGGCACGCCAGACCTGCCGCTCACGCCTCGGTGGGCGGAGCGAAGGACAGCCGGTCAAAGACCAGCAGGTTCTCGACGATGACCCCGTCGCGAACGGTGAAGCATTCGGCGGCGGGCGCGGTGCTCGTGGCCGCGGTGTGAGGGTAGTAGAACAGCGTGACGTGCTGGTCATCAGCCAGGCTGGCGATGTCGGTCAGGCCGGTCAGTGCGGGCGCGAAGTCGGCCAGGAAACCGCGGTAGGCGTCCGTGCCGATGAGGTCCCCGCCGGGGGCGTGGCACACGATGTCGTCGGCGACGCGGCTCATGGCGCGGTCGATGTCGCCGCTGGTCCACGCGCGGTGGTAGTCCAGGACGGTGTCGAGTGCGCTGGTGCCCGACGGCGTGGTGGGTGATGGGGCTGTCACTGTGGGGCTCCTGGGTGGGTTCGGCGGGTCGGGTCGCGGTCGTCGATGGGACGCCAGTGGTCTGGGCCGGGGTCGCCGCCGGTGGCGACGGTCTGCAGGCGGGGCAGGAAGTGGGTCCAGCCGTCGGCATGACCGTCAATTTCGGTGTCTGGCAGCCCGGAGTGGACGAGGTCGACGCGGGTGCCGCGCGCGGTGGCGGTGAGCCGAAACTCCACGGTCGACGCGTCGGGGGGCAGGTCGAGGCTGGCGGCGACGCCCCAGGAGACGACCACGCGATGGGGGCGCTCGACGTGCAGGTAGCGGCCGCGGATGGCGTAGCCGGCGATGTCAACTGCGAACTGCCCGCCACCCTGAGGGGCCAGCGTCGCGCGCTGGCCCATCCAGGCGGTCATGCCGTCCTCGGTGACCAGGTAGTCGAACACCCGCCCGGGCGCCGCGGCGATCTCGATCGAGGCGGCGTACTCAGCCACCGGCGCCGCCTCTGCCCGCGTCACCTGCCGCGCCGGACTCGACCGCGCTCTTGAGGGCGGCGAGCCGGTCGGGCCAGAACCCGTCGAGGTAGCTGCGCACAGCCGCGAGCCCGTGGGTGTTCACTGCGAACAGGTGCCGCGTGCCCTCACGGGTGCCGCGCGCAAGGCCGGCGGCGCTGAGCACCCGCAGGTGGTGGGAGGTCGCCTGCTGGGACAGCCCAACCTCGTGGGCGAGCTCCCCGACCGGTCGCGGGCGGGAACGGACCGTGGCCAGGATGGCCCGGCGGTTCCCGTCAGCAAGGGCGCGCAGGACTAGGTCGAGATCAGGAGCGGGCTCGGCGTTCATGGGCTCCTCGAGAGGCGAGATCGAGGATCACCGTAAACACCTGCGCTCGCTTGTACTTACGAGAACTTGTCGAGGGAGTAGAAGCGCGGCTGCCCGACTGTCTCGGAACCTAGGTTCCCTCCGGTCCGGAGCGGTGTGGCTGACTGTGGCTCGAGGCAGTCACCCGTACGGCGGCAACGGGTTCTCTCCCCGTGTCGGTCATGTGGTCGTCGTCGTTGTGGCGGCCGAGATCGACAAGGGAGTCAAGGATGCGAGCGTTTCCGGTCCGGATGCCGTCCGGGGTGCGGTACTGGACGGTGATCGACGAGGACCTTCGGGTCGTGCCGGCGGCGGATGCCTATCTGCGTCAGGTCCGGTTTGGGCGGGATGGGGCTGAGTCCACGACCAAGACCTACGCCGGCGCGGTGGCGCTCTACCTGCGTTGGTGCGCGGCCACCGAGCGGGACTGGTCCGCCGCCCGAACACCAACGGTGCGTGGGCGAAGTCGCGCCACTCCCGCTGCGTTCCGGTCGACGAACTGGTGGTGCAGGCGCACGACCACTACGTCGCTGAGCGGGCCCGCACGCCCGAGGCGCGAGAGAGCGACTTCGTGTTCGTGAACTTATTCCGGGCGCCGGTCGGCGCGCCGATGACCCCGAAAGCGGTCAACGAGCTGCTGGGGGCGGCGTCTCGACGCGCGGAGCTGGATCGGCCGGTGCACCCGCACGCGCTGCGGCACGGGTTCGCCAGCAACGTCCTCGACGCCGGCGGCACCGTCGACGAGGTCGGCGTTGGCGTTGGCGGCGCGGATTCATGGTGCGGGGGACGCGGAGCTGATCCGGGAGGTCCTCGACGCGTTGTCGGTTCCGGCCGGGCCGGGGGACTCCCGCCCGGTCGGTGCGCGCCGGGCGGAGGCGCTGCTGGAACTGTTCACCCAGGCCGCGGCACCCACCGGGATCGCCGAACCCGAACCAGCCCCCGACGTCGCACCGGACCCGCAGCCCGAGCCGGTCACCGAGGAGCCGGTCACCGAGGATGTGGGGCCGGTGTCGACGCCGGGGCGGCCGTTGTTGACGGTGACCATCGATCATGAGTGGTTGCGGTTGCAGATCGGGCACGGCCTGCTCGACTCCGACGCCGCAATCTCGCCGGGCGAGGCGCGCCGGCTGGCCTGCGACGCCGGCATCGTGTCGATGGTGCTGGGGTCGCGGTCGCAGCCCCTGGACGTGGGTCGGCTTTCCTACACCATCCCGGACGGGATGCGCCGCGCGGTGCACGCCCGGGATCGGGGTTGCACGTTCCCGGGCTGCACCCGCCGCCCGCGGCGCTGCCAGGTCCACCACGCGCGGCATTGGATCGATGGCGGTCCCACCCAACTCGACAACCTCAGCACCACGGTGAAACCCTGGCATCACGCTCGCGAGTGCCTCGAGGCAGCCCCGAAGGTCTGGTTGACCACCACACGACCCAACGGGCGCGCGCACGTCGCACCCCTCCTGGTGGTCTGGCTCGACGACACGCCCTGCTTCGCCACCCGCCCCGGATCACGCAAGGCCCGCAACCTCGCCCACGACCCGGGATGTGTCGTCACCGTCGCCAGCGACAACATCGACCTCGTCGTCGAAGGCAACGCCGAATCGATCACCGACGTGGCCGACCTCCACAGCATCGCCGACCACTTCCACGTCAAGTACCAGTGGAAGCTGGCCGTGCGCGGTAGCCGGGTCCACGGCCACGCGCTACCCGGCCCGCCCGAGTACCACCTCTACCGACTCCGACCCACCCTCGCCTTCGGCTACGGCGCCGACGGCCTCACCGCAACACGCTGGCGATTTACCTGACCAGCCGCACCTTCGTTCGACCTTCGTTCGACAGCGGTGTCGCGACGCGCTCAGCTGTCAAACACTGATGCGATGAAGGAGCGGGGCCTCCCGCTCCTTCATCGCATCAGGCCGGGGACGAACCCGGGCCACGGCTGGTTGGCGGCCCCCCCGATGCGCCCGGAGAACGGAGAGTGACCCCGCAGCACGTGGGTGATCGCACCCATGTACCCCGAGCGCCTCGACCTCGCCGAGCCCAGGACGCGGTGCGCAAGGCCACCGATGTCGTCGACGCCGCCGACTGGGCGACCTCGACGCCGAATTCGTCCCCCGCCGTTCGTGCTCGAGCTCCTCTGACCCCTCCGGTCCCCGAACGCCATCTCCCGCTGAGGCCGGGCGCGCCGAGGCCTCGGACGCTCGGCCCCTCGGGGTGCTCCCGCACCTCCCCGCTCGCGTCGTCGACGACCCCTTGACGACGCGGCCCCCCCACGCCCACACTCCGAGATGTTGCGTCCCTCACAACTTGTTGCGGGATGCGCAACGGCCCGGTTCACGCGCGTGCCGATGGTGCAGCCGACCGCGGGCGATGGATGAGGTGCGCGATGACCGACCTACTGAGAGCCCCCGCCGACACCGCACCGGGGCCGGCTTCGGGGATCGTGACGACCCCGGCCGTACTGCTGTACACGCGTCTGCGCAGGTCACCGTACTTCTGGCGGTCACGCCGGCACGGCGTCGCGATGTACAGCGTCTACAACCACACCTACCACCCCCGGCACTACGGCGACCCGGTCGCCGAGTACTGGGCGCTGCTCACCGGCGTGACGCTGTGGGACGTCGGCGTGGAGCGGCAGATCGAGATCTCGGGCCCGGACGCGTTCGCGTTCACCAACATGCTGGTGCCCCGTGACCTCACCAAGTGCGCCGTCGGGGAGTGCAAGTACGTGTTCGTCACCGCGCCCGACGGCGGGATCCTCAACGACCCGGTCCTGCTGCGGATCGCCGAGGACCGGTTCTGGCTGTCGCTGGCCGACAGCGACGTGGGGCTCTGGGCGATGGGCCTGGCGCACGCCGGCCGGTGGGACGTGCGCATCCGCGAGATCGACGTCGCGCCACTGCAGATCCAGGGCCCGGAGGCCAAGGACGTCGTCGCCGACCTGTTCGGCCGGGACGTCGCCGACATGCCGTACTACCACCTGCGGCACGCCGCCCTGGACGGGATGGACGTGGTGGTCAGCCGCACCGGCTACAGCGGCGAGATCGGCTACGAGGTTTACCTCCACCACGCGAGCCGCGACGCGGGCGCGCTGTGGGACCGGGTGTGGGCCGCCGGCGAGCCCCACCGGATGCGGCCGATCGGGCCCTGCCACATCCGGCGCATCGAGGGCGGCATGCTCGCCTACGGCGCCGACATCACCGCGGACACCAACCCGCTCGAGGTGGGCTACGACTACACCTGGATGGTCGACCTCGAGCAGGAGGCGGACTTCGTCGGCAAGGACGCCCTGATCCGCATCAAGGAGCATGGTGTGTCCCGGTCGATGGTCGGCGTGGAGATCGACGGGGAGCCCCTCGGCTCCTACAACGACGGATCAATGATCGAGCCGTTCCCGGTGTCCGCGGACGCGGGCCGGGCGGTCGGGTCGGTGACCAGCGCCTGCTGGTCGCCGCGCCTCGAGCGCAACATCGGGCTCGCCATGGTGGCGAACGGATGGACGGACCCCGGCACCCGGCTCGAGGTCGCCACCCCGGGCGGCACGCGCGCCGGCGTCGTGGTGGAGAAGCCGTTCGTCGATCCGCGCAAGCAGACCCCCAAGGGCTGACGGGGTGGGGTTCGGCCATGGACGAATCGGTGGACCGCCGGGGCGAACGGCGGACGGTGGCCTCGCTGCTGGCCCACCCGCGCTACGAGGTGGCGCCGGTGCCGGGGGTGCTCGACCGGGCCGGTGAGCTGCCCGCGGGCGCGACGGTGGCCGTGACGGCCTCGCCGGCCCGGGGCGTCGAGGCGACCCTGGACCTCGCCGCGGCCCTCGCCGCCCGCGGCTTCCGGGCGGTGCCGCACCTGCCCGCGCGCGGCCTGCGCGACCGCGCGGAGCTCTCCGGAATCCTCGCCCGCTTCGGCGCCGCCGGGGTGGACGAGGTGTTCGTGGTGGGCGGAGACGCCCGCGAGCCGGTCGGGTGCTTCGCCGACGGGCTGGCCCTGCTGCGGGCCGTGGAGGAGCTCGGGCAGCGCCCGGCGCGGGTCGGCGTGCCGTCGTACCCGGACGGGCACCGCCTGGTCGACACCGAGACCCTGTGGTCCTCGCTGCGGGCCAAGCAGGCCCACGCCGACTACACGGTCACGCAGCTCTGCCTCGACGCCGACACCGTCTGCGGCTTCACCCAGGAGGCGCGGCGGCGGGGCGTCGACCTGCCGGTGGTCGTCGGCATCCCCGGCGTCGTCGACACCGGACGGCTGCTGCGGATCGGCGTGCGCATCGGCGTCGGGGACTCGCTGCGCTTCGCCCGGGCCCACCGCTCGGTGGCCGGGTCCCTGCTGCGGCCCGGCTCCTACCGGCCGGACGCGCTGGTCCGCGACCTCGCGGCGCACGGCCACGAGGGCCGGTGCGCGATCGACGGGGTGCACGTCTACACGTTCAACCAGATCGCCCCCACCGTGCGGTGGCTGGCCGAGGCGCACCGCCGGGCCGCGGCATGAGCAGGGCCGGGTCCGAGCCGTCCGGGCCACCGCAACCCCCACACCGTCGGAGGAACCCGTGAACCACCTCCCCGACCGGGCCCAGGTCGTCGTCATCGGGGCCGGGATCGTCGGCAACTCCGTCGTCCACCACCTCGCCCAGCTGGGCTGGCGGGACCTCGTCCTGCTGGACAAGGGGCCGCTGCCCGACCCGGGCGGCTCCACCGGCCACGCGTCCAACTTCGTCTTCCCGGTGGACCACTCCAAGGAGATCACCGCGCTGACGACGGACTCGATGCGCCAGTACGAGAAGCTCGGCACCCTCACCACCTGCGGCGGCATCGAGGTGGCGCGCCGGCCCGAGCGGGTCGAGGAGCTCACCCGACGGATAACGTCCGCGCGGGCCTGGGGCATCGGGTCCGAGCTGATCAGCCCGGACGAGGTGCGCGACCGGGTGCCGTTCCTCGATCCCTCGCTGGTCCTCGCGGGGTTCTGGACCCCGTCGGTCGCCGTGGTCGACCCGTTGCGGGCCGGGGCGCTCATGCGCGAGCAGGCGGCGGACATGGCGGCGCTGACCGTCGCGGCGAACACCGAGGTCCTGGGCATCGACACCGAGCGCGGCCGGGTGCGTCGCGTGCGGACCGACCGCGGGGACGTCGACACCGAGTTCGTGGTGCTCGCCTGCGGGGTGTGGAGCCCGCGCCTCGCCGGCATGGCCGGCGCCTCCGTCCCGCTGACCCCCGCGGTGCACCAGATGATCGACGTGGGCCCCATCCCGGAGCTCGAGCGCACCCGCTCGGAGATCGCGTTCCCGATCATCCGGGACATGGACGCGCTGATGTACGAGCGCCAGAGCGGCGCCGACCTGGAGATCGGGTCGTACGCGCACCGCCCGATCCTGGTCGACCCCGACGACATCCCGTCGATCGCGGCCGCCGCGCTCTCGCCCACCCAGCTCCCGTTCACCGACGAGGACTTCGACCCGCAGATGGAGCAGGCGCTCGAGCTGTTCGGCGACGTCCTGGACCGGCCCGGCGCCGGGGTGCGCCACGCCATCAACGGGCTGCTGTCCCTGACGCCGGACGGGCACCCACTGCTCGGGGAGACCACTGAGGTCCGCGGGCTCTGGTCGGCCGCCGCGGTGTGGATCAAGGAGGGCCCGGGGGTCGGCCGGCTGGTCGCGGAGTGGATGACCGACGGGGTCCCGGAGATCGACCCGCACGCCGCCGACGTCGCCCGCTTCGGACCGCACGAGCGGACCCGCGTCCACGTGCGGGCGCGCGCGGCCGAGGGCTTCAACAAGACCTACGGCATCGTGCACCCGCGCGAGCAGTGGTCGTCCGACCGCGATGCCCGGCTGTCCCCCTTCCACGTGCGCGAGCGCGAGCTGGACGCGGTGTTCTTCGAGGTGGCGGGCTGGGAGCGGCCGCAGTGGTACGGGTCGAACCGGCCGCTGGTCGACGAGTTCGGGGTGGCGGATCGACCGCACGAGTGGGACGCCCGCTGGTGGTCGCCGATCATCGAGGCCGAGCACCTGGCGATGCGCCGGGGCGCCGCGGTGGTCGACCTCACCGCCTTCACTCAGCTCGACGTCTCCGGCCCGGGGGCGCTCGACCTCCTGCAGCATCTGACCGTGTCCGAGATGGACCGCCCGGTCGGCCAGGTCGTCTACACGCCGGTCCTGGCGCCGGGCGGCGGGTTCCGCGCCGACCTCACCGTGGTCCGCCTCGGCGAGCAGCGGTTCCGCGTCATCACCGGCGGCGCCGACGGGGCCCGGGACCACCACTGGTTCGCCACCCACCTGCCCGACGACGGCTCGGTGGACCTGCACGACGTGACCTCGCAGGTGAGCACGCTCGGGCTGTGGGGCCCGCGGGCGCGCGACGTGCTGGCCGCAGTCACCGACGACGACGTGTCCGACGGCGCGTTCCGGTTCGGAACCGCGCGCCGGATCACCGTCGGGTCGGTGCCGGTGCTCGCACTACGCCTGTCCTACGTCGGCGAGCTCGGCTGGGAGCTGCACGCGCCGTTCGAGCAGGGACTGCGGTTGTGGGACACCCTCGCCGCCGCGGGCCGGCCGCACGGGCTCGTGCCCGCCGGCATCGGGGTGTACGGCACCACCGGCCGGTTGGAGAAGGGCTACCGGCTCATGGGGCACGAGCTGGACTCCGAGCACGGCCCGGTGGAGGCCGGCCTCGCGCTGCCGCGGGTCAAGGCCGCGGACTTCGTCGGCAAGGCCGCGTACCTGGCCGCCCGCGAGGCCGGACCGGCGGCGACGCTGTGCACGCTGACCGTCGACGACCCCACCGACGCGCGCGGCGTGCGCCGGTGGCCCCAGGGCGGCGAGCCGGTGCTGACCCGCGACGGGGAGCGGATCGTGGACCGCCGCGGGCGGACCTCCTACGTCACCAGCGCCGGGCCGGGCCCGTCGCTGGGCGTCCACCTGCTGATGGCCTATCTCCCACCGCCCCACGCGGTGGAGGGCACCGGGCTCGCCGTGGAGTACATGGGCAGGCGGTACCCGGCCACCGTCGCCCGCGTGGGCCGGACCCCGCTGTTCGACCCCGACGACGCGCGGATGCGCGCGTGAGGCCCGGGGAGTGCCGATGGACGTCCTGGTCTGCGTGAAACGGGTGCCCGCGGTGGGCGCCGAGATCCTGCTGACGCCCGACGCGCGGGCGATCGACACCCGCCACCTCGGCTTCACCATCGGCCCGCACGAGGAGTGCGCGGTCGAGGAGGCGGTCCGCATCGCCGAGCGCACCGGCGGCTCCGCGGGGGTCCTCACCGTGGGACCCGCGGAGGCCGAGGAGCAGCTGCGGTACGCGATGTCGATGGGCGCCGACCACGCGGTCCGGGTGGACGCCCCGGCGTGCGACCCCAACCCGGAGGCGACGGCGGCCGCGATCACCGCGCCCCTCCGGCAGGCCCCGTACGACCTCGTGCTGTTCGGGACCGAGTCGGCCGACGCCGGCCACGGGCAGGTGGCCGTCCGGGTGGCGTGCGCCCTCGGGTGGCCCGTGCTCGGCGGGGTCAAGGGCATCGACGTCGACGGGCCGCGGCTGGTCCTGCGGCGCGAGGTCGCCGACGGGGTGGAGGTCCACGAGACGACGACGCCCGCGGCGGTCGCGGTGTCCGAGGGGCTCAACCTGCCGCGCTACCCGACGATCAAGGGGCGACTGCGGGCGCGCAAGGCGCCGGTGCACCGGATCGAGGCGCCGCTCCGGTTCGGCGGCCTGCGGACGGTGCGGCTGCGGCCACCGCCCGACGCCGGCACCGAGACCGTCGTGCTCGGCCACGGCGCCGCGGCCGCGGCCGCCGTCGTCGACGTCCTCGAGGAGCTGGGGGTGGTGCGGCGATGATCCTCGCCCTCGTGGAGCAGGAGGACGGCCGGCTCGCCGACGGCGCGGCCGGCGTCCTCGCCGTGGCCAGGGTCCTGTCCGGAGCCCGTAACGCACCGGTCGCCGCGGTCGCCGCGGTTGCCGTCGGCGACCTGGGAGACCTCCCGGCGCAGCTCGGCGGGCACGGCGTCGGGCGCCTGTACCTGCTGCGCCACCCCCGGCTCGACGGCGGCTCCCCGCAGCCCCGGGGCGACGCCCTCGCCCAGCTGGTCGACGCCGTCGGAGCGGACGCCGTCCTCGCCGCCGACACCGTGGCGGGCACCGAGGTGCTCGCCCGGGCGGCCGCCCGGGCCGGGCTCCCGCTGGCGACGCACTGCACGGCCCTGCGGCCGGGCCCGCCCTGGGCGCTGACCCGGGAGCGGGGCGGCGGGAGCCTGCTCGAGGACGCCGAGCTCGACGCCCCGGTCGCGCTGTGCACCGTCACGCCCGGAGCGGGGGCCGGAGCGTCGCCGGCGCCCACCCGGTGCGACGTCGCCGTCTCCGAGTTCGTCCCGGACCTCGACGACGCGGACCGCTGCACCCGGGTCGTCGACCGTCAGCGGCGCGCGAGCGGGGTGGGCCTGGCGAGCGCCCCGGTGGTGGTCTCGGGCGGCCGGGGCGTGGGCAGCGCCGAGGGGTACGCGGTGCTCGAGGAGCTGGCCGCGCTGCTCGGCGGCGCCGTCGGGTGCTCGCGCGTCGCCACCAACAACGGGTGGCGCCCGCACAGCGACCAGGTCGGGCTCACTGGCACCCGGATCAGCCCGGACCTCTACGTGGCGTGCGGCATCAGCGGCGCCACCCAGCACTGGGTCGGATGCATGAACGCCCGGACAATCCTGGCGATCAACACCGATCCAGAGGCCCCCATGGTGACCCGGGCCACGTACGCGGTGATCGGCGACGTGCACGAGGTGCTGCCCGCCGTGCTCGCCGAGCTGCGGGCCCGCGCGGGCGCCCGGGAGCCCTCCCCGGTGCCCCGGCCGCGGTCAGCGGCGCCGCCGCTCCTCGAGGAACGCCGCGCCGGCCTTCTCCCCGTCGGCGACCAGGCCGGCGAGGAACGACGGTGAGCGGGCCGCCACCGAAGCCGGGTCGAGCCCGTGGTCGAGCTCGATCCGCTCGATGCCGACCTCCCGGTACCCGGCGTTGGCGAGGTCCCGCCGCGCACCAGCTGGTTGATCGTCTCGATCGCGTCGACCTCCTGCTCCAGCGACAGGTTGGCCGTCAGCTCGGCCCGCCGGTCGGCGATGGCGCCGGGGGGAGCGGGGCTCGGTGTCGATCGCCCTCGGGAAGATCTGCACGACCCACAGCGCGTCGGGGGCGAGCGCGGCAGGTCGCAAATCGGCGGGTTCTCGGAGAAGACGCTGTCCCAGTAGACGCCGCGCCGGTGTCGACGGCGCGGAACAGCGTCGGGATGGCCGCACTGGACACCCCGCAGCGCTCCGGCACGCGGGCGTCGGCCTCGCCTGACCGCGCGGCGTCGGCCGCTCGCGGCGGCGACTCGACCCGGCCCAGGTGAGGTCGGCGAGGTGCCTTCCGCCGCCGCGCAGGCCGCGTCGCTGCGCCCGCTGGTGGCCGTCGGCAGCTGCAGCGACGCGTTCAACCAGGCCAAGCGCTGCAGTCTTAAGACCCTGGTCAGGTCGATGCGGCGGAGCACTGTTCGAACTGGCGGGACGTCGGCGGCGTAGCTGCATCGTCGGCTTCCTCGAGGTGAGGCAGAATTCTCGTCGAGGCTGCTTGCGACCGCCCTAGGGTTCGACGGGTCGGCGCGCGCACGCGTGGAGAGAGGTCGGATGGCGAGCTCAGCAGAGCCACCGAAGGCGTACCTCGCCGAGGTCCTTTCGCTGATGTCCGGTGCTGGCGTGCCCCACGCCACGCCGGTCCCGTGACCCGATGTCCCGGGCTTGAGCGCAGACCCGAGGAGCGCCATGTACCTCGCAATCTCCCACGACGGTGTCGCACTGCACGAGCCCGAGGTGGTGACCGACCTCTACGCCTCCTACCGGGAGCGGCTGACACCGGACCGACTGGCCGCCGTGCTGGCGGAGCACGACGCGGGAGAGCTCCTTCCGGACTGCGCTCACGTCATGATTCCCGTGGCGACGCTGCGCCGTCTCGCCGCCGGGCGAGTCCCCGAGGGTTGGGACGACGACTTCGCTGGCATGCTCACCTACGCCCGGAACAAGGGCTGGCTCAACGAGAAGGGTGACGCCGTACGCGCGCACCTCGAGAGGGAGCGGTAACGACCTCTCGGGCCGGCAGCATCTCGGGTGGCCCCGCGGGACGGATTTCGGGGATTTCCCGACCGCGAGCAGCACGGCCTTCAGAGCAACTTCGTCCACAGCACCAATCGCTCGAGCCGCTCCACCGCTCACTGACCGGCGGCGCCGGGCCGCTGCGGCCTCGGCTACTCTCGGCCGCCGGGGCCTGATCACCGACGCCGTCATCGGCGGCGACAACACGAGCACGTCACCGCCCTGGTCCGGCTGCACCCACCACACCGCGCGCTGCGTCGACGGACGTTCCCGACGACGGGCTGCGCGCCGAGCTAACCGCCACCCTCGAACACTCGCCGCCGACGGCGGCGGCGCTCCCAGCGCGTCGAGCGGCTGCTCGTTCTCACCGAACCCGCAGCCCTCGACGCCGGGAGATCACCGACAAGGCTCCGTCAACCAGCGCGGCCGCGAGCGCCTCGACGCACAGCTGCCCTGCTCGCCGTCGAGCCCCGCCGCGTGGTGCGCCGCGACGCGTGGGCCAGCTGACAGCGGACACGCCAATCTCCCTGTAGGCGGACACCGCATCGCCGGTTGGACGGACAGCTGATCTCCCTGGGGACTGTCCTGGGCTGGCGGCGTGTCGGTCCGTGGTGGGTGGTCCCTCCACGGGTGCGCTCGGGGTGCTGTTGGACCCGAGCCGGTGGAGGGACCTGTGAAGAAGGATGGCAGGGAGATCATGGTTATGCGGGTGATGGTCAAGAGGCAGGTTCGTCGAGTCTGCTGAGGATGCCCTCGAAGAGCTTCTCTCGGCCGCGTTGGCCCTTGGCTCGCCCTTGGCTGCGGCGTCGTCGCGTTGGCGTTTGAGGGTGGGGCGGAACTCGATGGTGCTGACGAAGAAGGTGCAGGTCTCGCAGACCGACTCGAAGTGGCAGTCGAGCTCGACAGGGCGGGCGCAGCTGGCGGGCGGTGACGTGACCGATGCCAGCGGTCGCGGCCACCGCGGCGAGGGCGGTGTTGAGCCGGGAGGCGGTGATCCGCCGGCCGCGTTCGAGGAACAGGATGTCCGAGCGCGGCGCCTGCCCCCGGTGGGTCAGCCACTTGTCGAGCAGGGTCTTGAGCTGGGGATGCAGCGGAACGTAACGGTCGGTGTGCAGCTTGCCGACGGGGACGCGCAGCCAGAACGAGGACCCGATCTGCACGACGGCGTCGATGGTCAGGTCGAGTAGTTCGCCTTGACGTAGGCCGGTGCGGGCGAGCAGCTCGATCGCGACGCGGGTGAACGGGTCGGGGTGGGCGCGGGCGGCGGCGAGCAGCTTCGCCGAGGCTGGGTCGGGCCGGCACCCGCGGCCGCCAGCTCGCGGGGCGCTGCGGGCTGATCGCCACCGGCCCGTTTCCCTACCGCGAGGAATGGGCCCAGCTCGTCGCCGCCCTCGAAGCGACCGTGCGCCTGCACCGCCACGAGCCCGGCGACCTGGCGGCGCACGCGAAGTACCTGCACCAGCGCACCGGCGGCATGATCGGCAGCCTGACCCACCTCGTCCGCGGTGCCGCCATCCGCGCCGTGCTCACAGGCGAAGAGCAGCTCACACGACCGCTGCTGGAGAGCGTCCGGATCGACCACGCCGCCGAGTCCGCCACCCGCCGCGTCAGCAGCACCCGGTGAACCTCAACCCCGACCGCTTCACGCGCTTGAGCGACTGGGCCCGGACACTGCCGCCCCGGCCGCTTCCGCGCACCGTGACCCCCATCCCCGGCGAGTTCCACCTCGGCTACCTCCGCCGCCTCGCCGGCGTCAACCATCTCGATTTCCTGGAGCTCGCCAGAGCTCTCGACACCCCTGGGTCAGTCCCACCCGAGCGCACCCACCAGGAGCTCCAACAGGACCGACTCGCCGCCGCTGCCGGTCAACCCCTGGCCCGGATCGCCCGGCTCTACTGGCCCGACCCCGGCCGCTACACCCGCGACCCCGAGGCGTTCCGCCGCCGTTTGCGCCCGGCCTGTCGCCGCTGCACCGCCCGCCGCGGCCAGTGCGAACCGATCCCCTGCAAGCTCCCCGACCAAGCCACCGTCTGCCGGCGTCACCGACGCTGGATCGGCCCCACCGTTCGCAGCCTCGCCGACCAGCACGACCTGCGCCCGTTCCCCGAATACCTCACCTCGCACCGACGACACCAGCAGCTCGGCCAACGCGCCTACCCCCATGACCTCGGCGCGGCTTTTCGGCGAGCCGTCGAGACGACCCGGTGGCGGATCGTCCAAGGCGGGCACTGGAACCCGGCGCAACAGCGCCGGCTGCGACACTTCGCTCCCGAACTCTGGCCGCACGTCAGGACCGAGGCCTCCCGATTCGAGCGGGCCGACCACCTCCACGATCAACACTGAGCTGGATTTGTCCGCCAGCTGCTGCCGCGGTTGTTCGTGAGTTCTGACCGCACCCCCTCGCGGGCCGGAGTCGATGTTGGCGAGTCCTGACCGCACCCGGCTGAGGCGCCCTGGCCGACACCGACACCTGACCCGGCGGTCGTGTCCCCCTGAGCGGTGCCGTCGAGTTGTCCGGCCAGAGCCTCGATCCGTCCGCCCCGTCCGCCCCGAGCCGCCCGTCAACGGGGCCGATTTGCCAGCCCGGGGAGACTTCGATGTGTTGGCATCTGAAGACTTCCCTGTTCCCAACCTCTTGATCCACGGTGTCCGGGTCTTTGACGGCACCCACGTGGTCTCGGCCGATTCGATTCTCGTCGTCGACGGAGTGATCACCGAGGTCGGCGCCGGCCTCACGCCCCCACCCCGCGCGCAGGTGGTCGACGGTCGGGCGGGACCCTGTTGCCCGGGCTCATCGACAGCCACGTGCACGCGCAGCGACCGGACAACCTGGCCCAAGCGCTGGTCTTCGGGGTCACCACCGAGCTGGACATGTTCTGCCCGCCCCCGCATCTCGGACTGCTCCGCGACGCCGCCGCGACCCGAGACGACGTGGCCGACTTCCGCAGCGCGGGCACCGGCGCCACCGCACCGGGTGGGCATCCCACCCAGCTCGTCACCTGGGGCGTCTACCCGCAGTTCCCGACGGTGTCCGGGCCCGAGCAGGCCGAGCAGTTCGTCACCGCCCGGATCGCGGAGGGCGTCGACTACATCAAGGTCTTCATCGAAGACGGCTCGTTCTGGGGCCAGACCCGCGAGGTCCTGTCCCACGCCACCGTCGAAGCGCTCATCACCGCGGCCCACGCCCACCACAAACTGGTGTTGGTCCACGCCGACAGCGGCGCCACCGCCCGCGCCGCCCTCGACGCCGGCGCGGACGCGCTGGCCCATCACCCCAACGACCCCGACCCCGCCGGCGATCTGCTCGACCGACTCGCCCAGGCCGCCCGCTTCGTGATCCCCACCCTGAAGATGCCCGCGGCCTTCGCCCCGGGCCGCAGCGGCGCCGAAGGTGGCAACCAAGACCTGCTCGACCACCCCGACCTTGGGCCCTACATCGACAGCCAGACCCGCCAGTTCATGACCGCGCCGCGCCCCTCGCCACCGGCCGATGCACCCAAGAACTTCACCACGACCGGCCTGGACTTCGCCGGGGTGCTCGCCATCACCGAGCGCCTCCACCAGGCCGGCGTGCCGCTGCTCGCCGGCACCGACGCCATCCCGGTGTTCGGGCACGGCGTGGGCCTGCACCGCGAGCTGGAGCTCCTCGTCGAGGCCGGGCTGACTCCCACCGACGCACTCGCCGCCGCCACCTCCCTGCCCGCCCGATGCTTCGACCTGCATGACCGCGGCCGCATCGCCCCCGGACTGCGGGCAGACCTACTGCTCGTCGCCGACGACCCCACGACATCACCGCCACCCGCCGCATCCGCGGTATCTGGCGCCACGGCATCCGCTTCGACCGCGACGCCTACCGCGCCCAGCTCGCCACCTAATGGGCCTGCACACACTCACGGGTGCGGTCAAGACTCAGCCGAGTATGTCTGCGTCAGTTGAAGTGGGAATCGAACCCTCCTTGACTTCGCATTCGACTTGACGTCCCAGCTCAGCGCCAGCATCATGCGTCAGATCGACTGCGACAGGACAGACACTCCGTTGTCAGTGGGATACGACGGATAAGGCGTCAGTAGGCGACCCTCGCCGTCGAACACATGGTCGACAGGTCATCAGGCCTGGACCCAGGCGCAATGCCGGTAAGTTAGGTGGTCATCTTCTTGAAGATGTGGATCTTTGCCGGGCCGTTGTGGACTTGATTGTGATCGGTAGGTCGTTTGATGTGGTGGCCGTGGGCGCGGTATCTCTTGACTTTTCGTGGGCAGGTGCGGTGTCGCCTGGGGCCGTTGGGGCGTTCGTTGATTTCACGGATCGTTTCGGCGAGTGCGGCGGTGAGCCGGCCGGGGGGAAAATCCCGCCTGGTTCGGGACCTGGCGGCGGATCGCGCGATAGCTACGAATGAAGGATAGATCGTCGGGGTCGGTGCCGACCGTGTCGGCGGCGTCTTTCATGACGTGGCGTATGGCGTAGTGGACCAGTAGCAGCGCCCATACTTCTTGTTTGACCAGGTCCGGGGAGCGGGAGCGCAGCACCCGGTGGCCGCCGGTCTGGTGGGTTTCGATCTCGTCGAAGGACAGTTCGATTTCCCAGCGTTGGTGATACGCGGCGGCGAGCTCGACGGCGGGCGCGAACTCGTGGTCGCCGATCGTGGTGATCAGGCAGAACAGCTCCCCGGACGTGGGCCGGTCCTCGATGCTGTACTCGATGACCC
>JAABUP010006418.1_pt1 | contig 16732 bp, 17 predicted proteins | sample 5559201 | NCBI WGS metagenome assembly JAABUP01 (sample SAMN10711887, study PRJNA513373) | rock metagenome | isolation source: Antarctica rocks | place: Antarctica
AGTCGTTGCATTGATGTACGCATGCTCATACTCTATTATAACGCACATCTGGTCTTTCAACCTCGGTCTGTATCAAAAGGGCAGGTCAGCCTTGGCACTAGTAATTCTTCAGACTGTAGGCAAGCTTCGCACTTTGATTCGCTCTGACATTCTCTGCTTGCACCATGCAACCCAATTCTTCCATCGTGAGGCGAGACCTGGTATCCCAAATCCTAGACGAGCTAGCCAGGGCGCTGGACTAAATGGTCCTAATAGCCACATAAAATCGCGCATCATCGTAATTGCATAGTGCCACCGTTCATCGACGAGCATGTTGAAAGGTTTGGCTAGTGTCAGGTCTCCCATGACATCGAAACTGAACCAATAGAAATAATCATTGATGTGAATCGGCTGACCACTGGTCTTAGACAGCAGGGTCTCTAACTCATCGCCATGCTTGATCAGTCGATCATCATATTCCTGGAGAGCTACCGATAATTTAGCCTAATGAATACCAGGCAAGTGGGCAGAGTAGCCATTAAGGACCTTTCACACTGAAACCTCTATCCCAGATCCGTCTTCGCGAATCGTGCTTGGCTTTATCGCGAATAATATTCAGCGCCTGGAGAGGTTGAGCAAAGTCGTACCAGGCGGACTTTGTACAAGTGTTCTTGGCCCCATCAGTTGCAGGGAGGGCTTCCGGCACGAAGACAGTGATCTCTGATGGGCCTGATCCGTTGATCTAAGCAGAATGATCAAACACCAGGATTGATTCACCTTACCCGTCCTCACGAAAGAGCCATACTTCTTGTGCAGGTCCTGCATAAGCTGATGGTTCAGTGATTGGCGAGCCCGATATACGTGCCATAATTTCGATACTCGGGCAAGTGATGGCCCTGGAAAGCGGCGCAGTCGATGGAAACAAATTCGATAGATTATGATGCTTGTATATAATGACAGAGCATAAGCAGTGATTGTTACTGAAGTGCTTTGTAAATCCTTAAGATATCCGTGATCATCTCTCTGAGTTTCGTAGGCAAAGATGGCAAGTATCAAGAGAATATAGAAGTAAAACAGAACTGGAGCACTCATGTGATGCTCTCCGTGCGAGTAGTATAGGAAATGCGAAACAAGACCGGCTATCGATGAAGCTACCGCCTTCGATTCGACATGTGTGAGCAATCTCTGGTCCCAGAGATGAGAATTTATCTTTTTGAGTATAGGTATTCCCACAAGATGTCTATCAGAGAATCACTGATTACACTGACTAGATTACTCAATTAGCGAGAGCGATCGAAGCCTAGTCGTGAGTTTCCTCGATCAAGATTACTGCCGCAATATGCAATGCTAGTAGCTATGGGTGCGGAAAGTTCGACCGTCCTGGAATCTTAAGCCAAGGAAAAACCTCTATTACAACATAATTGAACAAGAAAAGTCTAGATACATGCACGCGTGCCGCCGTGTAAGCGAAATCGATACAGCATCTTCTCTTTGAAGGAATGTACTTCCATTATTGCGCAGTATCGATCGGCTGGGCCTCTATCGGGATCTCATGCGTGAAATCTGCAACGCCAGTGCAGCCGGCCCTTTTATTTCAGTTTTGTGAGAGGAAAATCAAATGCACACCTGCATGTAATGCTTAGTTGAAGGACCCCTCTATCCCGCCATCGTTTCAGATGGAAAGCGCGGAAGGTTCCACTGCACACACCGTGATGGTGGGCGGGCAAATCCTTGGATATCGCTGCCTTTTCGACGGTGAACGCTGATCGTTCTGATTCATGGGTGTGAAGTCTCAATCATTTCATGTAAGGAAAATCCGAGTGCCCCAAATGCGCTAGGCGGATCACGTGATAGAGCTGAGATTACGGGCGCTTGTGGCTTGTCTACATCAATCCATGATCTTCCTTGATCAGATCCGCCGCTCTTTCTGCAACAGCATACACAGTGGACTGTAGATTTCCTCTCGGGATGAGTGACATGATGCTTGCATCAACCACTCGTAGATTACGAGTACCATGCACTACCAGCCTTTCATTCACCACACCACCATCAGCGCGTGGTCTCATGGCACACGTACCCACAGGATGCCACCCAGATGTCATAGTCCGGCGAACGTATTCTTTTGCTGAATCTAATTCCGATCCGACACGCGCAAAGTGCGGAATGCGTTGTCCTTGAGGCTTGAGAAGGCTGGCCAAAGGTTCTGTTGCCGCAATAGTCTCAATGTAGCGAAGATAGCGGGCTTGAATCTCCAGATCCATTGGATGGCTGAGGTATTTGGGATCTATGAGAGGCTTCGCTGCTGGTGAAGCAGAGTTGACGTGCGCGTAGCCGCGTGATAAGGGATATGAGAGTAAAGCATTGATCGTGATGAAATTGCCGGGTTCTTTTCCACTTGCTGCAAACCTGCTTTGAGCGGCGTACATGAAGTACACAACAGAGCTTTTGTCCTTGCTAGAGATAACAGAGCACACAAAGTCGTGTACGGAACTCTGTCCCGGGTTTGGCTGTCCGGCCGACGAGGTTTTGAGTATATGCTTCAAGTCGGCTTGGCCATAGAGTGGAAATCGACGACCGGCATAAACCCAAATGATTTGATGGACGGTCCGCTGAAGGGGCCACTTCTGCTGTTCTGGTAGCTCTCCATAGTGGCTTTAATGGCTTGAGGATCTTGACGGGCAAGATCATCCAGCATCTTCACATCGTCGGTGGCCTCGAAACTAATTCCAGTCATCGGGCGATCTTGAAGATTCTCTCCGACGTTTTCATTGTCAATGACAACGTTGATTCCTAGTGGTTCCAATATGCTCGGGTTGCCAATACCAGATATTTTGAGTATTTTTGAGGAGTTGAAAGTCCCTGCAGCCAAAATGACTTCTTTCTTGGCTCTTAGAGTCTGGGTAGTATCGTCCTTCGTGATGACAACACCGTGCGCAACGATGGGATCACATTTCTCGTCGAAGATAATCTTCTCCACTAAAGCTCCGGTAAATAGATGCAGATTTGGGCGATTCTGTACTGGAGCAGAGTAAGCCGAGGCGGAATAGCTTCGCTCTTTGGTGCCTGCATCTACAGTGGTAGGGTTAGAAAACCCTCCAGTCGTCCGTCCAGAAAACGGGTCTTCCATCAGGCTAAACTTGAGCCTTCGAAAAGTGTCAACCCATAATTTCCCTAAAGAGTCCTTCAATATCTCCGTGTATGAGGTTTGGAGTGGACCGTGACGTCCTGCCTATTTGCTGCTTTGCAAATAATTGAGCCCGAGGTGATTACAGATATCTTGAGACGGGACATTGACTGTATGAGATTTCTCATAATATGGCAGCATGGTTTCCCAATCCCAGCCAGGATTGCCCAAATCCCTCCAGAAATTGATCCCAACTTCGGATGGGGCAATGAATGCCTGCGCATTCAGGGCGCTACTGCCTCCTAGGAGACGCCCCTGTGGGAAAGGAATGATCCTTCCATCGAGAGATTCCTAATATTGTGCCTTCATCAATTTGACACCGTATACTGTTAGGACTGATCTTACCTGAGGTACCGTATTAAAGTTCCAGTTTGCTTCTGTTCCTATCAGAGACGGCCAAAGGCCGGGAACGTCTACTTTCGGGTCCCCAACATGATTTTCGCCGGCTTCAACGATGAGCACTCGTATTTCAGGGTCTTCTGTGAGGCGAGCTGCAAGTACTAGTCCTGATGTCCCACCGCCGACGACGATGAAGTCATACTCTTTCTCAGCCGCCATAATCTCAGCGTCGTTGCAATGTCTCGGCAATTAAAAGTCCTCAAGAAGTGTATGGGACGAGGCTTTAACCATAGAGACGCCGACCCCGAGACACCACTCTTTTCCTTAATAAGTTTGGAACGAATAGGCCCTTGGCTCATTTATGTAGTATGCAGGAAGCCTTTCTAGTTAAAAGCAGGTAAGCTGGGTGATTAGACCACAAGTCCTGGGCGGATGTCAGGCTGAAGGAGCTGCGGATAAATTACATAGTCTGCTCGTAGCATGTGACGGAGATGCCTTCTGTAGGGTAGAGACCAGCCCGGCAACCTCGTTTCGTACTCCGAAGTATAGAACCCGAGAGGGGCTACTGTGGAAACTTTCCGCTAGTAAGCTGACAGATCTGTCTTATCTGCAATGTACAAAGATCATGATCTAGAACAAACTATAGTCTGTCCTCTCTGAACATGATACTTATTAGATGATATGATATAGCACTATTGACGAATTCTTCAGTCAATTGGCATCGTTGAAGACAACCTGCCCACCTCTCATACGCCCTCGCTAGATATGCTAACAGTCATGGGATGCGTATTTTACAAGTCAGGGGGAATGAAGCATTATGTGACTGCCAAGTCCACGTATGTAATCATTGTCCCACAAATTGAACAGATCAGTACGTAGGGTAGGATAGCCTTTCGCCAACGGTAAGACATAAAGACACACAAGCCAAGCTGCCCAGAGATACCAAGACTTACGGTCCTCTCTGGGCCCTCGCATCCAAAGTGTCCTCAAGGCGATATAAGTGCCAAGTGCAACAGGCAAGATGATTGTAGGCAGTCCAACCCCAAGATATAAGGGACAGATCAGCGACCATGCGAGCAGCGGAACCGTAATCGTCCACCTAGCAGTACCATCGCCTAGGACTAGGGGAGCTGACTTTCGATCCTTAGCCCGGTCGCCTGCAATATCCTTCAAATCTTGAATGTGCATAGTGGAGAAACTTACATCTGCGATGATGGCCACCCATCGAATGCCACCTGAATGCAACGAGTAATCAGCTCCAGATGCGACCCGGAGAGAGCCACATTTGTACAGGGCAAATGCAGAACCAATAATTAGTTTACGCAACAACCAATCTTCCTCACCACCTTTGAGGTCGTTGTACATCCACGTAAGACCAAAAAGGAGAGAAGTCGCTTGCCATGCCCCCAAGAAAAATCTGTTGATCCCAAAGACGACAGGTATCGATGCCAGCAAGACCTGCCGCATCTGTTTTGGAGTTATGTAGCCTGCGGGTATCGGTCGCCATGGCTTGTTCAGAGCATCTTCCTTCACAGCATCCGGGAAACGCTGATTAGCGAGGTCGAACACGACAAGGTTTAGCCAATTCCATGCGATCACATATGGAATACGGGCCAGGATAACGAAAACATTCGCCGTCTTGTTTGTGGTAAGGACCGGACCTGCGAGAGCACCAAGGATACCAAAGGCAGTATTTGGTAGGACAAACGTTGAGAAGTCGCTCTCTGTCAGGAGCCAGAATGTGTGGATTGACCGAGATGCATAAGTCAGAGCCTCGTGGCCCTTAGACTAGATTAGTTTAAAGCCTGTGCGTGTCTCATGGCTATCTTACAGATTTTTCTGTGTCCCGAGACGTAACGGTTTGTAGAGTGTTCCACATTGTTAGACATCTCTTGCATGGTGCTATTGTAGTATTTATCCTGATGCAATAATTCGGGATTGCACCACCTACATACGAAGCCCATATGAGGCAGTGACGAATCGCATCCGATGTGCATAAGATGAACCATTTTCTCTCCCCTAGAGATTCATCATCATGCTCTCGGTCTCCATCAACACGGATGCACCTTCTGGAAACGTGCCGGCCCCCGATTTCTGACGTAGATTCCTGATAGGCCGCTCAAGCGCTTTTATATAACGCCGGAACCCTGAAACGGAAGAATAGAACATCGATCTCCAGCTACATAAGATGGAAACACTCGGCTGTGTGTCTTGCAAGAACATCTTCTCCGTTACAGTGCCCTTCTCCTTTGTAGAATACACCTGGTCCCGAGACCCGTCATCTATGGTACATTTGCATTCTCGACATAAGTCAATGTCTCCCTGACAGTTTGTCAGGTTATTGCATGTAAGATAGGATTTTGTCGGTGTCTTGATGCTACGATGAGGGCATTGTCCAGTGTTTCACCTCGCTTAAGCTCCAGCGTTTGGACGTAGATTATTTCGATGACCATCATTGGACCTCATAAACTAGCTGACGAGCGTGGAGAACAGACAAGCGCCTTTTTCACAAACACCCCCATCAATTCTATGATTGAGTTTCTATTCACGTGGAGTTCTGTTGTCATGGCAACGTCCCAAATCTCAGATCGGACGGCACATGACTCGCGCAAGTCCGTAGATTAGGTTAAATGACGTCATCTCATGTCCTGGCTACTTCCGTTGACCCATTTCAAGCACCATCCTAGAAAGGTGTCTCTCTCTGTCCTAATAGATAATCTGATAGGACATACTAATGACTGTAGCGTTCTCGCTAGCTATCTGATGAATGCGAAAATAAGACCTCCAGCATAGAACATGTCAGATCATCTCCGCATGCGTAAAGATCGATTTGAAGGATACGATATAGAGATGTTGAGGTTGTATGGTGGTCAAAATCATTACAGTACTCGCTTTTCTCTTTTGGGAGTGGATTTTGATGAAACAGTCCGCCTTACATGCTATCAGAAAGATGTCGAGACTCGGCCAGTAATGACGGGGCATTCACATTATTTGCCAACTGACCTGCCGTTAGCACCTTGTACGATATCGCTGTCCGGATTGACAGCAGCATCTTCGAAGCTGAAAACATAGCCCGTACTATGCAGGTTCTACTAATGTTCAATCCGCAACACTAACGACCTTGCAGCCTTTTCGAGCCGTCGAGTTCACTCAACGCCGGTAGGAGAGGTCCCTCATAGCCAGAGGTGGATCAAACACAGTAATTTCTCCGCTCACCTGGCTGCTGAGGGTTTGGGAAACGTGGAGGCCATATTCGGCTTCTCCATGTTGCGAGATAGCTTTGAAAAAGTGCTGGATGCGGAAGAACTAAGCATTGAGTCGAGTACGGCAACGCAGTGGATTTTCTTTGCTGGCGAGAAGATCTATAAAATCGATAATACTCAGATCGATGAGCACTGGGTACACGGACTTGCAAGAGAGACTGAATTGTGGACTGGCGCTCTAGGATTCAATCGAGCCCGGTGGGAATTTTGGAGAAGTATATTCGAAGAGGTAAGCAAGGAAGATGCAGTGACAAGCAAAGCGAACGCCCCTACGAGGGAAGCTGTCAAGAGGATGGAGGAAATATCAGAAAATCAGCCAGAGCATCGGTAAATTGTTTTGATACAAGTTTGTGGGCACTACGTTCCTTGGATCCAGACTCCGGCTGCACGAGTCTCAATATTTCTTAGCACCCGAAGACAAAATGCATCCGTCATCACGAACAATAGGCTCAACCATGTCACAGTATAGAAAGACTCTCAGCATAGGATGTTGACAAATCAATCGTCGGCAAACAAGCCATCGTTGGCCAAGCTGACTCACAATGACCGTGATCGTCCGCTCTCTGATTAGGTGGCAATTAAGCAATGTCTGTTGACGATCTTTCCTCTGATTGCGAAACCGTATCCTGTGTGGCTTTAAGATCACAGAGTATTCGACCGGTGCTTTGGAAAAGAGTTGTTACCACATTTGCGAATAACGCTTGGCATAGGTATATTCGATTCGTTCCGCCCCGCCCTCTCTCAACATATAAAGAACAATCTTCCTATCATCTGTGCGCTCTTGCGGCAGTTAGTCTCTTCGTTTCTCAAGATTGAGAAATGTGACGAGACTCTCTTGCCCTACTCAAATCGAACACAGCTTTAGCTTTTCACTTACTATATTACAATCAAGATCGGATATAGATCAAGGTCTCTCGAGAAATCAACCTGTACGCCCAGGAAGACGCGAGGGCGGAAATATCCTCTATTGGTGATCTGAGCTTATTTGTTACCCGCACCGTCGCCTGTTGCTTTGATCAATGTCGCTTGGGCTTGTCGCATTTAATTGCCTCTAGATTCATCCTATATTCCGGCAAGGACGATGGTTCGCTATATCGAAAGGTATATTCCCCGATTATTAGATGAGCGTGGCTCGGGGTGGACGTGCTCTGATGTTTCTACCCTTCGCTTTTCTAATCTCCCGTACTGGTGTGTCGTTTTTTGGAGTTTCGACGTTTGTTCTGGACGACTCAAAACAGCCCTGGGGTCGCAGAATTGGGATCAGTGGAAAAACTCCGCCGCAAAGTCAGCTTGATTGGAATTTACTTCGTCCAACAAACACTCGATTCATAATGAGGGCTCTCATGTGTATTTTCGCCTCTTGCGCCTTTGTCACCTCAATCGCTGCTATTCCGTCTCCACTCAACCCGTCCTTTCCCTCCATTATCTCCCTTCCTGACTTTCAACAAAACACCAATGGCCTCCCAGCACGTAATCTCACAGTCCCTGAGACAGCCACCAATCTTACCTGGCCAAATCCGGACGCGATAACGTGCTACTCCCCCAGAAAGGGCCCCGTCGACGTGGCTCGCTGCGCGTCGATATTCGACTTCATTGCAGCCGGTGATGAGTATTACAAGGTGCATCAGTACGATCAGACGACTCGATTTGGGCTTTCCAGAGAATGCTCCATGACTGTCCATCCACTCAGAAACGGATACGGAGCTGATCTGGGAGATGAGCTGCTTTTAGCGTCCGCGGCATGGATCCTTGCTGCATGTGGGCGGTACGGATCAGGTGGAGAAAAATTAGTTGGGAAGGAGAGAAGTCTCTTGCAGATCAAGGCTCCTAGTGCATAAGAAAAAATAATGACAATTGTTATCATTGACAACAAGGCGACTGTCTGATGTTGCCATTTTCATGTATGCATATTGTTGTACCGTTTTCTTGGGCCGCAAAGGTGTGCTTCTCAAGCATTCTGTCTCCCTATATAGCACGCAGCTAAGGAGGAGATGCGTGTTGTCTTTGTAGCTGCGGTGCGTTAAGTTAGCAGAACCAGGCATTTCAGGCAGGTTTTCGGCAATGTTTCACTCCTTAGCCTTGATCTAATCTATACATGTTAGACTTAGCTTCTATCAGAAACCACGTTTGTGCTCTAGAGTACTGTAGTGGTGAGTACCCTGATGCCATACTACTTATAGATCGTGAGCTTCTAGATTCCCACTTTGAAAGGTTTGGTCAGGTTCGTGATGTCCTGGCGTCTGCCATGGTCTTCTCTTACATCATCGTGTGACGCTTGCGCAATGTGCGCAGCGTTGGAATGTAACATCAACATGCTTCTCATCAGCCTGATGGATGACACTCAGCCCTATAGGGCTGAGGTGCGGGATCGCTATATACATAGTAACTTCTCGTACCTCCATAGATCAATAACAGTCAACCTCATGATGTTCCTACTGACCATCTATCAAACCTATTCCAAAGCGCAGTGACAGTAGCTACCTCATTGACACTCGTTCTCAATGTGATAAGCTCCAAATTAGAAGTTGGCTACGCTATTGCTCATCGACACCTTCAATCTGCAAATAAAATCTACAAGTATTCAGCTCCTTTGGTTGCGGATCTTCTAGTTAGCCCGGTTTCACGCGATTACGTGAGACATTTCCGACCTGCAACATGCGAAGTCATCATTTTTACTTTAGCAGAAGCTGGCTAAGATGCTTGCTTGCTTCTTCGACGTTATTGGGAGCCAAAAAAGAGAGCATGGTGTGCCTAGCCGACGTGATCATAGTCCTCAATGGCAGCTCCTCCACCACTCGTTGGTCTGCGTGTGGTTGAGCTCGCAGGTCTTGCTCCAGGTATGCTATCAGCTACGTGAGCCACCCGATCGGCCGTCTAACGGTACAATGTTCGCAAGCACCCTTCGCGTCCCTACTCCTAGCTGATTACGGAGCTTCTGTACTTCGAATCGATCGCCCTCATGCACAGGCCCATACCTCGAACCCCCCATCCCCGACACCGGACTCCCTGATCCGCCACAAGTCTTCCATTGCCTTGGATCTGAAAGCTCCAAACGGTCTCGCTCTGCTCAAGAGCCTGCTTGAAAAGGCAGATGTCTTGATCGATCCTTTTCGACCAGGAGTCCTGGAGTCCTTGGGTCTGACTCCTGATGCCGTTCTTGTGCTGAACTCACGTTTGATCGTCGCCCGACTGACAGGCTTTCGAAGAGATGGCCCATACGCCAACATGGCTGGACACGACATTAATTACCTCGCCGTGGCCGGCATCCTCTCCCAACTCGGCCGCAAAGATGCTCCACCATACCCTCCCGCCAACATCCTAGCAGATTTTGCTGGTGGAGGCCTGATGTGTGCTTTTGGCATCCTGGCTGCCCTTCTGAGCCGAGCGCAGACGGGTAAGGGTCAGGTGGTGGAGGCAAATATGGTAGACGGCAGCTCGTATTTGGGCACTTTCATGAGATATGCGATGAAGACGCCGACGTGGGACCAGCCAAGGGGAGAAAATCTACTAGATGGGGGATGTCCATGGTATGAGGTTTATGGGTGTGCCGATGGTGGCTACATGGCTGCCGGCGCTTTGGAACCTCAGTTCTTCGCTGAGCTCGTCAACGGGCTGGGCCTTGAGGTCTCACAAACGTACAATCGTAGTAAGTGGCCTAGCATAAAAAGGACCTTCCAGCGGCGCTTTCTTCAAAAGACAAGACAGCAATGGGAAGAAGTCTTTTTGGGAAAGGATGCATGTTGTACACCAGTCCTCACACAAGCTGAACTTGAGAAACAATGCTACGACCAGAGGCCTGCGATCAATTTGAGAGGATCGCCGGGTATTGCAATACCGGAGAAGAATGCATGGAATAGTGCGGGCCTCTCGCCCGGATCGGGAGGTGAGAAGGTCTTGCATACTTGGATGGGCTGGAGAAAAGGCAAGCATTATGATCTTGAAGACGGCGGTCTGGTTCAAATCGCTTCTCCAAAGTTATGAGATATGAACCTCATACCCTCCTTGAGATCGCTCCAGAAACACATCTGGTCTCTTTTGTTTCTCATTATCAATACAGATCATCCAGGCATTTGCTCTTGCTCCTGCATACCTAGGGATGGGTATGATGACTCTGATGGCATTGATGTTTTACTCCTATCATTGAAAATGTGTCTCGATGACATTGCTATATGTTAAGGAGAGAACAAAATTGTAAGATCTCCCAGCTAGATTGCGGTCCCAAATGATTCATTGCTTACCAACCGTGAGACCAAATTGTTAATCAAAAACTTTTTTTATGGACTTTTTACTCAAAAGGGAAGACAATGACAATCGTGGAACATCACGTTGACATGCAGTCTGCCATGAAACAACCTTCCCGTTCCTACTACGTCGATCAACTGAATTCAGTCTGTTCATTGTAAGACATACTCATCTGAACAGCAACTAGAGTTCCTCGAAAACAGAATTCCATCAGACAGCTAGCTTCTCGCTCGCCATCTTAGCGCCTTCAACTCTCGCCTTGATCTTCTTCATAGCCACCTCTCTTGCAAAATCCGGACTGCCATGCTTCGGTTTCTGGTCGATACTAAACGGACTGAACCCACAATCATCCGTTGCGCCCAATTGATCTTTTGCAATGTATCTACTCGCCTCCATCAAATCTTCAGCAATCTGCTCTGGTGTCTCGACCTTTGGATCTAGTGGATTCGTCACTCCAATGAAAGCGACTTGTTTCACACCTTCGGCATTTCGACGTATGGAATGCCCAATTTGCTTATAGACCGCCGTCTTGTCTTTCTCAGAGGCAAGCTGGATGAGGAAGTAGCCAGCGTTCATAGCAAAGAGAGATGGAAGGAGGTCGGAATAGGGCACTTCGTGTGAGTGTACGGAGTCGCAGTCGCCGCCAGGACAGGTGTGGATTCCGATATTCTGACGCTCGGTAGCGGAGAAGCGGGCGAGCACTTTATTGTTGAGGTCTACGAAGGTCTGGAGAAGGGATGCGCCGGTCCAGGGATTACGGGGGTCCTTCTTTGTGGCTAACCGTCCTGCAAACTAGGTCAGACATGACTCGTAAAGGAAAATGATGCGAGTCTTACCTTCTGTGAAATCCATCGACACCCTCTTGGCGCCTGCGTCAAAACATCCTCGAATGTCTTTCTCACATTCAGCGACCAAGTCCTCCACAAATTGCTCTTTCGGATAACCTTCAACCGTTCCATTCAAGGGATATAGCAGGTATAGCATACTCGGCGCAATGACCGCCTGTTTCATGCCATGACCCGTTTCCTTCGAATACGGTAGACTCTTCTTCAAGTTCTCATACGCATAATTCCTGTATCTCAATGGACCGCTCTTCAATCTTGGCAATTGGCGATGATGACCATCGTCGAATATGGCGAAGTATTGGCCGTCAGCAGCGAGATTGGGGGCAAGGCCTGCCCCACCGAGGGTGTCGATGATGGGGTATGTGGCGAAAGATGAAGCGCGTTGTTCGCCATCTGTTAAGAGGGTCTCTCCGGTCTCTGCCATTTTCGTGACCGAGTCCTCAGCTGCTTTGTCCTGAGCTGCGATGAGCTCATCTTGCTTGATTTCGCCAGCATCATATGCGGCGTATGCTTTCTGAAGGTCTGTAATACGTTAAATGTGAGTCACTTTGTCTTCATGATACCAATTCATGAATGAATGCGTGAGTTCGATACTCACATTGGGGCCGAGGCAGAGAGCCCACAACTTCCGTTGGAATAGGCATTCTGGGCTCAACTATACTCGAGGAAGATTCGGAAATGATGGGACTCCAGAAGCTGGATGTGGACAGAGACAGCAGGACATCGTCCCTTCGATTTTGACTGGAAGCTATGTCGACGCCAATGCCAGACATCTATCGATCTTCGATGCAGCTATCCTGCATCTAGAATCCTCTCCCCGCATTCGGCCAGAAGACCCTGATCCATCTGGAGTCCCCGCTCCCTTCGACTAGAACACCAAAGGACCCTGAAGCGCATGGCCAATCTTTGCGGGGTGCAGCCGCAACGGGAGCCAAGGCAGGGCCAACGCCTTCTCTCCTTAGCTGCCGAAAACGTCAAATGCGAGTCCGGATGGAAGAGTGTGCTGGCGATTGTTCCTCCAGAACATGAGGATTCTCCCAGACCAGAATCACCAGCAGAGGAAACGCAATTGATCTCGAAGCCTGGCTACCCATTGCTTAGCTGTCAGACGCTCAAGCGCTCATGAAGACCGGTCCTATGAATGAGGACATAGCATAGCAGGCCCTCATTGAAGCTCGGCTAAGGAGATTCTCGGGATTCTACTCCCCATTTATCCTACCCAAAGCGAAGGGGCCCCAAGCACATCCCTCCTCAGCGACTATATCAAGAATTCCGAGATCAAGGGGTCTAGACTCTGGTAATGTCTATTGATCCATGGCAAGTTGATGTAGCACGAGCTGACTCTCAAAACATTGATGTACGAAACCCATCACAAATCGCTTTGAACGCAAACCTCGAATCTATCTTTCAACACGATCCATTAATCTCACATAGAGATCAGTAATTCATCCCCCCAGCTCAAGATCAGTCAGCTCTCGCCCTCCAGCCATCTCCTCAATCTCTCTCGCTCTTCTGCCCTCCCTCGTAAATGGCAGATTGGATACTCTCGAACAAATGTTGATGAAATAGGGCGATCTTGGATTCATGCATTGAAGAATTTCAATGCCGGATGTCAGCGACTAGTCTATCACTGACCATGATATACCTCAATCGGCCGGGGAAAGGGCTTGTCGTGAAGATTATAGACCTACCAAGCAAACAGGAGAGCAGGGGGCAGCTTTGATTCTTCATAGCTTCTGCAGTCGACCTACTCGAAGGATGTCAGAGTAAAGAGCTAGTCACAGGAGCAGCCAAATGCTGATCAAAGATTTTGTTGAGAGGTGGGATGGTGCATTTTGGCAAAACAGAAGTCCGATGCTGGGGAAACGGGAGCTGCGCCGGGAGATTACAAGCCATGCTCGTGAAAGACCAAGGGAGACTGAAATCGCTGGATAGATCGTTGCGTCCTAGACCACATGATTGTCTAGAAATTCAAAGATGCAAGATCAGCTAGGCCCTCTTCGCGAACATATACCGATATCCCTGCTCCCTATCCCTCACTCCCTTCGCACCAACTTCCTCCCTCCCCCATCCCCACATCAGAGCTTTCCCCATCTTATCTCGCTCCTTGAATAGCAAAGCCACTCGCCGCCTCCACTCCCTTTCTCGGGTCTCAATCGTCTCTGCAAAGCGTGTTTCTAGCTCTTCGTTGACTATGGCATTTGTCCGTTGTGCATCCTCAGCCTGCTGGCGGGCTTCTTCGGCTTCGGCGCGCGCAGAGGATATTAATGCGTTTGCTTGCTCGAGCTTTGTGTTCAAGGCGCGGATGGCGGAGCGTAACTCCTTCTCTATGGCTGTAGTCTCAGGCGCTTCCGATATTTTTGGTTGCTGTTTCTTCAGGGTAGCGATTTGTTGATTGAGGGAGATTATTTGATCTTCGTGGGCCTTTGTGATTTTCTTCTCGCGTTTCTGCATGCCTTCGCCTGCTTTCAGTAATGCGTCACGTAGGACTTGTATCTCCTTGCCATGGTCAGCTCCTAGTCCTGATAATGTGGTCTGATGTTGCTGGCGCAACGCTTCGAGAGCTGCTGTGTGAGTCGATTGATCAATAGTGTCAGTCTGTATGTTCTTGGTTGGCGTCACCATAGGCTCCTGTGTCTCTTTGCTTCTGATGCAGGCCTTGAGATTTAGGATGTCTTGAGCTTGCTGCTCATTCTGCTGCATAAGCCGATCGTTCTCATCTTCAACATTCTCTACAATGCGACGAGTCTCCGCTAGTTGTACGAGGTTAAGATCGAGCTTCTTTTGCATGGCTTTCAGCTCACTACTGAGTCCGTGAAGTTCCGCATCCTTCTGTGCTATGCCCTCTGTTAGGGACGTAGCTTCGTTTGCTCGGTCAATGCTCTCCTTCCTCTCAAGGGCCACTTCCTTTGTTCTAGCCTCTAGCTCCACCAGAAGCTCATTGACTTTCGAGCGGTGAGTGTCCTGAATAGAATTGAATTGGGCTTCCTGAGCGTTTGTTTCATATTTGGATGCTTTCAATTCTTGACGAAGAGTTTGTGCCTCGGACTGGACTGCAATCCTCTCGGCCTCTGCAGCGGCATTGACAGCTTTCAGTTCTTCGATTTGTTCCTCATGCTTCGTTTGTAAAGACGCATCCCCCATTTGCTGCCTTTGCAAGGATTGCTTTTCTAATACTCGGACTTGCTCCACAGCAGCATTGTATTCTCGGGTTAAATCTTTATTCTCTCGCACAAGCGAGTCTTTGGCGCCCGAGATCGAGAGTTTCCACTGATCATATTCGTCTTCTAACGCGCCGTATTCACTTTGATGGTCGTGTTTAGCGGTCTCATACTCCTCTCTCAACTTTTTGTGCTCTTGCTCCAGAGCCTGGTGATTTGCGCGACGAGCCTCATCTTCCATTCGCATATTTTCCGCCTCAGCTTGTAAAGCAGAGATACGATCAAAGACCTCCTCTGCGGCCTGATTTTGCAGCGTCTCTGTATTTAGCCGTGTCAACGGAGGAGCCTGCATCCTAGCTTCTTCTTCAAGCCCTTGCTCAATGACAGCATGATTTCTGAGTGGTGCAGGGGTAGATGTTCCAAGGGGCTCAAAAATACTCTCTTCTGCGACTTCACTAGTAGCCATCACTTGTTGCAACTCTTGTTCGGGATCTGGATCCGGCTCGTGTCCTTCGGCGATCTCCTCTTCCTGCTGCCTCTTCCATTTCTGCTCGCCGCGCATCCATGCCTCGAGATTTTGTGTAAAATCTTCTGGGCCCTCGTCCTCAGTGGGTATTTCATCCCTATCACGAACGACTTCTTCCATAACCACGCTACTCGGTTTGTCCCCTAAGCCACCTAGATCGATTTCGTAGCCGTGCATCAAGTCTTTTTCTTCACCTTCATTCTCTTCATCATCCGATTCTTGTCGATTAGGTAGGGAGTCATGTTCCTCCCGCCTATTCTGAAATGCTTGTTCAAAGCCCACTGGGCGTGCAGCGCCCTCCTTCTTGCCTAACTGCGCGATATCAATGGTGTAATTCTCCATACTAAAACCCCCGAGGCTTCCATCACTTGAATGACCTGCCGAGGAACTAATAGAGCGCGTTTTGTGCCGGCGCGAGGTGGATGCTAGGCGATTCCTTTTGGCCAGAGAAGATCGACGAAATGCGCCGGAAGCTGACAAAGGCCTAGGTAGAGGAGAAGTAGAGTTGAAATAAGGTGTGGAGAGGACCGACAGATCGGGTAGCTGCAACTGTGAGTCTCTATACTGTGGCCTAGTTGGAGGGGATGGCGAATTCGATTGAGGCATTATGAAACCAATGTAGTTGAACCCAGTAGGTTCACACAGGATGACTGCTTGAGAGCATCCGAGGAGCGAACTAGAATATTACTCCTTGAGTTGTTTACATGCCAAGGCCCGATTTTGGAAAAGACGCGCTACTTTCTTAGCGCGGCTCTAGGGCTTCCCGGCTTAATTTGTTTTTCAAGAAACGTAACATAGGAAAAACACAATAAGAGGTAACAAGTTGGAAGAATAGACGGCAGTCAACTACAAATCCTTCGATACGTTATAGCTGCGGTCTTCTAGTTTATTATAGATCATCCTCGTACAATTCTGAGGGTTCATATTATGCTGTCAGTCAAGATGCCACCACCGCGCCAAGTACACTCCAATTGAATTACTGAAACGTATCTGAGAAACCAGTAACCTGGAGAGCTGACTGCGTTCGTCTCTACTAGTCGTTGTATTAAGGGGGACCATGAAGCCAATATTCGAAAGAAATATCCGTATATCTAAAGATTAACTCAAAACATAAGCCTGCTTCCATGCCACCCTTCTACCGCCTCTCACAGGACCACCTCCAGTCGTTCACGGTGGGCGAGGAGGGAATCAAA
>JAABUP010006419.1_pt1 | contig 16730 bp, 23 predicted proteins | sample 5559201 | NCBI WGS metagenome assembly JAABUP01 (sample SAMN10711887, study PRJNA513373) | rock metagenome | isolation source: Antarctica rocks | place: Antarctica
GGATTCAGTCAAATGAAATCATGTCATCAATGCTGTACTTGTCAACATTGTCACCCATCACTGCCCTGGTGTTGGTTGGCTTAGCAGGAGCCACTCCTGGGTCGCTGAATGCTGCATGGTCAAAGTCCATGGCCCGTCTACTGACTGCTGTGGCTGACTAGTGGAGGTACTGCCGACAGAGTTGCCTGCTGCAGCCTGTTTGGCAAAGATGTGCAACTGGCCAGCATGAGAGATATGTTTGTGCGCACTGCTTGGTCAAGTGTTGTTTCATCTTTGATGGCTGCCCTACGACTGTTTCAGAGCACGACTTGCACCTGGCATCGTAATTGCGATGTAGCTTTGCAGCAGATTCCTCAGATAACTTGATCTTAGTAAAGTAATCCCAGGCATGATCCTCCTGTCTATGACCAATTTTACGCTTTTTCGAGTCATCTATGACAATTGGTTCAACGTCAGACTCGGGTGCACTGTCCATCGTGCCGCTAGATGATTGCGAGACTGATTCTGCCTGTTGTCTGTGCTATTTTGGCGCTTTTTGAACAATTATGGCCCTGTTACTAACCGCGGAGGATCTAGGGTTTACAGAAACCCTTGCCCTCATTCGGTTAATCGGTACAGGGGCCCTCTGGTCTCGGTCGGGCCGAAAGCCTTTCAGTGCCTTTCGGCAGCCGAAGCTTTCGGTGTTCGGCCCGTACACTGATATGTCCATATGATGTCCATATGTGTCCATACGTTGAAACTTCCAACACCATAGCTGGAGCACAAGGCGGACAATCGGGTACAGATGACGCCACGCTGATTCCAGAAATCGACCTGCCTAGCATGACTTGGGGTTCCCCTTGGGGTCATATCTTCGGTTGGGGTCTGGGGTCATGGATCTATCTGTGCGTTGATCGCGTTGATACACGTTTATAGCGGTTGTCGCGTTGGTTGATTCGCAACTCTGCTCTGCTGTAAACCACTGTTTCACAACTCCTGGCATGCTCGTTGAGCGGGTTGATGGCCCCCCGCCATGCAGGCATGTATTGGCATTAAGCCTCGCCACGACAAACTGTGTTATAGCACATCACCACGACACCATGTCGGCCGCAGGTACTAGGGCGTAGGTCAGAACAGTGCTTGTGGCAGAAGCTTTGGCGCAGAGTTTCAGCTGATCAGAGGAACAAACACTCCTCAGCCAAGACAAAGAGAGCAAAGTTTGACAACGAAGAGGTGATACGGCTGTGATAGCATTGTGTATTCATGATTTTGAAATGAGAGTCGCACCCCAAAACAGTGTACGATTTGGCAGAGCTACAAGACGTTTGTACGGCGTCATCACCGGCGGAGGCATAATGAGTACCTCAAGCAGCAAGTAGTAAAAGGATGGGAGGATGTCTGGGAGACAGTAAATCTCTGCACCAAAAGCTTGTTGAGCTGCCGCAATAACAAGCTTTGCCCTGAAAGCTTGTTATTGGCTCAATATGTCACACCAAATACTTCAGTCTGGCTTTTAAGTTCACATTGCCTGCACCGTGCACTGCTAGAAACAGGCAGCACCTGTTTGCTTGAAAGTATTGAATGGACCTGAGCTACCAGAGTTGAGCAAGACCTGTCATGTGCAGCCCAAAGGAGCTGCAAGAAGTAGACAAGCAGATGACATGGCTGCATCCCTGCCTGATGAGCAGCTGTGGCTTTGGATGACTCATGGCAGTGCTTCTGCCAAGACAGGCAGGCAGCAACGCAAAGGTGCACTCACATAATGCTTCTACCCAGCATGTATTGGCAGTATTGATTGTCACCAGCTGTATAGCAACAAAGCCAAAGTCCTCAGGCAGTTGTTTGAGATTGGAGCAAATTGATGAGGTCTAGCAAACCACTGCCACAATTCTCCTGCTGAGCAGAAAAGTGGTTTGCAGCTTGGCGTGCGTGGACAAAGCAGTTCCATGAGTCAGAAGGCTATGCCCATCAGTATCAAGCTCAGCAGGATCACAGCAGCCACACAGCTGATGCAGACACACAGCGCAAAACTTCGCGGAACAGCACTTGGCAGCAGCCCAATTTTGGTCACTCCAACTGGGGTGATCATGAGACTTGGCATCATTTCACAGGCTTTCAGCAGAGCAGCTCCAGATCATGGCAGGAAAGTTTTAGCAGATCAGCAAAATCTGAATGGAGTGGCCAGCATAGCCGGTCCGACAGGCAGCAAAAGCATAATGCTGGCCGGCAAATCGTTGCCGTGCAGCGGCAGCGCTGCATGCAAATTCTTGGACTGCCAGAAACGGCAGTGCTTGAAGCTGGTCTTGTCAAGACTGCTTTTCTGGAATGTGCCAAGAAATGGCATCCAGATCGCCATACTGATGAGAGCAAGCCTGCTGCTGAAGATAAGTTCAAAGAGGCACAGACCGCGTACCAGCACTTGCTCTCTTGTGTATAATAGGGTGGCTGGCTTTCATAACATTTGCCATGCATTTGTGACCATGACAGGACATGTTGGTCAAGAAGCATTTGTGCAACCAATACATGGACACAATTGTCGGTGCGTATGTGAGCCTGGGATATGTGAACAGTGGCAGTTGTCAGGGTGCAACAATGGAATGCGCTGCACTGTCATTATACCTATTGTAGATGGTACTGCACACTACCTTGCATATTGAAGCCAGCTTCACATCACCAGACCTTTGGACTGCGCACAAAATGAATGCCAGCCTGTATGAACTGGCGTTGCATGCCACCAGCGCATGCCTGAAACCATGCTGTACCATTGATAATTTCAAATTCTTAGGACCTACCCTACAGCAGATAAGGGCGCAGATGCTGTCATGCAGTTGCCAGTCTTCTACTTGTGTACCAGCTAAAGGCATGCAAATATTGCCACGTTTGATGGCCCTGTTGATCTGCCATGCAACTCAGACATGCACATAACCAACCGCTATCAAGGATCTATCAAGGATAACCAATTGCTATCAGTTCATTTCAGGTGCTCTTCGTCAACATCCAGGTCTCTGCTCATACTGCAGCAAGTCACTGCGATATGATACTTTATGAATTACTGGGTCAGGTTTTGCTCATTGTTGCTGCTTACTGAAGCATGTCAAACGTCATGACTTGACACTTTCTGTTCCTAGGCTCATGGCTTTACACTGCCCATTGTCAAAGGTCTGCTGTGCCACCAGCAGTGTACCATTCTTCTGCAACACGCCTGCCTCAACCAGTAACTCACCGTGGTCCCTGGACTGTACTATGCTGTAAGCGTTCAGAGGTAAACATGTGATGCCCTCTTGACTACAGCTAGACATCCTGTACAACAGTCAAAGCCGTTCATTAGCTTGGATTAATGAAGCAAAGCTGCACACATCACTCACACGCAGAATTCGCAGCAAGGGAAAGTCCATTGCTGCAGTTTGACTACAGCAATTGCACGTGAAATGAAGTCATGCTATAATTAGCCAGCCAATGCAAATGTGACACTTGTTCATGACCAACTGCAGATTCTGTTTGCATTGAGGAACGCCTGGAAGGCAAATGCTGCGGCTGGATGGTCCCATCTTCCAATACACTGTAGCTGCTGCCAGAGCTGGCTGTCCAGTCATGCTGCAGCTGGCTTGCAGCAAACTTGTCCAGCTCAGCAAAGTTTGACATTCCCCCTCCACAGCCTGACAGCGATGCGCCTCCATTGTACGGACCATCAAAATACTCATGATGCACCTCAACACTTGACAATTGCCAAGGATCTGATGGCCCAGCTGCTGTGACATGCTGCACCAGGCGTATGCGCTTCTTCTCTGCTGTCACTAGGCAGTGCTCAAGCCGCAACTTTGTCTGATCTGAGAGGTCCAGGCTTGACACAGTTATGTAGCTGCCACTGCTGAGAATGGCATGCTGTGTAGCTTCGTCAGTAGACTCCAGCAGGCGGCGTGTTTCTTCATGGAATGTCTGTGCGTCAGCCTCACACCCTACTGTCGGCATCAGGCGCTTCAGCAAACATTTGATGCCTGTTGCTTGGGGCTGCATGCTGCACTGGGACTGCCAGTCATACAACGTGACATCCCAGTCTCGAAACTCTTTGGGGACGTACTGGGATGGAAGCTCTTGAGGCTGACCTTCTGCTGTGAACGTGGCTGTGGCTCCTTCCCACTCTCCCGAAACGTTATCACAAAATGTTGACCACTCTGCCTCTGAGCTTGCTGTAGTGGTTTGTTGGTCAGTTGTGGGTGCCTGAGTCGACAGGCTTGCTGTGAGAACTGGACTGCCTCGTTTCGCAAGGCAGGCATTGCTGGTTTGAGCAGAACATAACGGTGATTTCTGCTCTCTTTCACTCGATTTCCGATTTTCCTGACAGAACAGACCAGGCCTTACACAACACGGCCTGAGACTGCGTGCAGGTTTCTGGTGCAGCGAAGGAGCATTCGCAAGCTCGAAGCATATGCTCACCATCCTGCTGAGGTTCGAGTGATGCAGGCCTGCGCAATAACGACATCGGAGAGGATACCATATCGGCAAGGATGGTTTCGGAGCATGGACCACAAGTTGGCAAGATGGCAAGGCATATCGCGCTGGCGCAGCGTTGGCGTGTGACACATCCAAACAAGTCTTTGGCCTTGAACTTGATTTGCCGTAATCATAGAAGGTGTCTTGACGTCGTGTCTGACCTGCCGTCAGCTATCTGAAACCATCGAACTTGCTTCGCGACGTATGCAGTCCGCTGTTGGCCCCTTCACACCAAGCACATCGTTACATAAACACATACTGTTAACTGCCTTGCCAATCACCGTCAAAAAGGCCACGGCGTGCTCAGCCTGCTCAGGTGTGTGAGGAGTTCAAACTCTGCAGGTTCCCCAACTGCCTTTTTCACTACTTGATTCTCTTTGTTGCAGAACTCAACAACAGACAGCAAGCTGACCCTGGCAGAAGAGTGCTGCTGCTGCAGTTGGCTTTGACAGCAGCTGTAGCGGGACCCAGCTCAGCCAGAGACTTTATAGTACCTTTGGACTCAACAGGGCGGCTGCCACCAGGTTCAGCAAGCTTCACAACAATGTGCAACACATCTTATTTGGTGGACATGCTTGTGTCACCATTATGCTCTTCTGACAGGCTATGAGGACTTGACGAGACGTCTAGTAAGTGCTCTTCAAGACTCTATCTCTGCTGACATCAACGGTGCTTCTGAACACGAGGTGAGCATGCAGGACAGCTATGTCTCCAGTCAACTGCAGTCAAGGCACAATCTTCCAGCAGCATGAAATGCTTGTTTGCGTGCGTATTTGCGTAAGAAATGCACTTTAGTATCTTTTGTAGGTCAGAAGGAAGGCAGATCCAGCAAAAGGCCTAGTGAAAGACTGGGTCTCCAAATGGAGGGATGATAGATCAGTCAGAGGCTCTGTGTCTCATGATCAGTTATCAGGTGACAATGCCACTGCATGTGCAGCATGATCAATCAAGCTGTTGCAGCTGCATTGCTTGAGCACTCTCATACATTTCAGCATGAACATCTCCGTCATGCTGATCCTAGAACCACATGGCCTGATTAGGATGAGTTGGTGCAGCTATGCTTCAACAGCTGGGTAGCTACTACCAGAAGAACGGATCCCGTTCAAGGATGAGTAAGGACGTTGGTGGCAGTCTTTTGGACAAGTTGAAGGCTGCTGAGGCCAGTCTGCCACCAGTTGAGACTAAGAAGAAAGGACTGTTTGGCTGAAGATCAATAGTCCATGCCTATTCACTTGCATTGTATTCTCACTTCTGCTGTGCATGACTTTAAGTTGGAACCCGGTAGCATTTTCAGCAGGCATTGATCAGTACCATGCACACCAGTGTCTTGTGATCAGGCTCGGCAAGTCCAGGTTTGCCATGATGGCAATGCTTGTAATGTTGAGAGCTCACCAGTACCATTAAGCGCCGACTGCGCGGCTTGATTTGTAAACTGATGAGCTGTTAGTGCAGTCAGTTTTCCAAGCTTTCAGTGATTGAAACTGACCGAGCAACTCTTACATTGCACGCACCAACGGAAACAGGATCCTCCGGAAATGCGCAATCTGGAGAACGCCATGGCAGGCCACAGTATACTGTTTCTGTTGCAAACCCAAAGATGAGACATGAGTCTTGCCTTGACGGCTGAGGTGTGCCCACCAACACCCCCCCCCCCCACCCTAGTAGTGCCCAGTGCCCACCTACCGTAACGCTCGCACACAGGAGCTTTGCAGCTGGAATTTCTTCGAAGCTTTGACAGCTTTGACCTGACCAGGAGCGTCCTCTGTGGTCTCGGTCGTTGAGACGTGCGCTAATCCAGTTCGCGATCTTGTCTGCAAGTTCGACGCGGAGTTGAGAATACTTTGAGAAGCTAAATAGCGACACACAGGTTGCCGTCAAGCAACTCGACGCTCATGAAATGAGCCTGCTGCACGCTGACCTCCCTTCAGATGATGAGGCAGACGACGATTATGATCCTAGCCGAGATGACAAAGCAGATGAGGCAGGTCAACATAAACTCAGAGCAGTCGCAAAGAGACGCAGGGGTAGTGCAGCTTATCCTGACACCCCACAAGTAGATGACAATGAGCCAGAGCCTGGCATTGAGCGCCCAGAAAGGGACAATCCATCGAGTCTTGCCAAAAAAGCAAAAGTTGACCAGCTGTGGGCCCAGCTGAATAAAGGCAAAGCAACTTCACAGCCTGCAAAGGCATCTGTGAAGGAAGCAGCACAATCAGCAGAGGCTGCATTAATGCAGCATGCCTCAGCATCACAACCACTCAGCCTGGCTGCAATCTGTAGGCCTGTCACAAAAAAGCAGAAAGCTGACAGCGATATAGTAAGCTTTTGAATGCAACTTTTCTGACTTGAACCTTGATGACACTGCTGTGCATGTATGACAGCTTCTGTGATCTACAGCATTGGAAGCGTCAGCTCGGCATCACATTGGTAAACACACAAGGCAAAGGCGCAGATGAGGTTTGTACGTACCATCTTAACATGTCCTGTCTGGTCAATCACCCTCCACAGGAGGGATTGCAACCTGGCAGGTGCTTATACATATTCTTGTATTGACGCAGGACAGCAAAAAACGTGCTGCTGCAGCTGCAGCTGCTGCAGCAGCAGCACAAGGCAAGACAGAGTCAAACACGATCACTGAAACCAGACGATTTGCAGGCAAGGACATCCAGGTATGGACTCAACATCCCAACAGCCTTCGCAATTGCATAGCAGCCCTGATGAGACCTTTACAAGCTGGCAATCCTGCCACAGCTAATATGGTGGCTGCTGATGGCACTTCCTGCAAAACACTATGCCATTTCACATTGACTTGCCACACATGCTGCAGTACAAGCGAGCTGCTACAGAACATGATGCAAAGGCAACAAAGGCACAGGACATCAAGAAAGGTGGGCTGGATGCTTTGTTGGGGTCTCTGCAACAGGCTAAGAAAGTGAATGTGCTTGACAAGTCCCGAATGGACTGGGGAGACTTCAAGTCAAGCGATGTAAAGGTAGGCAAGTCACAGGAGGAAAAAGCAGCTGTCTGCCTAGCATGGTGTTGTCTTGTGTGCCGCATGTTCACTATGACAGAATTGCAGCATCATGAGCTTTTGTCTTGCATTGCAGATTTCCAACATGCAGGCAAATTGTGCTCTTGATGACTGGCAAAGCATTGAATGAATGCAGGTTGATGAGGAGCTTGAAGGCTACAAGAAGAGTGGCAACAAGTATTTGGATAAGGTGGACTTTCTTAAAAGGGCGGAATTGCGGCAGTATGAGAAAGAGCGGGATCAACGCCTGTCACAAGACATGCGGTCAAGGGGCAGGCTGTGATCTTGCTTGATTGTAGTGAATTACAGAGGGCAATGAGATGCTGTTTGCGTAGGCATGATTTGCAAAATTGACAAGGTAACATGCATGGGATTTGAGTGAGTGTCTGACCTAACCAGCTGCAATGGCAAAAGGTTAATAGTGTACATTAATGGGTAAAAAAACATAGCTCCCATTCAAAACTGTTGAAAGGCTCAATCAGCAAAACATCTGATGCAAGACTCATCAGCAGGCGCGCTACTGCGATCCTATATGCATGACTTGCAAACTTTGCAAGCACAAGAATATACGATATATATATATATATGAAGGCTAGGGCAATCTCGTTTGTTCCAGCATGTCCTGATCACTCCTGCGGTGCACTGCAAATGATGCTAAGCATTGCCCTTGAGCCGCTGCACCAGCCGCTGAACACGCCTGACTGGTGACTTGCTGGCAAGCTCTTGCTCTTGCTGCCGAAGCAGGGCCTCTGCTTCTGCTATCTCCTTGTTCTTCTGCTCTTTAATGAAATTTACGCCATAATAGACTGCTGCGCCCAAGCCCGCCACTGCAGCTATTGCTACAGCATCCTCTGTGTACTCACTGGCTTTTGAGGCCAGATCTGCATGTATATACCGAAGACCTGTCTGAGACAACCAGCTGATATTTGGGACGCAGCCTGCTCAGATGATTGCGCATTTCAGCTGTCATTTCAGTCAACACATTCCAAAACAGCATAGCAACATTATTGGCAGCTTGTGTACGCCTTTCACAACCAACTTTATTGATGCTGAGATGGCAGGCATGACGTAGCTTGGCCACTGAGCACAGAACAAGAAGAGCCTTACAGGTCAAGCATGGCCTGGTATCTGGTAACTGTACATCATGTATTTGGTAATTGCTATCTCACCGCCTATGAGCTCTTCCAGGTCCACTCCTGATTTGAGCAGAGAGCGGGAGGCCCCACCCAATGAAGCATACACAATGCCCCACACAGTCATGCCTGCTACTGTTCCTGTCATGAAAGCTGGCAGCTCCAAAGGTGTCATGCCCAGCAGGTAATTGCTTGCACTGCAATCACAAGAGGACGTTATAGACACACGCATTGTGGGTTTGTCAATGGTCTAGCAGGCACCCAAGCCAACACAACTAACATGTAGAAAGTGAATGATAATGCAACATTGGTGTGAAGGCTTCTCAATGCAGATACATCAGCATTTTGCACAGCTTTGCAGCCAATGGCAGAACAAGGCCCTTCCGGTGATGCGTTGCATACAATGTCCTCAGGTCTGCAGTATTTTGCCTTTACCTCCATACTGTTATTCAACCAGTACACTTGCCAGCATTCAGTCACACAAGGCTTGACTGTAGACGATGTGAGTGGACATACACTACACAGAAGCACCTGAAGGGTACAACAGGGGTGAGGCGCAGCACTGCCACTGCTATGCTCTGCTGCGCAAAGCTGCCCTTGTCGATGGCGTCCTGTATCCCTTTGAACTTGCTCTCCACGACTGCTGACTGCTCTGAGCTTTCTGATTTGAGCTCCTCAGAGACAACTCGTTGAGCAAGTTTTTTACCTACTCCCCTGCTGACGCTGAAAGCAGTGATGGCAGCTAGGCCTGTGCCGCAAATGACACATATTGTGCCCTGCATCACACATGAATGCTGGTGAACCCCAGCACCAAATCTGGTTTAGTACTGCTCTGACAGCAAAGTCTACACTGCTTCGTGACAAAAGTTAGCTTGGGTATGGCATGCTTAGGTATGGCCATTCTGACTGTTTGTGACCAATCTGCAAATGTGTACAGCCTTATTTGCATAAACTGTGCACATGTATTGGTGATGTGCACAGCATCATGACCAGCAGTAGGCCAGCAAGCATCTGCAGCAGTGATGTGAAGGGCCAGCACAGCTAACTTCATTGTGCCTCATGACAATGCTTTCGGGCAGTCTGATGCACTTAACATAAGCAATGCACTTCCTCACCTGTACTGGACCAAAAAGAAGGCCGCTAGCAAGGGACAAAGGCTGTGTAGGGAACAAAGGTATCATCTCAGCTGATGCCATTGTCAATATGAAAATAAGAGGTCCAACCACTGGTCCAAGACTCTCAACTTGTTCCTGCAGGTGCAACAGGCGTGATAGCGCAAGGGAAACAGTGACGCTTCAGAATCACTTTGAAAATTGCACTAGGCACAGTGCTAGCAGCAGCAGGGACATAGGCCAAGAATGAGAAAACTTACAACCCAACTCTTCAATAGCCCTATAGGCAAGGTTTCTGCACTATAGCTTGGTCCAGGTGCCAGCAGACTCAGCACAGCTGCAGCTGCGAAACCTTGAAGCATACATCGACCAATGCGCTGCGAGTTGTGTGTCTGAATAACCTGATCTTGCACGCAGTTTGGCGTGACTTGCCGCTGACTATGGCACCTCGTCAGTTGCATTTTCTGCCGCGGTGAAATTTCGCACAGTCGGACAGCTCTTGTAAAGGCAGCGCGAGAGCGCTGCAACTGCTGTTGAAGCTGTTGCTGACCGCTTCTACTCTGTGGGACACGCTGTATAGGTGCAGCCTGTTCGCACCTGCTACTTGTACTCGCCGCACCGGTGCTCAAAGTCACGTCTCGCCTGGCACAGTGAATGCACGGCATGGTTGTGATCGTTCTGCTTGCCTGTAGGAGCGGGGTGAAGCGATTGCAGGTGCCAATGTGTTCGGTGCTGTTTGACCAGCAAAAGAGGTTGACTGATTGGCCTAATGTGAGGATCAGCCTGACATGCCAATTTGTCACAATGGCCAATTCCCCACCAATTTAGTTGAACACACAGCGGATCAACGCAACATTCAAGCACGTATGCCCTCCAGTTCTATACGCTCACCCGAGTCAGCAATTGATGACAGCAAGCATGCGGCTACTTGACCCATGAACGAAATGCTTTGCACAGACAAGCGAATCCTAATTTCGCATCTTGCATGACTAGCATTGGTTCCTGTAAGGTGTCATTCACATAGTTTTGAGCTCAGTCCTGCAGACTAATTGGCACGTTTTATGCTCATTCGTGATCAGCAGCTACATTAACACAATTGTATGGCCCAAGGGTCTGGAGGCCTTCAGGCACTGTAACATGCCATGGCAGGATACTCGCATGGGTTGTCTGGTCCAACAACATACCATTGTATCAACTGTAGAACATCCAGACTGACAGACGCTAAAGTCATTATGGCTGTAGATGCTTCAAAAAAGATAATGGTCAGCTACTGCCTGGGGTTATCACTTCACACACTCTGCAACTCGCGAAGTTTTACTAACAGATGATATACCCAAACCTGCGGCGCAGATGGGAAGCAGTAATGAGTGCATTCCCACCCAGCCCCGTTGTCCCTATGGTAGTTCCACAGAGCAGAGCTTTCATTCCAGATCTGAAGGACAGGAATGTCTGCTGCTGCCATGACTGCCCTGGAGATGATATTGCGCCAGCCGCCCTCCACGACTGATTGGTACTTAGGGTCGGTTGTGGTCAGTTGGTGGTCTTTTGTTAGTCTTAAAGGATCTTGATTACTGTACTTGCCTATGTACCAACACATGTGAGGTGGGCGGCCAAAGTCCTTAGGAAATTCCCCAAATTCAGTCAGGAAATGCTGAGGGGGAGTATCCATCCACAGCAGCTTAGGTAGTGTTGAGCCTTGGTCTTGGAATACTGAGGCAATTTTCTGGAGCTCTATCTCATAATGAGGAGAAAAATGCAAGCCAACGTTGAGCAGTAAAAGATCATTTGGGTGACCAATGCCCAGCAAAATTGGGGTGATGAGGTCTAGCACTGTATGTGGTTGATCAGCGCGCATATAGCATATGCGTGTGCCACCAACAAGATTGCCACACTGAGCCGAACGTAGCTGTTTCAGAAAGGGCGCATACTGAGGCTCAGTTGAGCTGATGTTATGCAGTTTCAGATCCCAGAACTCATGCAGGAAGCAATGCAAAGCTTTACTGAAGTCCAGAGATTGTGAATCACCTACGACCCATATTGTGTGACCTCTCAGCAGCTGAAACAGGTCACATGGAGTGCTGGTTAAGATGTCGTAGAATTCCCGCTCAAGAAAACCCTCTATGAGCCACTGTTTTCTGTCCTGGCCACAAGCTGGATTGCCGGGAAGGATGTTGTCAAATCTGCAAAAGTTGCTCCATGTGCTATTTGAACCACAGTGCCGGCACTTGGGTTTATGAATTCCACCAAAAAGGTATGGGGTCTGTCCTTCTCGGATCTGATCAATACTGTGCCTGTCATAAGGATATGGACACCGAGGAGGCTGCTCTTGGGACGATGTCAGCAGGTCAAGAGCAGCGTCACTTTTCGAAGAAGTTTCGAGTTGCTGCACATGCTGCCGATCCCAGCTGGTCCCTGAGAGCAGTCCCAGCATAAACGTGCATATTCCTATCGCCACAAGAGTGATCCACCGCATTCTACGTGCGGGCTTTCGGAACGGTGGCATCACGGCTTTTGCCCTCTGTGCGTGTATGACATGTGCAGCACGTCTGCTCCAGCGTCACTTTCCTGGTTAGTCGTTTGTCTGCCGTCAACCTGCAGCTTTGACGGACTTTGCAGATCGTCCCGCAGCAAGCACTTGACACCGTTCAATACCGCAAGCCACAGCTCACCGTTACAAACCAAGGATGTCTGTACAGCTTGCAAATACCGCACGAATGTCGATGCACGCGGTCGAACTTGTAGCAATGGATTACCCGTCGGATTCAGGTGAAGCCGAACGGACATGTGAGCGACGCCGCAACTTTGGCTGGATGCTGCAAGTACGTATATGAATATCAGAAGATGTCTCTTGATGAGCAACTGGCAGCCCACTGCGCACTCGGACAAGCAATGTGCATCAATGACAGGAATTTGACTCAGGGTTTGGCAATCAAATTTGCAGGATTTGGAAGCTTCCAACCTAGCAACTGGCCCAGTTGAACTGGGCATCAAGAATCGAGACATGCATGTCAGTCGACGTATGTCGACTTCGCTAATTCACTGGCCATTGTGCAGCTGAGCACACTCCGAATCATTCGTGGCATCGCCTGGCAATGGTCATTTGAGTTAAGGCTGCTGCCAGACTGTACGTGCCCTACGTGTTCAAAGTCATGCACTCCCGAACACAGTACCTGGCGGACTCTAACGACTCTGCCCGACAACCGCTACTACAAGACAGCCGCACAACAGCACCGGAGTATCCTGTATTGCAGTCTGCTGCAGAACCTCCGATAAGCGGTAACAGCTCAAAATTAGATACACCTTCTGCCCCTCCCCTTAACAAAGCTAGCATCGAGGCTGGACCCAGTGGCGAACGGCAAGCGCCTACCAGTGAGTATGGGCTGCCGACTGGATATCGAGCACAGTATGCAGGTGGGATCTATGTCTAGCCAGTTAGACCACAAAGCATGCTTGGCTTATACACGCCTATTTTCACCTTTTGCGCTGCCTGGCTGCGAAACATTTGAACACTGGCTTTCACATGTGGTTTGCAGAGGGACCCCCAGCATCAGGCTCCCTGCAGCCTTCTGTACAGAGCATGGGACACCTTGCCCAACCCATGCAACAGAGCTATCGCATGCAATTACTAGGCAGCTTTGATGATGCACCCGCCATTGTGACATGCTCACAGTGTGGAGTCACCGGTCAGACATATACTTTCAAGGTGTTAACAATCACCATTCTGATCAGCGTTTTGCTTTCACACACTGGTGCCATGAGGACAGCTGGCGTATCTAATACTCTCTGTATGCTGATTGCAGGAAAGTGGCTGTTGTGTTTGGTTCAGTGCATTGTCATGTCTGTTCATGGGGTGTTGGCCATGTGCCTGGCTGCCCTTCTGTGTTGGCTCATGCAAGGACACAGTCCACAAATGCAGCAGTTGTGGTACATTACTTGGCAAGCATGCCTGGGGCAGATGACACTCAACATCAAGTACAGTGAAGCAACAGCAGATAGCTGTTATGCATCACCAAGTCTGGCACTACAAACGGGGCCTGACCCCTTGCACGTGTTGCACCTTGTTCTTTATGACAGCAAATTTTGTTGTATCTTTTGTACAATACATTTGTCTTCACGCAGCTGGACATGTATTTGATGCATCAGGAAAGGAGATTCTGCCTTTGTGCTCTCAAGTTTGCCCAAATATTTGCATCTTTTCCATCAGACGCACATTCAGTGCGTTTTGTAAAATAACAACATGATCAGTGGGAAATGATCAAGTCAGCAAGCCTAAGTCACACAGCACATGCAAGCATATGACAGGGCCATGAACGTCTGCTATGTATGCTGTGTTTGAGGCAGAACAACCTACACATAGCGCAGCAATGCCATGAGGAGGCCAGTTTGATATCATTCCAAGAGCATACGGCTGTTGTGTATACAACAAACAACCAGAATTACAGGGAAAAGCTGAGTTCAACTTGCTTGCCCTGTAAACTCGAAAGTGCTGTCACCTTGCATAACAAAGTTCTCAGATACATGTACATAAATTACGCAAAAGGGTCATCAACGCAAGTCCACCACATCATGCTTGACTCTGGGGTTGAGGTATACATGACCACAAAGCTCATACAAGCTCTGCCCGGTTTGTGTGGATGGATGAGCGTGAAAACCCCTGTCAGGGCACTTCTGCACCAGCTTTAGCCCTCCAGGGGTGCTCAGTCTGAATATACCACACTTCTTGCGGCTGTCCCGAGGTGCCATCACTATGGCCACAGCTTCATCAAGCATGGTCTGCAGCATGATCAATGCTCAATGAGGTGTGCTTTGCTATGGTTGAAACGGAGCGACACAAACTCTGTTTCACAGCCTTGCAACAATATGCCATGTCTATATGGATGCGTGTTGTTGACATCAAAATCAGATTGTTTGTTGGCTACAGGCTCAGGCATAAGAGCCGCATCCATCATCATTCCTTGATCTGCATGTTGCTCATGAGATGTGACATTGCACCATCAAACCCAACTCTAGCATCACCTGGTAGCCACACTGCGTATGCACATCCACAGATGACAGGAAGCAGGTCTGAGTGGGGTGGGTGTGTATCCAGCCAAGTGGGTACAAAGCGCGTTTGTCTTGCACGTCAAAGATCTCCTCCTCGTTTAGCGCCTGAACAGTATCGGAGGTGCCCTCTTGCTTTGGAATGATCAGTGTGGAGATAACAAACACGCCTTGCTTTTCCCGCAGACTGCCTGCTAGAATGCCACAGGATTCTATCCCAGACCGTGTGTTGCTGGTTGAGTATCTGCATGAACACAAATGCCCTGCAAAGCTTTCATCTGAGGTTGCATACATAAAGCATGCATGACACCCAGACTGCACTGGTGGGACATGAGTAAATTGATGCAGCATGCTGGCATGGTATGGGTCTAATTACAATATTGACAGCTCAGTTTCTTTAAACAGCCTGGGTGGCTTCATTGACACCAGCGCTAACATCAGGTTGATACAAAATAGGAGCCCTAACACCCCAAGCTGTTTGGCAGGACAAACTGTAATGTACTCTCACCTGAGGAACTCTTCCATGAGAGCTGCTGACACGTGCACCTCCCTGATCTTCTGCTCCCTTTTGACCACAGCCTCAGAGGGAGGAGCTGGCATTGGAGCAGGCTCACAGCAATCACCCTGAGGTGCTTGCAATGCTGCTGCAGGTGCTGGCACATTGTGCACCTGCACACATAGGCCATTGACAACGCATATGCTTGAATCTGTTGTGCTGACTGATGTGACATTCATAACATATGTGCATGCTGTAACCCTTGACACTCAGCTAGACCTCCTGCAGCCATGTGCTTCAGCGCTTGTCCAGTGCAACACAGCTTTGCTCGTTCGCTGACGTCAGCTGAGTGGGTGAAGCAAACAGCATGTGACGTCGAGGTGGTTTGTTGTCATAATGCAACATTGCTGTATCAGGCCCAGTGTCACCGTAGACTTTGTGGATGGTCCTGTGGAGCAGCAAGCCCACAGCTTGTGCAGAGAACAGTGCAACACAATGAGAAGGCCCTGCAACAAACTGCCATGCAGTGCAACAGCATTGATGAAGGCTCACTAAACCAGAGGTACCCACCTGCATCTGCTGTGGGCCTAACTGTAACTCCAGCTGAGGGCTTGGCATGCTGACAGCAGGCGCATCCATTAGGCTTGATCCTTGCTGCAGCTGCATCAATGCCATCTGATCAGGCAGAGCAGGTGCCGATGGCTGAGTAGCACGATTGATGCCATAGTCGACAGGCGCAAGGGGCTCCTTATCAAACTGAGGGTACAAGGACTGCTGAGATGGCCTGCTGGCGGCCTGCCTCCTGACCTGCTGCTGAGGCATGATGGCATGTCTGTTGAGGGCAGCTTGACTAGCCACTGGCAGCTTGAGTGAGCTTGATCTGGAGTAGCTACCACCTGTGCCATTTGACTGTGGCAGAGCTCCTTGTCCATATTGGCTGTATGCAGCAGATCCAGTGAGTAGATCAAGACCGCCGTTACTATGCAGTGATGTATCGCTGCCATAGCTGCCAGATGACTGGCTGGCTGCAAAAGGATCTTCACTCTGACGATTCCTCTGATGGACAGCTGCTGGATCATATGCAAAAGGATCATTAGGCTGAGCTGCCTGAGATGCTGTAGGCTCTGATGCAGGAAGCTGAGGAGCTGAGGGGGTGTGGTCAAGCTGGCCCCAATCTAGCTCTGGCAAGTTGGATGTGGCCAGCTGAGTTGTGTTTGAGCCTTGTACATGAGGCGGCGGACTGAAAAGAGTATCAGCTGATTGACCTTTGATGTCCAGGGACGCCTTCAAGCGCTCAAGCTCTGGCAGGTGTTGCAGTGCTGGCAGCTGGGCAAACAGGAACCGTCTTTCAGCTGAGGCGCCTTTGGTAGTCATGAGCAGACATTGGCTAACAACCCAGCAGTGCAAGCATGCAAGCGCTGGGACAAACCTTCTTGAACTTCTGCTGC
>JAABUP010006421.1_pt1 | contig 16726 bp, 9 predicted proteins | sample 5559201 | NCBI WGS metagenome assembly JAABUP01 (sample SAMN10711887, study PRJNA513373) | rock metagenome | isolation source: Antarctica rocks | place: Antarctica
AAGAAAGAATCTTCTCAGCAACAGTCTTTACTTCATCTGTCATAGAGGTTTCTGTGCTCATTCTGCACTGATTTCAACAATTGTACAGCAAGGTCTTTAGTGTAGATCAGATTCAAATGAGAATAGTATTTTAATGTCATGAGTTTGCAATGAGATCAATGCTTGATTGATAATTTCTAAATACAAGAAGAATACTATGAAGAGAAAAGAAAAGCTTCATACAGAAGTGAGAAGATAATGTGCTTTAGTCTTAAGGTCTTAGTAAGCAACTAGATCATAAGACCTTAATATGAGTTCAACTCATGACAAACAGCCTCTGTCAGCAGTGATGCTGATGCAATCTGTTGTTGTTGAGAAACTTGCTCACTTTCATCAGCCTTATTGTTGTCATCATTGTCATTCAAAATAACAATGACAACATCATTGTTGCATACAGAGCAGTGAGCAGTGTGATCATGTCACTTACAGTTGCTGCAACATTCTTTGAAATGCTTTGACATATGATGACATTTCAAAAAAAGCGCCATATTGTGTTTCTGACAGTCTGTACAACTGTCAGAAATCAACACATTACTTTTCTGAATAAGAATTGCATTTATGTATAATGACTGATGAGACAGAACCTGTTGTCTCAAAATCTGTCTTTGTACAAAGAGAACATTGTGATAAGAAAGAGTAAAGAAGACAATGATCTGAGAAGAGTGAATGAAGATGCACAGCTGTTGCACATTGACTGAAAGAACAGAATTTGCATTGTCTGTTGCAGCAATGAGAGCACATTGATACAGAATGAGAGCTCTTCATGCTGTCAGATTTGAGAAACAAATCTGTACAACACTTACATGATTGTTGTTGCTGCTGTTGTTGCTGCTAAATGTGTTGTATAAGAGTTGATGCTGAAAGATGTCAATTAAAGAGAATTTTCACATACAAGAGATTGTGATGAAGAGGTTGAAGAAGTGAATTGTCACCTCATTGTACAAAACAGAAAATCATGTGTCAACAAGCAATAAGAATCTTATTTATAAATCTTACTTAAACAACATGAAAACCACATGTTAACAAGCAATTCACTGTACAATGTTCTTTTTCATTAATTAAAGCTTGACCTTGAAGAAAAAGAAAAAGTGATGTCATAAGTTAAACTCATACTAAAGGTCTTATGATCTAGTTACTGACTAAGACTTTAAGACTAAAACACTTATCTTCTTGTCTCTGTATGAAGCTTTTCTTTTCTTCTTCATAGTATTTTTCTTGTATTTAGAAATTATTAATTGAGCATCAGTCTCATTGCAAACCTGTGATAAAACTGTTCATACAGCTGAGTGCAATAGTAACACATGTCTTGCTGTTATTTTTACTTCAGAATAGATGAGAAAGAGCAACTAATAACTTAAAGAGAGTCTCAGATGAAGATTTAGAACTGAAAAGAGAAGGTGATTCAGCAAAAGTGCTGTTAACTATCTTTTAAACATCTTTGTTCATAAGAACATACTTGATATTGACAGCTCAGAAAGCATAATTGCTCACATTGATGAGTTTAACTATAAAATGAATGTTGCTGTTTAAGAAAGTCATGTCATCAACTAAAATGTGATGCAACTGCAATTAATGAACAAAAGAAGACTATAAATTAAGAACAGTGAGGTAAAAACTGTCAAAATGAAGACAATTAAAATGTTCTAAGTGTATAGTGCTGAGCTTATAATCTGTTGAATGTAATAGGGTCAGAATAAACATTCTTATATTGCTTAAACTTTTAGAATAATATTTAACTAAGTTTTATGTGTGCTGAGGTCATGTGATCTCAAAATGAAATCTAAAATGATCTGATGCAGAACTGCACAATTTTTAACACAATTTAAGCAATATAAGAACATTCATTTTGACTCTATTATGTTTAACACTAATTTAATTTAAAATATTATTAAAAAGATTATTATAAAGTCTAATTATAAAGAACTTATTTTAAATACTATAAAGAACTTAATGTAACAGTTATAAAAAACACTATAAATTACTATAAATTTTAATAACTTAATAAATTAAGTTAAGTTTTAAAGCTAAATTTAATTTAATTTATTAAGTTAAATAATTAAACTTAACTTAATCTGATAAGTAAGTTTTTATTAAATTAGGTTTAAGTTATTTAATCTGAACAGTATGTTTATGTAAGACAATAAAAAAGCCATAAAAGAAAAGATGTTAAAGATTAAGTTTAAAATAATAAGGCTTTTTATAAAGTAAGTGAGAAAATTAAAAAGAATATTAACAGTGAGAAATTATAGAGTAGATAAGAAACAGTTAAATAGAAGAAAGAAGTTTAATGTTAAGTTTAAGAGTAATAAGAACATTTTTTTTTTATAGAATGAGTGTGAATGTTAAATAAAGTCATGAAGATGATGAATTTTAAAGTAGGTGAAAAACACCTAAAGAGTTATAAGAAAGAGGCTGAAGGTTAAGATCTGAGAGATGAGTATGTAATTCTTATACAGAGAGTGAGGGGCATCAGAGGCAGTGAGTTGCGTGGATTTTAAGGTAGGGTAGAAAAGGGAAGGGTGAGAATTTTACTCCGGCGGAGCTGAAGTCTATCTATCCATTTGGGTGGTGGTAGAACTAATGAAGTGATGAACTCCGGTTGCAGAGACAATATAGATTGAAGTTTTTAGGTCTCTACTTTATAACAGCCCCTAATTATGGTAACGCCTTGGCAAAACTTCCCCCGCTTTCCCCCAAGCGAAAGCCCATTGAGCCAGCTCAAAAAGCAAAAGCAAAAACTATCATCTGTTGGTTGGGTATATCTCAAGCATAAGCAAATATCCCGCAGAGAGCCAACTCCAGCCTCGTCTTGTTTCGTCCAGCAAAACTCCGGCTCCAGCCAGGGATTCGAGCAACAACGGAGCAGATGAGGGAGGGTACGACCAAGCCAGAAAGCCTCCCGAGCATGTAAGAGAAGTCCGGAGCAAAAAGTTTCAGCGCAAAAGAAAAGCGGATATCGAACTGTTTCCTATTCCACGGAGGAGACATCTCGGGATTGGAATGGAGACGGGCGTCTTCATTCTCGCTCGACACCTCGTGTAGGTTCAGCAGGATTACCGGCCGAGACGATGAACGCTCCGATGTTCTGAATTCAAGTCAGCATCTATATGATTTTTGCGCTGTCCCATAATTTTTAACATACCTTTGTGACGACACTTCCTGCCGCAACAGTACTACATCTGCCAATCGTCACACCTGGCATGATTATAGCCCTACATCCAATCCAACAATCATCTTCGATCGTAATGGCATTACCCTTGGCCGGTCCTTGGCTTCCTTTCCTCTTGATGGGGTCGATAGGCAGTGTGCCGCCTTGGAAATTCACATTCGGCCCGATCACACATCTTGAGCCAATGCGGACACTGCATGTGTCGGTTATGGTGCAATTCGCCGAGATGAGGACGTCGTCGCCGATAGAAATGTTATACCCGTAATCACATGTGAATGGGGCTTCGACAACAACGCGCTCGCCAACACCGCCCACTGGTGAGACGGAGTTGACTGACCCAGGTGTAGCACTACCACTGCCTCCACCGTGATGACTGGAGCTGTGTGAAGAGGGCTGTAAGATCTCACGGAAGAGTCTTGCGCGCTCTTCGCGGCTGACGCCTAGGTTTGGGTTGGTAGAATTATTGAAGCGCCAGACTGCTGCTTTGCAGCGTTCGCGCTCTTCTAGCAGGACCGGGTTGAAGGGTCGGTAAAGTTCACCTGCGAGCATCTTTTCCTTCTCTGTGCGCTCCATTCGATGGGATGAGGGTCGGAGCGAACTGGTATGTTGGAGTGCGAGTTGCGCAGCAGCCTGCGCAGAATGTGGGGTTTGTGGGCTGGCTGCGTTGGGCGCGAGAAAAGAGCGAAGCGCCGGTCCTCCGGATGATGGAGTTGTGCTGTCATGGTGTTCCCGAGACAGTTCGTGAAGTGGTGGAACACCACGATAGTCGGTCTTTGGTAGGTGTTCTGAAAGATAGGATGGATTTCCTGGGGTAGTCCAAGTCGTCTTCGACCACGATAGTCTCGAGCTTGGAGCTGTTGGACTCGGAACTAATTGAGAGTGCTCGTGCTCCTCGTCTACGATGATCGGCCTTACTTTTCTGCCCTCCGAATTTCGCTGCTGTAGATGTGGTGGTTGACGTTTTCCATAACTCTCGGTGTTGATGTCATTGCTATAGCGTACTTGCGCGCTGCCGTGCATGCCTCCGTGGGAAGAATGGCCTGGTGAGTCTGTATAGCCGTCCTTTGACTGTAGAGGTACAGGTCCTTTATTGCTAGACGGCTTCTGCCATGTATTCCTAGTATTATATCCTTCACAAACGAACCCACCACGAAGGCAGTTATTACCTATAGCCAACTCAGCTCCCGTCACTTCTGAACAAATAATTATGATGGAAACTTACATTCAGGGTGTTGTTCGTCACACTTCTTCTTCCGCCTCCTACAGGTCATGCAGCCAGTTTTAGTCCTGTTACTAAACACCCTCTTCCTTCGCTTCCGTTCCGCTTCGACTCCTGATAAAGGGGTATGACCCGTGCCATACTCCGTATACCGCTGAGGGGTACCTTGCTCATCCTCGTCCTCAGGACTATCCGTACCCCCACCTCTTTGGGACTGCTCATACATTCTTGACTCGCGCTGTAAGGTCTCCGCCAGATGCATATCAGATGCATCGGTCCGTTGCGTACTGTCCGGTTGGCTGACCGATTGCGTTTCATGACTATACCATTTTTTATCTGATTGAGTCTTCTCTTGAGTCTCGGGGTCGAATGGGGGATACTTCGTTCGTGTCGGCCGAGTTTCATCGTGGCTCGGACTAGTATGGCGGTGATGTGACTGCCGCTGAAGCGGACCCTCACTCTCCGGCATCTCCGGATTTCGCTCGGACTCGTGCTCTAGTCGGCGCTGTTCTGGGCTCTTGGGCAGACTATGACTGTGATACGACGTTGCGCTGGAGGTATGCCGCTCCTCAGAGTCTGACCTTTTGCGCTTGTGAGGGCTAGTATTCGTCGAACTAGAACTGTAGGTATTTGGTGGTTGAGGATGGCGAGCGCCGGGTATGTAAGCATGTGTTCCGTCTCCGTTCGTAGGGTACTGTGCCCAATCGTCTCGTTTAGTGGATACAGTCAATCTCTCCACTGGCCTCTGTCCATCGCCTGTTTCATCTCGCGGCTCACGGTCCTCGATATGCGAGCGGTCTACAGTCTTGTCATTGCCGTTTGTCCCCGATGTAGAGGACTCTCGACCGTTGACGGCGGTGAAGCGAGAAGGACTGGTTTCGGGTCCATGCTCTTTCTCCGGGGTGTTACCATTTCCGTGGTGATTTGGCGTTACAGCCGCCATTTCGAAACGTGCAATGTTGTGTTGTATTGAATGAAAACCGTAATAACTTAAGGTCTCTGGCTAATCAATCTGTAATTGGGAAGAGGCCGTGCGATCAAGTAGTAGAAGTGGCGCAAGCTGGCCTTATCTTGAGTTCGAGGCAGCGTCAATACTGACCCAGGATCTTCTTTCTGGTTGGTGTTGATAGACCCTCCGCACTTAGCTTCAAGGGTACGCACCACCGACGTCTTCCGTTATGCGCAGCTTATAAATTCTCCTACCCCTTCTTCCTTCCTCTCTCTGATCCACCTCTGACAGTCGATAGAGCTTAATATGGAGTCGTGATTGTGACTGTTAAGAGCGCTTCCAGGTCAATGCGCGCTTGCCTCGCGCGGTCGTTGCGCAAATCTGTGCCTTAAATACAGTCTTGTTCTTGAAGCGCCCTCGTCGAATGTCGAGCCTCAGCTCTCGAGAATCCCCGAGCCTGGTAGAACACGGTGCTGCGTCTTTGATCGGGTTACCGTCGCATTATTGGTCGCTTAGGCGTTTAGGACCTTGTAAACTGCCGCTGGTGAAGCGCGATATGTTTTCAGCTGATGGGGATGAGGGTCCTTTCTGGCGGCGGGCAGCGAATAAGTATGTCTCCGCTCATTACTGATAATAACTTCGAACACGGTCTTCACCAACACAGATCCTGGAGAAAGACTGACAGGGAGGTGTTGCAACGGCGGCGCGCGCGAGATGGCGATGATGGTGAACTAAATATGAACGGTGCAAGCCAATCCAAAGGCCACCCCCAACACCAGGATCCAAGCGGCGAGTCGCGGCAACACCAAAGGTTGTTATGCTGGCTGATCTAGCGGGTGACGCACGGACGCCTAAAGACCGCGCTGCTACTGCGTTAATGATCAGTTTGGTGCCTCAATCTTCCGCGACAAGGACTCAACAGCCATACAAGGAATGTCGTCGCAATACCGTATCGTAGCAGTGGTGACAAGTGGGAGACAGTCGTGGAAGTCGCCCGAGGAAATGGTAGAGTATGCAGAATGGACAAGACCATGTCAGTGGCCGCAGCACAATAATGTACGAGGGCGGTTGTGCGATGGGCTGGCGCGGCTAAGGAAATTGACCGGTCATGTTTGGTGGAGACTGACGAGAGCTGAAAAGAGGCTAGCACGGTGAGAAGAGGGAGTGTCGATGCGCCCACCTCGCCAGTCTCGCTGCACGAATGAGGCGCGGTCCAGTCCTCGTTGTATATTACGAGGATTGTACAGGAGAGTCTTCAAAGGCCGTCGTCGTTGCTTGTGATTGGTGTGATGTCCGAGATGGTGTCACAGCGCCTATCTAGGATCTCCCCAGCCGCTCTTTTTGGTGAGAACATGGTTAAGGTACTATGGTTAGGATTGCCAGATGCAGTGTAAATGACTAGAGGACTACCTAGGTATCCAGATTTCGAGATGGAGTACCGGCGCTAGCGTCACCAGCTAATGCTGAAGAGGGGTGAGATTCCGCTGCAGATGAAGGGGAAAAGATTGATGGCATAGGTCACTAGCCGCCGTTGGTCACCACTTACCGAACCTGATCACTGGCAAGGCAGAGTGCGATAGAAGTAGAAGGGCCATGTATGTAGAGTACATAGGTATCATCATGATGAAATACAAGACGTGTGGTGGCGCATGGAGGTACACTAAGGGATGTGGAGTAAGGTACTTGGCGGAGTCTTTTGGCCCCCTCGGCGACGATGATGCCTGCACGGCCATGTTTTTAACCGCGGGCCGTCCTGTATCATGTACGAGGTACATGTAAGAGCAAGCCATGCTGTGGTTCTTCTGGAAGATGGAACACACATCCAATGAATGTGTCCGATGAGCTTCGCGGGCAGCGGGCGTCGCGGTTAGCAGCCCGCTTGGTGTGTCCCAGGTTTTCCTTGATGATACATGTATGCGCAGCGCTGTTTCAGCAACCCTACGTCTACCTTGATATTACTGTCATTATTCCTGATTACATTGCGATGCTTGACTCTGTTCGTTTGTTGTCCTGGGGACTAACGTAGCTTTCAACGACGATTCCTTACACGGCAATCATCAGTGTACATCCACAGGAGTGCTTCGAGTGGTACAAGTACAAGGCGCAACTCACCTGATACAACGAGACGAGGACTTGACGGCACAATTCTATTCTGGTAATGAAAGTTGATGAGTTGATGTCCGTGTGACCGTTCGCCTCAGACCCCCACTCTACGGCGTGGATAAACGGGGCCGAAATTGACCCGGAACAACACCAGAAATCGTACATTACTACAACCTATCTAATACTTCATCATTTGCCCTTCAGCCCTCTCTAAATCATGTAGCCTTTTAGTATAATACATATACAGCCTCTCAATTGTCTTCTTGTCCATTTCCTCCATATAGAAGAGGCAAAAGGGGGTTGTTTTGATCTTTTACGCGGCGCGGGTCAATTTCGGCCCCGTTTATCCACGCCGTAGAGCCCCATCCCGCAGATGCAATGCACCCTCAAACTCCCCACCACAAGCGTCCATGCGTGATTGCATCAATCATCAATTCCCAATGGACCGCTTGAGAGATCACGGCGTTGAGGTCACTCTTGGGTTTCCACCTGCGCATTCTTAAATCAACCTCGTTGTTACATCTCCGGCACCTTCTAGTCAGAAACAAGGACCTGACGATAATCCTGCGAGAAGGAAGTCTCTACCTCAAGGTCGTGCAGGACGACATGAGTACACTCAGGATCTACGACTTGCTGCTGTTGGTATCTTCCCTTATCTGACTTCGTCGACGGCCTGCAATTACCTAGGATTGGAACTTGGGACTACAGTACCTTCGCATCAATGGCTCCGTCCTGTCGTCACGTTACACCGTAGCATAATATAATTTAGCACCTGTTGTTATATGTGCATGGATCTTCTAAATGGTACTTGCTAACTACCTCCCCAGACGCCGGCCTGACGCCGAGTCTTTTGCTTTCCAGGTCGAAATGCTTCAAGTTACCGCCGCTGCGGATCGACCCGCTGAGATCTCCGCCAACTGGGTCACTCAGAGCGCTTATGCAAGGCATAAACATAACTCCCGCCCAGAACTGAACCTGTCGTCATCTCTGCATCCTCCATGTCCTACACGCCGTAGAGCGACTGATCATCAGTAGTTGGAGCTCTTTAAAATCATCCTCTGCATTTCCCGCTTCACTTCGCGCCTTCGACTTTTCGTTGTGTTGTATTCATGCGCATGCTTCCCTGTTCAAAGTCTTCATATCTTCCTGATTTGATATCTGCGTTTGTTCTGTGGCGTCCAATTGGTAGCTTGTCATACAAATGACTTTGGAGGCGACTCTTGCCTGCCTCTCTGAGCACGCATCTGCACATCAGAGACCTAGCTCAGCCACTCAATGGTCATCTGTACCGAATGTGCTATGCCACCGTAGCTTCTTCATACCACACTGTGGCCAAGCTCGAGTCTCGCCAAAATGCTCTCCGTGAGGTCCGATCCTTTCAGCTCAATTATCGTAGCTCACTCTCGAAGTCCACCGAGTAGGAAAGCCCCTGACCAAAAATGGCGGACTCCCATTGCAGATCGTCTCCGGCCTGCTAACGGTCTATTACTGAAGCACATTAGCCAACGATAACCACGTGAGACAAATATGAGATTCGTAGTTCAAAGCCTGACGCGATTTATCAAGACGTTTGGTGGTCACTTACGTCCTTTGATAACCTTGTAGCAGGGCAAGTGGATGCTCGAAAGATTGCCGAGGATCCGTTAGACCTCGGTGACCAAAACCGTCAAAGAACAGAAACCGGTGTATTGAGATCCAGAACGAGACTCGTAATACAATGAACTACCTCGTGTCTGAGGTGCAGTCTTCACACGAGATACAACGGCTTTGTCTCATCCTTAACCCATCATGAAGCGTCTCGCCAATGGCCCTCCAAAGCTTCCGGCCATTGCCCGGCTCAGCAGCAACAGTCTCGATAGCTTACAAACGGTCAGATCTGGACGTTTCGACATCCCGAGAAGTCTGAGCCCAAGTATTACGATCCGATGCAATAACAAGCAGCAAAGATGGGCATCCTCTACACGGGCGCGCCGTCCTCGAACAGCTCTCTTCTTTCCCGGTATTCGCTCCTATCCTCAACCCCTCACGCCAGCTCACTAACAAAACCCACAGGCCAAGGTGTTCAGCGCATCGGCATGGCAACTGACTGGCTCGAAGCATTCCCACGAACGGTCAAACCCTTCCTCGATGAACTGGACTCTCACCTCCAAATTCCCCTTAGCCGGGTCATCGCCGAAGGACCCAATTCCCTCCTCACATCCACGCCCAACGCACAACCTGCCATAATGGCCACCTCGATCATGATGCTCCGCGTCCTCGAAGAGGAATTTGGGTTCGAGACGGAGGAGAGGGTAGACGTCACGCTCGGTCACAGTCTCGGCGAATTCGCGGCGCTCGTTGCAGGCGGCTACCTCTCCTATCCCTTCGCGCTCAAATTGACCCGGCGACGCGCCGAAGCCATGGCACGGTGTTCTCGTGAAGCTTCCGAGGCCGAGGGTGGCGAATATGGCATGGTGGCGCTCGTCTGCGAGCCTGACCGTCTAAACTCCTTGATCGAAACGATCCACCAATTCTTGGGCCATGCGAGCCCAGGCGCCATGGACGACTCGAGCCACGAAGTTCCGGCAATCCAACAGGTCTTGATTGCGAATATGAACAGCAGGAATCAGATCGTGTTGAGTGGGAGCCTTGAGAGGATCAAGACGCTGCTGGTGCAATTGAGGCAGTTTGGAGGCCACGATCCGCGTGCGGTGACGTTGAAGGGCGATAGTCCGTTTCATAGTCCGATCATGAAGCCAGCTGCCGAGGTGATGAAGCGAATGCTAGAGGCAGACGACGAAGTTACGTTCCCTGGTGTCATGCCGTGCGTCAGTAATGTTACGGCGAGGCCGTTTGAGAGTAAGGCGCAGTTGAAGGATCTGCTAGCTAGGCAGTGCGTGGAGACAGTGAGGTGGTGGGATAGTATTAAGTATTTAGACCAAGAGGTGAAAGTCAGGAGATGGATCGGAGTTGGGCCAGGGAAGGTGGGGAGGAACCTTGTTGGCAAAGAGGTTGGGATGAAGGGGAAGGATCCGGTGAAGGGTGGTGGGGTGTGGGGAATCAGCGATCCTAGGGAGGTGGAAGGGGTTATGAGAGCTCTGGAGGAGACGGAGCAGTTGATGGAAGAGGATATCTGAGGGCGATACGGTTCAGGACTGGGCGTCATCTGGCCGAACCAAAGCGATGCAGAGGCAGATAAACGCCAATGTGATGTGAGAACTGAAAAATTCGGAGAGGCCTAAAGGGGATGCAACCACAAGTGGTTTATGATTCAAAGTAATTGCGGGCAGGATGCCATGCTTGGATCAGACAATCTTGTTGTCGCAGTTGGTGGTAAAAATGGATTCAACCATTGCTTCAGATGGATTGAACGGAGTACAAGAATACGCAATTCACCAAACTCAGAACATCTCACGACTCACCCGCATTTTGCATGATTGTTCGATGTATGGAGCCCTGCGCCATCGCCACCGAACTATCGAATCACAACATTCTAAAGCAGGAAATCGCAGCTTCAGTGATGGCCTTACTTCGCGGGCCATCATGGCCAAACCCAAGTCATATCGAACCATCCCAATTAATTGCACTTCGTCTCCTCACCCTGTGTCATCACCTCTCCATCGCTCGAGCGACCGGATACGGATCAAGTCGACTCTATCATCATCATCACCATCACCACCACCACAATGTCGACATACCTTAAGCCAAAGGACCCCGCGACTGCGCTCACAGCAACACCTACCTCCATCCCTTCCTATCCTTCGCAAATAGGGACCTCACATTACCGTCGAACCCCATGAATATCTTCAAGAAAGGAAATATCTATAATACGAAAATTGGCCCCCGCGCTTCTACAATTACCTTCTCAGACTGATTGAGCATGTACGTCCGCATCCAGGGAAAAAGATCATCATCATTCAAGCCCGAAAAAGAAGACGCAGCCAAGCCTTGTCCTTTATTTCAGGATCTCAACTCCGAAATTCTCCCCTGCCGCGTCCATATCCACATCTATGTCCAACTCCCATCCTCACAGCTTCACACCTCCGCCCCTTCTCCCTAGCTACCCTGCCGACTGACCATTGCACCAGCCACCAACAACACCGCAGCAGTGCAGAGCATAAAGCACAACGCACAACGTGTAAACCACGTAGCACAAACACAGAACTGGACGTCATAAAAGAGTCGTTTCTGACATGAACATTCTATCCGTCATGTTGCGTACTCACCTCACCTCACCTCATCTCATCTGCGACATGGTTGTTATCATCCTCTCAGTCGAGCATAGATCACATGTGATTGAGGAGATGTGCGCGATTGTCAACACGTAGGGCCGAAAAAGAAATGATACAGAGTTTCAAAAGCCGTACGCAGCAATTAAGACAAGTAATTGAATCTGGAATCGAGGGGCGAGGTTGAATGACTAGAGATGATCCGAAGGTGGTTTCAAGAGAAAAAAAGGGGGTAGGGCAAGCGATGCAGTGCAGTGCAGCGTTTCTATCCTCTCTACAGGAGATTGATGGCGGTCTACTTCAGCGTCTGAATATTCACCTTCTTGTTGTTGACTACCGTAGTCATCTCTGGCGTCGTTTGCACGGGTACGAGTAAGGTATTCTACATCGGCTCGCTGTTTTATTTGTACATTGAAAGTCGAAAAGTCAGCTCTCACATACAATCAACAAAGATCCATACTGATATATATATATATATATATCCCATTTTAATTCTCCTAGCAATACATTTCCATCAGCACTCTATACAACCCCTCATAAAACCCTAACTCTTCCGTATCTACGCGATATAGCGTCACAGAGAGAGGTCCTCGTACGTACATTCTACAATCCCACAATCCCACAATCCCACAGGTAGAGAGTAACGTAGGTATAGGTATCGAAAGGAAGAGGCACAACGTAGGCTAGGGCAACCCGTCCACGTGCATGTCCGCGGTAGATGTTTGAGTATAGTATAGTATAGTATAGTATATGTATAAAAGAATGATGGTCGAGCGTGCGGTCCGAGACTGGTATGGGATAGTGGTACTCTACCAATGACGTTAAAGTCACCGATCTCTACGTGGGTTGTCGGTAGTGTAAGCTTGCGGATTGGGATTGGGCGCTCTGCTCCACGGGCTAGGGCACGGTCTCGACGGATCGGATACGCCCGTCCCATCCATTGCACTTACTCCAGGGCCGCCCGTTCAGGGCGTCCCTCCCGTTGGTAGCTGCCTCAGGTCCGGAAACAATCGAAATCGAAATCGAAATCGGAATCTGATCTCGCCCTCTTCGTATCCCACATTCGCCTGCGCTACACAACCCAACCCAACCCCAAGATGCGATACTTCTCTCTCTTCTCCCTCATCCTCAGCTGGCATAGAAAACCCACCCAAACCAAAGTCCAAAGCCCGATACTGGTCCTTTACGTAGCCATGACTATCTACATTATGACCGAGAACCTTGGCCCCTTCACCTCGCAGCATAGTAATGGCCCCAACGGAGAAGGTGAAATCGTGTGGGCCCGTGTCTAGAGATTCGGTCCGGACTGGGATGCACGTGCCATCGAGTCGGGCTCTTGAAAGAAGGGCCAGTGGCGTACGATCGGGCTGGTCATTTCTCCTTGAGAGAAGGCGTTGTGTCGAGGGGGGATCGGGGTCAAGTAGCGTTGGCATCTTGGGGCTTGAGATGGGGATTTGCCAAGTAGCCGCACCCACTCTTCCACACGCTGCACCAGGCCGCACCGCCTAGCCCTGCTTGCCACTCCCCGTAAAGCAACAGATACATAACTCTTACAGTCAGAGAAGGTCAGAGATATTCAATGTCGGGCTATTGTTACACCATCATTGCCCTGTCAGTCAAGCAGCCACTCAATCTTTGCCAGTGGAAAGCCTCGTCCATCTCATGAACGTCGATCGATAGGTAACCTAGTGGACCTCTTTCATGCTCTCCGCCGATAAAGATGGAGATGGAAATGGGGGACTGATTAGTGGTTGGTTTGGATAGCAGAGTGGACTTTCGCGTGTGGATGTGTGGAAATGAGGACGCACGGTATGTGTTTGAGGGGAAGTGACTGTAGGGTTTGGGAGATAAGCCTTGCTTGGTCTGGGAGAGAGCTGGAGATTTGCTCAGAGGGGATGCTGGAAGTATAGTAGATAGTGAGGGGTGGCAATGTAAAGGGAGCAGCCCTGTGGGTAAAGACATGCGGCTCGATTGTCAATTGACTAGGGCAGGTCACCAAAATAAGGCAAAAATGGGCAGTACAAGCTCACGAACTACCGCCTTCGAAGGGCGACTTTCCTTATACAGGACCGGCTGGCGAGCCCTCTCTGCAGGTCCAAGGGGGGTGTTTGGGATCCCGGATTATTCTAACGCAGAAAGCTACCATGAGCACCAAACCAAACCAGAGTGTATGGGCACAATTTCAGGACGCGATTCTCTTTCTAGTCTTTCTTTACGGTTTGGACTTGTACTCTCATTACTCAGACACTCTCCGCACCCACCGCATGGATCTCTATGTCAAATCTTCGCAATCTCGCCTTAACCCTTCGCTATCTCTCCGCCTTCCTGTGTTCTTTCTCACTCATCTAAAGTCGTGGATGTGGTGCTCTAGTCTGCGTGCAGAGCTCTCAGAGAAACTTGTGGTATTAATCTTTGACGTTGTGTGTGTGCGTGGGAAGCTATGCTACTTTCCGCTCCTCGAGATGGGATGGGCCGCTATCTTATACTGGGAGCTGACAAGACGACAGATCTCTGGTTGGATTCAACGCGGATGCTTAGTAGTACATTTGGAGCAAAAGATTTGATGAGCGAGGAAATCCAATAACTAGCTAGCTTCGAGTAGATCAATCGCTTTGATATAAAGATCTCCGACACATACCTTATCACAATATAGTGGATAAGCTAGTCTCTGTTCGGACTCGGGACTGCTGGATTCTCTTCGCGAGACTGTGCACGGTATCGTGTGTCAAGTTACACCTCACATCATCGACAAGCAGCTTCTGTGTTGAGAGCGTAACTGAACAGAAGACCTCTCAGCACTTAGCCACGCTCTCTTTCCTAACTTCGCCTCGTGAGGTGCGTGATGGTCCTACATCCTCACTGCCGCCCTCATTTCTTACCTTCGCCGACATTGTGATCTTTAGCTTCCTCTTTCTCTTTCAGTCCTTCCGTGCCTTGGCCCCACGCACCGGCTTTCTTCCCCCAAGTCATCATGCCCCAGGCATGCACCCAACTGAACTTTGGCGGTGGGTCCGGATGTGTCCTGAACGGACTCGCGTTGTGTCTAAACAGCGCGTCGTCCCTTTCTCCTCCTTGGCCGGCATTTCCAGCGAAGTTTCCTACATTTTCTGCGGTGCCGTTGATAGTGGAACTCTTCGCAGCATCAAGGCTGGCAGGAATACCCTCCCACCGCCTAATCTCCCTCTCAACAGGCCTCCACCAACCCTCCTCAGTCCTTCCCCACCACCTGCCTCCACACATCTCCCACAACCTTGACCGTGCACGCTTATAGGCAAACTTTTCATCTTCCCCCGTAAAGACTCCTGTCCGTGCAAAGTCGGGTCCACGGTCCTGTCGCCCAATCTCGTTACCAGCGCCAGGCGCGCCGTCGCTAATACCGCGGTTACGACCGTTGCCGTAGACTGGGCCGAAGTCTGAATCTTCATCTGCAAGAATGGAGCGGATTGAGGACTTATTGAATCCGGGGGGTGTGGTTGGGGCGTAGTTTGGTGATGAAGTTGAAGATGTATACGAGGAAATGTTGGGTCGAAAAGGGGATGTTCGGTCTTGGTATATTTCGGAAAATGTTTCAGGGTAAACCCCATCGTTGTTGTCCATTTGTACCCCTTCCTTTACCTTGGCTTCCGGGAAGAAAACGTCGTCGGGGCCGGCTTCTGCTCTAAGGAGCAGCTTGCAACGCGCCTCATAGAGAGCGTCGAGTAGCGTGATGAATCGCCTCGCTTCGTTCTTCTGAAGCAGAGTGAGGATGGGTACATCTGTCAGCACGAATGTGTGAAACGTGGCGGCGAGTGTGATGTAGTCGGCTGGCCCAAGGTTGCTGTAGCAAAGCTCGCCGAAAGTCCACATTGTAATACCAGAATGATGTCGCGGCACAGGGACATTACGGCCATAGACGCGAATATAGTCGCTTGCCCAAGGAATTGCGTCAAAGGAGTCAAACAGACTTTCCACAGGCGACACAGCCTTGAGAACTGCAGCTTCCCATCTACTATTCACTACGGAAACCTCATTCGCAGAGGACAGCGGAGAGGGGGTGACAAAATAGTTTTTGGGGAGAATTGTTTTGGCTGATTTCGACTTGGTAGTAGCATCAGCGGACGAGCCGTGTTCATGGGTACTCTTCTCGTAATCCAGACCCAGGTTTCCAGGCGCCATTGGTTCCAATCCAGCAAAATCCTCGAGGGCATTCTCCGCGTCTAGTTCCAGCTTCGGCACGAAAGTATCATCTTCCTCTTCTGCCTCTCTTCTCCTCCAGTCTTTACCGCCTTCCATATCCCAAACTTCGCATCTTGCACGGAGGACCTCCAGGAACGCCGCAAAGTCTCCTTTTCCAGAGAACATACTCTCTCTCTTTCCGGAATTATGACCTTTGCCCAAGATTCCCCATCTGCCACTCAGAAGACCCAGTCTTGATGCTGGCGGTGGGGTAAATTCCATACCTTGAGCATTCGCCAGCTCTTCTGGCATACGGTTACTCGTTGCTATGAGGACGCCGCCAAGATGGAAGAACGAAGTGAAAAGATTTGACAATATCTTGGACGCCGCCCGGTCCGGCAGTTGGAATTCGTCGAGGAAAAGGATAGGAGATGTTGAAATCATGTCTCTCGCTAGCCACAGCAGCGAGTGCTCTTCATCTTGTCCTCCATTCCCAGATAGCAGCGAAACAGTATTCAGTCGACTTCGCCGCAGTTGCTCAAGCCTCGCGAACGTTTCCAGCATGAATGTATTGAAGTGCCACCTCCGTTTCTTTCGGTTCGGCAAACAGTCCGCAAGGAGGTCCACCAACATGCTCTTCCCAGTTCCAACTTCGCCATAGAGTAACAACCCTTTCGGTGATTGCAACTTCAATGCAGATTCGTGGCTCGTTAATTTTCGTGTAAGTGCCATAGCATCGGCATTCTGGTTCTGTGCCCTAAAGGAGGAGAAAACACCCTTACGGGTATCCTCTGCCAGTATTGTGCCATCCTTGTCCCCATTTACTACAACATTCGGCCTCCCGACAGCGCGGCTGATCTGGTCAAGCCGGTGGGTATATTCAA
>JAABUP010006422.1_pt1 | contig 16723 bp, 20 predicted proteins | sample 5559201 | NCBI WGS metagenome assembly JAABUP01 (sample SAMN10711887, study PRJNA513373) | rock metagenome | isolation source: Antarctica rocks | place: Antarctica
ATGGTGGGAGTCCTGCTGGAAAATGGTTGGGGGTTGGGGGCCGGCCTGTTGGTGGTCTGCCTGGCTAAGTAAGGGTTGACTGGGCTTGCCCTGTCTGTCTGATTCTGCAGCAAAATGGCTTAAGTTTGTCAATGCAACATCTTGCTGAGAAAAACAAGACAGACACTAGCTGACAAAGCCAAAAGTGGAACGACACATTTTTCAGATTTTTATGGTCAAACAGTGCTTGAGGCACTCAAAGCAAGACACACTGCATTTGGGTTAAACCCTTGCAGTGTGTCCTGCCAAACCCTTGAATCTGGTCAGAAACAGCTGGCATCGATGGTCTTGAGTGCAAGCCGCCATGATGTGCAAATTGGCAGGGTACATTGCAGTTCTGATGTTTCATGCGAAGGTGGGAACATATGTATACAGCCCATATGGTGCCTTCATCTCAACCAGCAAGCCATATTATGCCAGCTCAGCAGTCCCTCTTGTTGTATATCAACAGAGCATGTCAGGTTGTTTAAAAACATCAACAGGGATGCAACAGACAGACAGACAGACAGATAGCAGGACAGCTCATCAGAGCAACATACTCACCGACAGACTGAAAGATGCACCACAACAGCAAATGCTTAGCAGACCCTCAAACAGATCAACAGGCATTTCATACCAATCCAGATGCCTTGTGGGAGGCGCTATAGCTTGGCGATGCACTGAGCTCGTCTGAGCCCTCCCCTACTTCATCTTCCTTGGCTGTGCGCTCCTCCCTGCCTGACCCCCTGGGCCCTTGGTGGGCCCCCCTGCTGCTGTCCTCCAAAGGCAAGCCAGAGCTTGAGGGCAGCCCCTTCATACCCATCAAGCTCTCCAGAACCGGCCCTGTAATACTAACAATAATAATGATAGTAATAATGATAACAATAAAAATAAAAATAATAATAACAACGCTTTCCAGCTCATGATGAGCTAGGTACGTGCGGGACAAGTCTGTAAGTGGTCAATGGTTGATCATCATACTTGAACGCTTGGTGCGTCTGCCATCTTTGATGCACATCTGTCAGGGCCGTCAACAGAACAGATCCAGGCAGTGACGCAGACATCTATCCTGTCAACACACAAGACACACTGACATGACATTCCAGTGAAGGCACTGGACATGATGAGCTTGCATGCAACCTGAGTTGCACATTGCCTGTGAAGAGCAACAGCCAGGAAGGTGGTTTCTGTGCGCTTCAGAGGACAGCAAGATACGCTGATCCTTTGTGGGACAGCAGAGAGACAGAACTTGGACAACATGCTAGTCAGACTAAAAGGAGCAAAGGGCAGCTGAGCTAACATCAAAAGGCATCATACAAAAAAATACACAGCAGCCACAATTGCAGATGCAATGCCTCAGCATCAAGTATGTCGAGCTTGATGAAGAACAGATTGGGGGCGGCTGGGAAGCTGAGACAGCTGGTGCAGAAGCTGACGGGATGTTTGTAAACAATGTGCTTAGAAAAAGAAAAGACTATGCCATTCGGCGTCAGTTCAATGAGAAGCCAAGTATTAAACCGGGCTGTCCAGTAACAAAGTGCCTACCTAGTGCTGCAATGGCATCAGCTGCTGCAGTCTCAGTGTCCAGCTGATTGCTGGAGCCTCCAGTTGGGCCTGTCAGCTGGGCATTCAAGACGGCCTGCCTGCTCTGCCATAGCGAGTACCTTTTGGCTGTGTAGGCGCCTGCGTACACCACATGTATGACTTGCTTCCTTGCTAGATTGGATCCAAACACACTTTCCCAAGGATACACTAAATTACAGAGCAGGTATCATATGACTTGCTTGAAAGGGTCTTGCCCTGCAATTGAGACCTTTGATCATGACAAATAGACAGACAGACAGACAGACAGACAGACAGACAGACAGACAGAGGGGCAAAGATACAGACAGACAGACAGACAGACAGACAGACAGACAGACAGACAGACAGACAGACAGACAGGCAGGCAGACAGGCAGGCAGGCACAGGCAGACAGGTAGACAGACATGCAATGAATATGAAAGGCAAGTAAATAGATAGGCAGGCAGACAGCAACCTGCAATGCTGTAATATGCTGGCATCCAGCTGCACATACGTTTGCAAGGGCATCACACAGACAAACTAACAGCGACACCTAGAAGAAGATGCTTAGTGTACAAACGGCAGCTGCTTACCAGTGAGCAGCTGTTCAAGTTGCATGGGAGCCATTCTGGTAGAGATGACCCCACTGGACCCTTGCCGCCTCACGCCCAGCCTTGAGCCTGACCCACTGCTCTGCCGGCGGGGCCCTTCCACCCAGGAGCCCTGCCTGCGAGGGAGCCTGCTGTCGCCCCCCGCCATTGACACCCGCCTAGACCCCTGCCCTTGCCCTATCCTGCGCCCCAGCTCGACTGCCTGCATGAGACAACTCAGTACTGTGTCACGTGTACAACTTGACCCTTGTCATGAGCAGCACTGTCAGGTCATGAAATATGTGTAATCATTACATACTGGCAAGAATCGTCAGCAGTTTCAGGTAGTTTGAAGTGCCTTTTGTGCCGCCTTGTGAATGCCTCAGCTCAAGCTTGACACATGCACAGTTGTGCAGTTCAGACACCTGAGGTATGGCAGGTAGTCTGAAAGCAGTCAGAGCAAGTAGGCTCTGCAACAAAGCATCTTGCTTGGCAGCCCGTCCTGTGTGCTGCTCCAGACTGCAAGCTGAACATTGTAAGACAGCCTTATGCATATGACTAGACGGCTGCTACACCTTGTTTGGACAGATAGCAAACGAGAACAAGCAGGAAATGTGTATGAATGGGGCTTCAGCTCACAGCAGGTTGAAACAACTGGCAACAAGCAAAAAACATTGGTCACCGAAGAAGGGGCTCGAACCCTTGACCACAAGGTTAAGAGCCTTGCGCTCTACCAACTGAGCTACTCCGGCCCGTGCTTGAGGATTTCAAGCCTGGGTGTCCCAGAATGATCTGGGTTCAGGTGACTGCATGCTGTTTGGCTTATTTCCACTCATCATAGCATTGTCTTTGACCAAGATAACTACGTTCTGAACTTTGATTTGTGCAAATTTCTGCCAAGCAGCATAAGCGCGGTGCGGCTTCAGCTGACTGTTTTGTAGCACATCACAGCAGACATCCGCAATGCCAGAGCCTTTGATCCTTGACGTCTTTCCAGACACATAATGAATCGTCACCTGAGCCTGGGTCATTCCAGCGTGTTCTAAAATGCGCCACAGCCAAGCAATGACCTCCTGCTGCTCCTCAATCATCTGCTCAGAAACGCTGGCCTCGGCATTCATCTGGGCTCGAGAGACGGCAAGCCTGCTTTGTATCAGCTCCGAGATGAGCTCGTCACGAGCACCGCCGCGTGGCCGGGCGGCAATGCTCTCTTGCACCTGCTGCTGCTTGGCATCCGCTTGTAGAATGAGACCATGTATTCGGTGCTTCTCCATCTCGCCTTCCTGTGGAGCACGCATCCCTTAACACGTTGACCAGCAGCATATGCTTACAGGAGCTTAGGGGAAACTGACCTTGACGAGTTTGGCCACTTTCTCCTTGCGGCGGTCCAAGTCAGCTGCCTGCAGAGGAGAAATGCCTACTCCCAACTCACCCATGCGTGCTTGCTCTTCTTGTAGGCCATCGAGCTCTGCCTGCGCCCTGCGACAAAAGAGATAATTCTCGAGTACAGATGCACATGGCAGGTGCCACATGAAGTATGCATCTTGCCTTGTAGAGAGTCCCAACTGCAGGTCAAGGAAAGTTGCTGGCTGGCATTTTTGTAGCTTAGACAAATGTCACTTCATCACACTCACTTCACATGCTTCGATTCATTTGAGCATTCTGAACATTGCTCCTGCAATCTGCGCTGAGAGATGCATCCATTGCAACAGCAGATGAGCACTGTCAAAGAATAGATACAAAAAGCTGTGTTGGACAGGCACAACAGCTGCTGCAAAAGAACGCCGGCACCTCATGCAATCACGGCATCAGCTGCTCATATGCAAGGGCACACCTGACAATGCTGTCCTCAGCCTCCACAATGGCCCTTTGCAACTCAACTCGCTCGCGAGTGGCTGCAGCGAGAGCTGAGGAGGCTTGCTGGGCCCAGGCAGGATTACTCAGCGCCACTGGCAGATCCTCTGGGTTTGCCTCCCCACCCTGAAAACACCAGATATCCCTACATGCTTTTTAGCTCACCTAGCTCAGCGCTCAAATAACAATATCAATATTTACTAACACAGTCAAAATGCCGGCTCAGCACTCTGTAGCAGCCTTGACATTCTGAGGTCACAGTGGCAAGGTTACAGATCACCGATCATCCTTCAATATGAGTGTGTACTCTGCCTGTAATGCACACGGTGAATCTGCCTGTCTGTGCAAGCCCATACCCATACTGCAAATCACACAGGCAATCAGTGCCTGGAAATCTCTCAATCATTGTCAGTCAGCGCTGCTATGCAGCCCATACTAACAGGCTTGCACTCAAACTCGTGGGCATTCATTCATTTTCATTTTCTAACTTACAGTCTGGGGTGTGGAGCCAGTTGTGGCTCATCAGACATCCTGGCTTGAAAGCACAGGTGTATGTGGTGTGCAACAAAACCAAGCTGGTGGGAGTTCTGTTCGAAAAAGAGCCTAATGTCCCGTTGTTGGTAGTTTGGGCCAAATAACGAAAAATGCTGACCTCTAATGATGCTGGAAAAAGGGCAGTCCAAAAGGAAATGTTGCTCATCTTCAACCGCTTGCATAGAGCAGTGTCGACAAACACTCAGAGCAGAGCTCACCTGCAAGGTGTTGAGCTCACGCTTGAGCTGATCATTCTCCTCCTTAAGATCATCTATGATGGCCTGATACTGAGCAATGTGCTCCTGCACTGTCCCTGCGTTCTGGCGCACATGGGTCTTGATCTCCTTAGCTCGGTCAGCGTACTTGAGGGTGTTCACCGTGTGATGGTACTGCACGCTAGATGATGCCACCGTTGCAATCATGGCTGTGCGTGAGCTGCATGTCAATGGACATGTCTTACTCATTGAACAGCCAGAAAGCTCAACAGGGTGTGCATGTGACTGTGGTTTCTGGGTGCAAGCCAGAAAGCTCAAAAGGGTGTGCATGTGACTGTGGTTTTTGGGTGCAAGCCAGAAAGCTCAACAGGGTGTGCATGTGACTGTGGTTGCCTGTTACTCACTGAAAGGCAGGAAGCTCAACAGGGTGTGTGTGTTACTAAAACGGCCTGTCACTCCTCTGCATGAGTGGTGTAGCAAACAGACAAACACAGCCACAATAGGTGTCCTCCAGTTGCTCTTGGGTGTGCAGCTTGTGCCTTGCGTACATCCAGCAAATTTTTGCTTTTGTGATGGTCATTGTAGCTTACTTTCCACATAGGCCATCCTTGAGGAGGCGAGTCAGCTTTGAGTTGCGGAAGGGCACAAAGACAAGGCCCTTCTTCCTGGCTTTACCCAATGCATTGATGCACTCCGCCAGTGCCAGCAGAGACCTGCAGCAAACTTTGTCATGCAGTGATATTCACTCATTCGTTGATTCATTACATGCATGTTTGACTTTAGGGTCAGGTGTGTACAGTCCGAGGAGGTCCCTTTGTGAGGTCTTGCAGTCAGAGCGCAGGCGTGACAGCAGTGCAACATGCTTATTGAGGCAGTGACAGCTATGCTTGCTGTTCAAGGTTGGTATGCTGACTAGCAAAACAGGACTTCAGACAGGGGGCTAATAACAACCTGCAACATGCTTGTTCAGGCAGTGACATCAGTGCAAACCATGCATTGTTATTGTCAGTACGCTAATTGCCAAACCAGGACTTCAGATATGGAGCTACTCAGGACTGTGCCCTAAATACCTGGCCCAAAGGGAAGACACATAAAACATGCAACTATGTCAATTGATCAAACCATGCTCTCAAGCTTGCCAGGACTTGCAGCACTGCCATGAAACCACACTCATGTCACGCATTCCAATGCTGTAGTCAGCTGCCAGCACCGAAAAGCTACCGCTAAAAGTTTTCGCAGTGAGTGAAGGAACACGTCATTGCATTGATGTAGCCAGCACTTCAGGGGCCACTGACAGCATGAGCATGACAAACGACCATTTACATAAGACCTGTAACAGCAGCAGCAGCAGCAGCAGGCATAAACAGGTTTACCTGTTGATGTTTGCCCCGTCCTTCAGCTGACGGCCAATGTTGTTGGTCTCAGACGCACGCTCGCTGCCAGCCAGATCAACCAGTGACAGCTTGCCTGTGTACACCTGCAGACATGGTCAACCTCCACTCATCCTCATCATCATCAGGATGGCATACTGTACACCATGGCTGCTGGCATGGTCAACCTCCACTCATCATCATCATCATCATCACAGCATACTATGTACCATGGCTGCTGGCATGGTGACCCTTCACTTATTATCAACATCAGCATCGCCTTCATCATGACAACTATGTGCTATGATTGCTGGCATGGTCAACCTCCATTCACCATCACCAATAACATCAGCATCTTCATCATGACTCGCAAACTAAGTAGAGCTGCAGGATCTGCCTGTACACATACTAGCAGCCCTGAAACCGTCCCCAATCATCATTGCCTGTCAGTAGTGTCAGGGTGCGGAACTGCAAGCAAGCAAGCCAAACATGGCAGCACCATGCATAGCATCAGAATTTGTCTGACTGGCTTTGCTGACTGGTGCCAGGACACATGCACCCATCACTAATCATGCTGACCATGCTTGGGTGCTGCTGCTGAGACTTAGGGACACCACAGCACATGGCAGTTCAGGATTGTGCAGCTGGGTGGTGCAATACTGCACAACACAGCACAGCAAAGCAAGCAGGCACAGCGTGCACTGCAGCAGCTCCTGTGGTGTCTTGCCTCATGACCCTGACACAACAGCATGAAACGTGCCTTTCAGACAGGGACATGAGAGTGCCTGTATGTGAGCACAACGAATCTGCAGGAATGCAGTGCTGGCTTGTGCATTTCTAAAGAGCTGACAGGAGAAGCAGCAGTATCACTGCAGCACATTACGAAAATGTATTTAGTCATGATTGGCCTATTGTACATGGCATACCCCAATGGTTGCCGGCATAAATTTGCCTGCCAAGGCTAAGGCCCTACCCTTTGGGGGGGCACCGGCTGTTGTGAAAAAAAGAGACGTATCTCTCTACTGCACAGTATAGAGGACCTATACCATGATGCCGCAGTGATAATACATGTTGACATGACTTTTGCTTTGAGAAAGTGGGCAGCTTGGAACAGAGAAGTTGAACCTGTTTCCTGTAGTGGTTCTTGTCGCTGCGGCACACTGTGACCTCCAGGATGGCATGGGAGCGTGAGGAAGCAGCATTTGCATCTGTAGCCTCAGTCTTGCGCCTCTTGTTGCCCTCCTGAACCCACCCTTGCCAGGTCACACATGCATTTGCAACTTTCCACGTGTACTGGCAACACGGGTTGAGTCTGTCACCCACATTAAGTGAAAAAACTCAGGTAATGAGGTCGCAGCATGACAAACACACCAGCCTTCATCTGACTATTCATGCCTCACAACAGCATGACAAGGCTGATGTCAGGGCCAGATGACAGGAGAAGCAGGGCTGAAACACGTGCAAGATGTGCTGATGGGGGTTGGGCAATGCTATACATGAAAGCTTTGAAACCTTTAGATGACTGTGTTTGTCATTTCAGTCTATTGGTCAAGTGGTCATAGCTGGCCTCACCCGCCTTGCATGCACAAGAATGAAGGGCTGAATGGATGGGTTGGCGAGGGGTTAGGTGGGTGTGCAAGGGGTTTTAATGAGCATGTGAGTTGGTGGGGGAGCGAGCGAGCGAGCAAGCAATCAAGCGGTTGAGAAGGTGAGTGAGTGCAAAGGTGACAGAGTGGGCAAGTGAATGAATGAGTTTACCTGCAACAGAGCAAAGATGGTGTCTACGCTGTCCACCTTGACTTTGCTGAGGCCAGCTACAGTCGGGCCGGCCTCTGGGTCCTCCCTGCATATCACACACGCACCAACCTTCATTAACAATAATAACAATAATGCTCACAGGCGTTCCAGGTACCTACTAGGTGTGCCAAGCTTCATTGTGGGACTGAAGCCTCTGTCATGTTGCCTGCTGCTGCAATGACTGAAAGCAAACTATCATACAGCAATGAAACTGTATTGTGTGTATTTGCTAGGCTCAAGGCTTGCTGTACCTGTCGCTGCACAAACGGAGCATATACTGCATTGCAGCGCAGCAACTCAAGAGTTGAGACGACAGTCACAAGATCCCGGCAAGCATGATACTCTGCATGTTACCATACCACTTGAATGTACAGGATGAATAAAGGGCTGAGAGATGCATGGCAGTTATGAGGCGTACTGTCACCTGAGGTCCAATGGTGGTGAGTTGTCCTGAAGCAGGTCAAAGATGAGCTCGTTGTACACCTCACAGTAGGAGCATGTCACATCCCACTGCTTGTCCGGCTCCTTTGCCTGCTCACCCAGCAACAACACACTCTCACAGACAGGCATGCAGTGAACGCGTGAGTGAGTGAGCGAGCGAGCAAGCGAGCAAGTGAGTGAGCGAGTGAGCGAGGAGAGTGAATGATTAATTGAAACAGATGAATGAAAGCATGAATACGCAAACAGTCAAACAAACAAACGAATGAACAGATGAGTGAGCAATGAAATGAATGCATGAGTGAGTTCCAACATGGTCAAGCTAGGTTTGTTTCACCAAGAGCGCTTAAGGCAGTCTTGTATGACTGGGTTTACCACATGCAGCAGGCAGGCCCATGCAAGGTGCAAGGGCCTGACCTCACCATGAAGGCAAAGATGTCACTCATGCTGAGCACCATGATCCCGGGGTCTGTGGGGGTCCCCACCATGGTGTATGTCTTCCCCGACCCTGTTGCCCCATATGCAAAGACTGTGGTGTTCAGTCCCAGCAACACACCAGCTATTAAGCCCTGCACAGAGTGGACTACTTCTGTTCAGACATGCACAATCTGAAACTGGCATTGTGCATCTTCCCTGACCTTATTGCCCCATATGCAAAGACTGTGGTGTTCAGTCCCAGCAACACACCAGCTATCAGGCCCTGCACAGAGTGGACAAGTTCTGTTTAGACGTGCTCTGGAGCTGGCAGTGTGCGTGTTCTCCATTGTGGGTACTACCCTTTTGATCTGTGTTGTTCAGCCGCAGCGAGGCACCAGCTGCCCGGCCCTGCAAGCCATCCAGCAGGAGTTGTGAGGGGTCCTTTCAGGCACATCATGACCTTGGCAGTGTAAGCCTTTCCCATTATGTGTGCTATATGCAAAAAACTGTGATTGTGCACCCCACCAAGGCACCAGCCATCTGGCTGTGTGAGCAGCTGAGCATGGCTTAAGTTTCCTGCAGGCTATTGCAACGCAGGCACACATCCTGGTGTACAGCCCCAGCAAGATTCTCAAAGAATGACACCAAACAGACACCAAAAGCAGCTCCTGACTATTTATGACATCTTTGTACCAGCAGCTGCATGAGCACCGGGCCAACGGCGTGAGTGCAACTGCTGCAGCTGTCTTTGCAAATTTGCAGAGTGTTGGCAGTGAGTGTCCTGCCTCAACCTACTGCAGCCACAGCTGCAGTTAGTTTCAGATACCCATAAAGGCTCAGGTAAGCAATTTGCTGCTGAATACTGGTTTGCTACTAGTCTGCCTTCTGTCCCAGAGCAGACTTGCTGAATGGATAGAGCTGTAAAATCAACTAATGATACTCTGGCATACTTGATGCAGTCTTGGTCAAAGCTGAGAGTGGCGCTGACGCTTTTGCACTCTGCATATGCTGAATGTGTATCTGACAATGCAACTGCCAAGAAGAGCTGCATATCAATGTCATACTGCCATGGCTGTGGTTGCAATGTGCTTGGGTCAATTTTGTACATGTGAGCATCCCAGTGTACTGCTGTGACGCTGCTAGACCTCCCTACTTGCAAAGAGTGATAAGCACAATGGCTTTGGCAGTTTTCTTCCAAGGGAGCTGCACACTCGCTGACAGCATTGCTTTCTGGCAAGTACATCTGCCATGCAAGGCCTAGTATGTGCTGTTGTTGGGCCTGACTTCAGAGCCAACGCTACTAGAAAGTTGACCCTGTAACCCAGAGGAGCAGCAACATAGCTTGATTTGCAGGTACGCTTTGGTGGTGGCAGCTTGCTTGCCTGCTGGCATGCTGCATGGCTGTGTATGCTTGCTGTGTTGCCTAATCTGACCAGGTTACTGTACAACCTAGTTGGTTGGCTGAAGATGTAAAATCCTTTCTCTTGCTGTGTCACCTGGTCTGCGCTGAGCTGTGTGTGTTTGCGCTGCATGTTGCTGGTTTGTCCTGCCAGAGGAGAGCTATTGCTCAGCATGCCTCTCAAGGGCAGGCTCCATGTCTTGTTTGGAAGATGCCTCTTGCCATCTCTATTGGCTAGTGTCCACTGGCTCAGGCAATGAATCCCCGTATGTGGCATGCTTAGCACATGCAGACTGATGAGTGATAAGACTGATGCATGTGAGGGTGACCTTGAGGTCCAGCCCCCAGGCAGTCAGCATGCACGCATGCACGCACGCACGCACGCACGCACGCATGCACGCACGCTTGCACTCACGCACGCACGGCGAATTATGATGGGGCTTGGCTTGGGCATGCTGTGACAGGAGTTGAGAGCAAGCTGCAGATTGGCCACAGCTTCACTGTCTCATGCACTAGAATGACAGTGTCACACAGATCTCACAAGCCGTCATATAGGGACATGAATCAGCAGAGCAAGCTTGCCTTGACGACACCATTGTAAAGGGTCCTGTTGTCAGTGTTGCCATCATAGGCCTTGTCAAAGACATAGCGCTTCTCTCTGGGAGGCACCTTGATGTCAGTGGAGCGTCTGATGATGGGCAACCTGGGCTTGCCAGCCGCTGCAGGATCCATGACAATGATCACCTGTAACATGCCAGATCATCCATTCAATTCTGCCATCTCAAGTTGGACACATACACCCTGCATGGAGGGTCTGTGGTCGCTCTTCCACAAAATGCAGGTATGATAGGCTTGACTGCCAGTTCATTGGAAAACGACTGCAGGAGTGGCAAGAGTGTATACGTGTCTGCCGTGAGTCTTGCATCAGGTCATTCACAGGTGAGGAACAGGACCGACCTTGTCTTCTACTAGCCGTGTTATCAGGTGGCATCCAGAGCTCCTCTCCTTGCGCGTCAGTGGTCGGCATCGCACTGCTACCTGCAGGAGGTTTCAGGACAGACTTGGCTGCAGCAACCTTGCTGGAAATGAAAATTGCACAATCTCTTTGTGTCAAGGCTGTTCTCACCGTGAGGGTAGACTGAGAAACTCCCTTCTTTTTCAACACAGAGGTGAACTTCAAGGTCGCGTCAAACAGCTCTGCTAACTCTTGAGTGTTGTCAGCGGTGTGTACACTGCCCTCCACGCCCGTCATGCTCTTTGCTGACAGATCTTGCCTCTCGAGAGCAACGTTAACTCAGGCTTCTGCACGAGGCGGCTTTTGCGGGTCCCAACAGTCTGTCAAAGTCATGTACACGTGTGAACCAGAACTCAAACTTTTTGGTCAAATGCCAGGCTTGCAACGCAACTACCAGCAGACAATTTTTCGAGACTTTCGCAAACTAGACATTCACAGCTTGCAGAGCACGAAATCAAGTATTCGTGACTCGCTTGCGCCTGTATGCCTGGCAAGCACGCTGCCTCCCGCCGTGCGGAGCAAGCATTCTTGCAAGACCGTCCGGCACTATTGGGAAGTGCCACCAAACGACCTGCCAAACGACGACTTCGAGGTCAGCTGCTGAATTCTGAATGCAAGACCCTGGTGCATGACCTCCATCCAGGGGTCGACAGGGGTCCTCAAAACCAGTAGGTTTAAAATAGTCTCTGAAGCGTGATCGTGAGGGAGACCAGTAGGTTGCCCACCTGGGTCGTGCTGGATGCGTTTTGCGTGGACAGCCCACTTGTCACGAAGTTTCTGTGCGGGCAAGTAATTTTTTGTTGGATCGCACAATGTTGCATGCAGGTGTTGAATGCATTGCAGCAAGCTTATCCATGGATAGACTGGCCAGTCACAAAGATGTAAGTATAGCGATGTTTACAGACCCAGTGCAGCCTCTACACTGTCATCATCGTCACGACCAACAACCTCAGTGTACATGTTCTGACATTACAAACTGATCAGCTACTGCCTCATGAGTCATCATCATCACTGATGTCTATTGGCCGTATTGTCACACAGGATGTGTCAATGCGTGTCGCTAAACAGTGAAGGCGTGTTTTGGAGGAGTGATTGACAGTAGTCTGGCTAGGGCTGCCTACTGGCAGTACATGTATATACATTCTGAAGTTTTTCAAGACAGACACGGTTGTTGCCATTTGACGCCTGCTCCATGTCATAAGGACACTCAAGTATTCGTTGCTGAACATAGACAATGTAATAATCTTGATGTTCCAACTGGAAAGTAATAAAACCACGTAGCAAGCTGCAGATATATCGACATTGATACACATGTGGCATGTCAGCTGGCCTACAGGCCTGCGGCTGCTGAAAGTGTTTGAGATTGTTTGAGCTATAAGCGAAAGCATTATCACGCATTTATACAAGAAGCATGCGTTCCACGATTGAATTAGCAACACCAGGAAATCTGTTGAACTAGAATTGTCCTAAACTTTGCCACCACTAAAACAAGCTCTGCAGGCAGAACAGAAACTCCATGCATTACTCATGCCTGGCAGGGATGCTTGCTGTACATAGTATGCCCTAGACCGGGGTGGGACCCGCCTCGGGCGAAACTTCAGCTCTGACAGTTCGTAGCCTCTTGCACCAGTTGCACCAGTTGTAGGTGCTCCCCACCACAGCGACTACACCAACGATATATACTACAGCCAACGCAATGCTTACTATTATTAGGTTCTTTCCTGCAGTGTGTCCTGTGCAACTACAGCCCGAACACTCGTCCAACACGTTGTTGTAAGCAACACTGGAAGGGTTTCTCCAGTTGTAACGGATATCGATTGGTAAGTTGAGCCCGGTCGTGTTCACCAGGCTTTCGCAAGGGACGGCTACGCTTGCAGTGACCTGCTCGCCTTTGCCTGTAACAAAAGATATGTCGCCGTTGCAGACGTGGAAACTCTCAATGGTGACGGCTGTTAAGGTACCGACGCCTCCCTGTGTTGTTCTGGTGCAGTGCAGAAACTCCCACCAACAGCATCGCCAAGCACACCCAGAAGACACAAAAACCGAAAAGCACAGACCACCCCACGCTGGACTTTCGATCCATCTGCAGGTAAGTGTCGCATGCTCTCGCTTGTGAGCTTCGCTTGTCAGGCGCAGCGATGCGAAGGGGTGAATCGGCCAACTTAGTCATCGTTTAGTCACCTGTACATGGTGAACACATTTTCGAACAGCATTACAACAGCATGTCCTGACTATATTCCTCAAGGATCCAACATCCAAACATACAGTACTTGCAGAGGACCAACATTGTTGCTGTGAACATGCACACAAAACCCATTTCAGCATGATGCAGCACCCAAATTGCATCCCCAAAGCTGCAGCGCTGGTAGCGTATATTATATAAGAGGACTCGAGGCTGTGCTGGCCCCTGTACTGAGCCCTGCTTTATGGCGTTGCCATTCTGTCTGTGCTGCAGGTTGAGCCACTGATGCTTTCATCACCTAGCTATGCAAAGCCAGTTGCTCGTCACGCTGATCTCATCCAAGACTGCTTGCTTTTGTATTTCACAGCAGGTATTGGCTGGACGGCAGGTAAGTTTAGAAGCTGGGTGGTGACCATGCAGAGCTGCACCAGCCAGACAAGCAGCAGCACAGCATGGAAGATAGTTTGCAGTCTGCCACATTAGGGTATGTACCCTAGTATACTGCTGCTAGAGGGCGGTGTCATGACACACATCTGTTGAGATCATGCCAAGGTGACCTCGCAGCACCTTTGCAAGGTCTGTCAGGGGGCATTCAGGGCAACATGTGCACTGCAGAAAGCTCGGTAAGCAATACAGCCACAAAAGTTCATGCATAAACGATCCCTCCGAGCAGCCTGAACACAAGGCCAGATCACAGAAAACCAGCCGGGTAATCGCTTATAAGGCACATGGCATTGCAGTGCAGATTTCTTGAGAGGCGAATGCTCTGGTTTCTCTGCTTGCCACACAAAAGTACATCACAGAATCAACAGGCTGTGAGTAGCAGTGGTATCAGTCTGCATCTGTGCGCTCAACAGAGCCCGTAAATGCAAGTAGTGTTTTACTGATTACAGAAATATTCCGGAAATGGAGGAGCAGGCTTTGATGCACATTACATTTATGTATTTGACAACAGGCATACACAATGCTCGTTCCCATGCAATCATGCTTGCAGTCAGATGCTACATGGTTGCATTCACCTGGTTCAAAATGGTGATTTCTGGTGACTTACATGAGGTCTGTCATACTTTTCAGGAGCCCCCAGCTGCACAATGCACAGAGTGACCAACTCCTCTGGGTGGGAGTTGGTCACTCTTTACAGCATGGTTTGCATCAAGTGTCTGGTTCAATGTTACATTGTCTCACTGTCTCGCTTTCTCAATGGCTCACTGCCTTGCTGATTCAGTCCGGACTCCTGATGCTGAGGGTGACTTGAGTGGTACACACAGCCTCCTGTTTAGGACTGCATGTGGGCAAATGAGTCATGGGCTGCAGCATTGCAACAGTACAACATCAGCTGGTTTCAGGACTTCAAGAAGGCGCTAGCATGCTGATAACTGTTGCCTGCCAGCTGAAGCTTCTGACAGTAGCGAAGCTGTCCATGAGGGAAGTCTGAAGTGCAGCATATCAAGCTCGATATCACCTCCTTGCAGGCAAGAGCTTGCAAACCTGACATTCACGGCACCTTCTTAAACAATTGCCCTGCATGGCCTGCCGCTGGCCCATGGGCATTTGCAAGGACGCCTTATAAAGAATGTGATGTGATGTCAGTGCTGCCTCAAAGCAGCATGCCAAAGTGCGACTGCATCTTCTATGCATATCGTATGCAACACTGCTGCTGCTGTTCTTGCCATTGCATGCTAGCAGCGCTGGGATGATGGAACGCCAGAAACAGATGACCACGTGTGCAGTGTGGATGACAACCAATGCTAATTCACACTGCACAAGCCACAACAGCTTGTTGAAACTTTATAGGGGGAAAAACATTACGTCTCCCAGCATTGATCAAAGAGAAGCTCCTGGGGAATTGCATTGGGCGCGCCTGTGGGGTACTCACTCTGTCACAATGACAGGCAACACAAGCAATGCACACAATGCAGCATCTCCTGGTCACTACATCTTTTGAGGCAGCTGCAGGAGGAGGCTGCGGTGCAGTCAAAGGCCAGCAAGGTGCTGCTCAGGCTACTGCTGATGAGCTACTAGCGGAGCAGGCTGGCTCATGAGTGCACATGAGCAGTTGCAAATAGGCCAAGAAGCAAAAAGCACTGCGTTCTTGAACAATGCTGATTATTCAGAACTTGCCAGCATTGGTGCAGAGGCTGGTGACCACTTCGGAAAGGCCATGTGTGTGCTCGTTGCTGCCGCCTTGGGAGGCTTCTGGTATGATTGCTGAACAGCTTTAAAATTTTCTTTTCTTTTCTGTCCAGGTTACTTGTGTGTCAGGCTGCTGTGCGCTGAGTGGCGCACACAGGCTGCAACAGCCCGTCTAATCAGCCGAGTCTGAGACAAGTGAATGTCTGTTGAATCGCCTCAACCTTCTCACAGACACTCAGCAGCGAAGACTCGGCTGCAACAGACACATGCCCATCCCTTGATTGCTATTTGGCACAGCAGTAGCGTTTAAGCACTTACACTGGCATCTGCAAGGGTGTCCCGCACCAGAGCGTTGATGGTCCCTGTCATGCCCAGCATGCTGTCTGTGAAAGCCTCTTTGGGCCTCAGATTGACATGTATCTCTCTGTATGTCTTGGTGCCCATGGGCATGCCTGTCACTCCTGTGTTGGCACCTCCGTTGAAGAGCCCATAGTACTTGGGCGCTGTGCCTATCTGCTTGATGGCCTGCCCAAGTTCCTTGGTGCTGTCTCTGGACTTGAGCCTGGGGATCTCACCGCTATCTCTTGTGCTCGACTGTTTTGCAGTAATGCATTCAAGAAAGTGCCATTAAATTAGTATACATAGATTTGCAGCCAAAAAGCGCAAGGAATCTGAATTTAGGGAAAGGAAGTTCCAGGAATGCCACACACAGCGATGCCACAAGTCGAGATGATACGCGCCCCACAAACAAGCTCGTTTCCGCTTGCATACGACTGCCCTCCTTGTCCAGACTGCATCTGTCCTGCTTGCACTACCCTGCCTCCAAGCCCTGCTCCTACTCCTGCTTGTAGTAATTGGCAGAGGCCAGCCGTAAGTGGTGCCTTTACTCATATCCTTGGGGTCCTGGCAGGACTCCTCGTGTCACCAGGACCGTCCTGGTGACACGAGGCGAATTCCTGCTGTTGTGGCACTTCTTCCAAATTTTCATCTGTTGGCTGCTGGAACACCTACAGACTCTCGCTACTCGACAGCCCGCAAGAGAGCACGACATAGATAACCCCGTAAGGGTGCAAAGGAGCGCACTGCCGCAGGAATCGACAGCGTTCCGCGCAGCTGTCGCCATCACTGATCACCCAAGTCTAACACCAGATCTTGAGGTTGGCACTTAGGAAAAGTGCCTTGTTTCTGTCAACATGAC
>JAABUP010006424.1_pt1 | contig 16720 bp, 25 predicted proteins | sample 5559201 | NCBI WGS metagenome assembly JAABUP01 (sample SAMN10711887, study PRJNA513373) | rock metagenome | isolation source: Antarctica rocks | place: Antarctica
GTCCACAAAGGCAGTGTCGCTGAAGATGGACTTGACCAGCAGTGCTGTCGCTGACTTGGCTAGCTCCAGGAAGCCTCGGCACTGCTCCTCAATGTCAAGAAGGCCCTGGAAGCAGCATGAGGGTCAATGTAAAAACACAACAGGATTCCATTATATGCTACAGCGTTTTATGTATATACATCAATGATCTGTACAATATGATAATCACTACTGTGAATTAGTCAGCAGTTTCAGTTACATAGTGGCCCTGAGAGCAGAAGCAAGGTGAGAAGCACATTGCAGGCGCAGCTGTGGTTTAGGCAAAGGGTCTAAATGTAACTCCAGGCCTCCAGCTTTGGGGTTCAACAAGCACCAGATCTTCTGCTTATCAAGCGGGAACAAGCATGTGTTGCACATACACTGCTCTCAAACAGGACTTGATACAGGCAGCCACTCAGGGCTGTATCTCCCTAACCCTAGAAGAAGATGCATGAACATGGCACAATGAAGAAATGAATGAAGACCACTGTCAGGCAGTTCATGGTGCAAGTCTTGCATATGCTGCGTAAGCACAGAGGAAAGGACTGCGGCAGCAAAAATGGGGAGGATGGCAGGTTGGGCAGCAGTGAGGCTGTGCTTACCTTGTGGTCATCATCAAGGCTATCCTCCACCCTCTCTGCAAACTCCATGGACTCATTGTAGCAGCGCACATTGTTGTTCACCATGGCACACACCATCTCTACACCTAACTCACCCTCCAAGTACCTCCTCTCTGCATCCTGCATGCCATGCCAGAGCTAGGTAGATGAGCACCTGCAAACAGCTGTTCCCAGACTCAGGGGGTCCAAAAGCACAGACCTGCCCTTTGCACCTCACTGCATACAACGAGGCTACTGATGCTCTTTGCTCAACGTGTACATATTTGTATTGACCAGCAGGTATGTACTGGGTATGTATCAGGTGTGCCTGAGTTCTGGTTCATTTGTTTTAGTGAAAGCTTTGCATTCCTGAAGGAGCTGGCAGGCAGCTTATAGTGTGCGTTGCCAGACGTGAGTGTGCATGAGACACGCCTGTTGAGCATACAGCATTGAGCTGGTGCACCTGTACAACAAATGAGTGAGTGAGCGAGTGAGTGAGTGAGTGAGTGAGCGAGCGAGTGAGTGAGTGAGTGAGTGGGTGAGCGAGTGGGTGAGTCAGAGAACAAATGGGTGAAAGACAAATGAAGAGGCAAACCACATTCACCAAGTCACATTGTGAGTGAAGCATGAGTGGATGGATGAGTGAAGATGTGGCAGCCAATGCCAGCGCACGGCTGCCAGCAGGTTGGACATTGCGCTGTGCTGCCTCAGCTGAAGTTATCACAAAAAATTGTTGTAGCACCAGTTGTACATGAGACTTGGTAACGTGCTTGACACCATATAGCTACACAGTGGGCGCATGCAGCCAGAGGCAAGCATGCACTGCAGAGTGGTTATTCACTAATTTCTGTGTCGACAGCTCTCTGGTTGGGCCACAAGGCCTGCCCAAATATAATCCAAGACAACTTGATTATTCCCAGGGAGGTGTAGGTGCTGCAGAAGGGTACCTGGAAGTCGCGCATGACACGCACAGCCATCTGACCAGTCTTCAGTAGCATGTCACCTTTTGAGATGTCCTCCACTACATTCACCTGCAAGGTTTAGTGCAGATGTGCAAAGTGCCTTCCACTTCCAGGAAATGAGGTAGAAATCACCAGCAAGTCAAGGCAGTACCTGCACATGCATTCCGGTGCACATGGTCTGCTGACTAATCCATGCAGCTGCCACAAGTTCTTTCTGTCAGCTTTGCCGTACGCAGCTGCCTTGCTAATGCAGCATATGCTTGTCAGGCTTTGCTTTGCAGGCATATAGTGAACCACTGTGCAAGAGCAACAGGCAGGCATCAGAGGCTTAACAGCATGACAACTTGTATGAACTAGTATTGCACGACAACTTTTGCGGTAGCAGCTGCATTTGGCAAGCTGGCAATGCCGCAGATGACCTGGCACTTTAGATTGTATTTTGATTGCTGGAGCGAGTCACACATGCAGCAGTCTGCCCAGCATGGTTGAGGTGACATTGCTGCCACAGACGCATCAAGCCAGGTAGCGAATGCGGCTAGATGTGGTACAGCCTTGCTGCAAGCGTAGCAGGGAAGCAGGTGCTGAAGGTGAGCGAGTGCGCAGTGTCTGACCTGGGCATTGACAACACGGAAGAAGTCAACAGCGCCAGGGGTCGAGATGGTCCCATCATCACCAACCTTGGGCTCAGCGCTCATGTCAGCCTGCACTACATCAACAAGCTCTGCACTTGAAGGATCTAAATGCTCTGCCTGTCAGGGATGCCTGAGCAATAGCTAGTGATAGCAGCAAAGTTGTTCTCTGGCATGCATGTTGGGCTCAACCAAAGCTTGCCACATGGAGCGCACAATTCGCAGGTATCTAAGCAGTACCCATCAGCTTTCACAATCTGAACCGTCTTTGACAACAATGTGACGTAGTCATGCATTGTTCTTGAGACCAAGTTGAACTGCAAGCAATGCATTCTGACTGTGCGTGCCATTCGCAGCATGCCGGATGGTACACGCCAGCTCGCAGCAAACATCATGATTGCTATGTTGTGTGTAGAAACCTGCTTAGCCATGAGCCAGGGCCACAGAGTGGAATGCCTCAAAGTCTGGACATCAGCAATGCATGCTTGCCTGGAGGATATTTGTGAACCAGGTGTTGAGCTGCTGGCGCATGCGTTCAATGTACTTGTCTGTCAGCATGCCAACACCTCGGTCTGAACCTGTAGGGAAGCCCAGCTCATCTTCTTCAATACCCAAGTCACGTAGAGTGTCACTGTATTGGTTGACCCAACCCATGACCTGCACCGCACCAGCCTTGTGTCATGAACAACATATCCACATCCACTTTGTGCCGGCACGCACCGCCTATTGGGTCACAACTTGTTTGCTTGTGACATGAGTGATACTATAAATGTGCAAGGTACAGGCTGGGAGAGTGTAACAGCAGCGGGCATGCTGCAAGCATACCTTGGCCACAGCACAGCAGAATCTATGAACGCGTGATGTGTTTCAACCCCATAATACACACAGGCAATTTTGGAAACAAATGAGCTTAAACGGCAGTAATGGAGTGCTTGACAGCTGCAGCTGTCAGCATACAAGGACAGTATATGCACATGCACTCTTACGCAGATAAAACAGGAGTCATGGTATAGCAAAATACAGGTATGTGCAAGTACATAAGATGGTACCTTGAGGATATCAGCATTGGCTAGTTGCTCTGCACAGGCTCCCACACAGTCCAGCATGAAAGCCAAGTGCTCATGGTACTGCTTCCAGATTACATGGAAGATGCCGTACTTTTCAGGGAAGCAAGGCGAGACATAGTCATAAATGTCTGCCAGCTGTGATACAAAGTTGTGGGCATCATCCAGGATGTCATTGGTGCGCTTATCGGTGTCCTCACCTGCCGCTGCTAGCTGGGAGCAGCGCTGCAGCAGCGGTGCTGTCATGTCTTGGATGCACATGCCAATCTGCTGCTGCATGCGTTTCCTGTATCTCTTCATGGGAACAGCAGCTGCATGTGCATAACAAGCTGGTGACAGCATGGCTTTGAATTCATCATAACGGGTCCAGCTTTTGGGACTGTTGTACAAGCAGAAGCCACAGCCAACAGTTGTATTACAATATGCATATATCTTGTAAGGGACAGGACTGCACACAGGCACAAACACACAGGCCAAAGTTGCGTGATCTGACATCACAGGCATGCCCATTGCATGGGCCCCTTCAAATCAGTCTCTAGCTTGAGAGACAAAAGCTGCTGTGCAAAAGTTCAGTGCAAATAGTCAATGCAGACTGCGGTTGCTGCGTACAGAAACAGCAGTTGACAATACCTCTGCCAGACGATTCCAGTTGCTTATCTACCATCTCCTGAATCTCCACAATGCGCACAGCAGCAACTAGCATGGCAGGATTGTTATGCCCAAGCTCCACAAAGTTTCTGATCAGGCTCCACAGCCGCTCCTCAAACCTGGTCATGGTGTCCTTCACCTACACCATGGACAACCTGTCTTGCATGCACTACCTGACAGCTCACGAATTGAACAGACTCTGAACTAATTCTGCTGTTCTGCATTGCAAAGACAACATTAGCAGCAACAGGTGCCACATACTGTATGTCTGCGGTATGTGAGTGCTACACCCATAGGTCGCAGTATGGCATAGTGTCTGCCCAATTCACCTTGTTGAAGTATGCATTCAAATTGTGCGTGTCTTCCAGCTTGAGTTTTGCCCCACTCTGTAGGGCTTGCTGAGCCAAGCTGCTGGTGCCCTCAAGAATTGCAAGAGACTCATACGCCTGCACAACACCTGTGGAAGCTGTAAATTTTGCTGCGGTCTGCAGTGTCATACTGGCTATGTCTGTACCCACGCGCACTGATCTCACTCCATATGATGGCAATTAGATGATGGAAACGACATTTTGCTTGTGTGCAATTGCTACTGACTAGGCAGATAGCATGTACAGACAACACATCCAAATAGACCAGTGACAGTGAGGACACAAAGCTGTCCTGGTCCCCACATGGTGTTGGTGATATTCTCGTCACTACAGATGACATGCCACAACAGCTGATATTTGCATGAGCAGCAGCAAGTGTTGAGCGTTGCAGCAGCTGCTGTGCAGTATGCATGTATGTGTGGGACAAAGTGAAAGGCAGGTGGCAGTAGTACCTGAAGAAGCTGGGAGTCATCCTTCAGCATCTCCTCTGCTTCAGCAGCCTCATTTGGTAGAGCTACTATGTTCTCTACATCCTGCAGCAAGCTTATGTCAGCTGATGCATGTGATATATATTATGCCTTTGCCCCATGTGCCAGAGTGATTGCATATGGTACTTCAGAATGCTGTCTGACCTGTAGTGTCTTGCCTAGATTGTAATGCACGGCGCTGAGTATTTGGATCTTCTCATGGTTCTCAATCAGAGCTGAGCACTCTGTGCAAAGCTTGTCAATCATCTGCAGCATGGAGCTTTGCAGACAGGCTGTTGCAGACAATAGTATCTGGTGATGGTCAAAAGTTGTGTGTCACTTGAAAAGCTGTGCTTGCAAGGATGCAAGCTAACCTTATACGAATTTTGCATGTTTGCCAGAGTTCTATGAGCTTTGTCAAGAAGCGCCATGCCAGCGCGAGCGGCTTCAACTTGTGTTGCTACCGTGGCGCTGAGTTGAGCCTTGTTGGCCTGCAGCGACACTGAGTACACACCGTGCTTGCAAAGGTTGGCAAGGTGTGGTGACAAGATGATGCCACGTAATCTTGCCTGATGCTTTTGGGTGTACTCTTCCAGCATAGTGTCAAGTCTTTTAAGGTCCTCTGGACGTTGCAGCAACTTTTCGACCTCTTCCACTGCGAGCTTTCGAGACTCGATGGCCTACACTACAGAAGCGTCAGTACTGTTCCCTGCACAAGTTATGGCAAGAAGATTCCACGGCTCACTAGCTCTGGTATACTGTGTGACAGCGGTACTCCTCTGGAGGACCCCATTTTGAGATGATCAAGATCTTGATCGAGAGCAGATCAACAGCTGCGTCAAGCGATGTGGATGCAGGTGAGCACACAGGCCGAATATCTGCAGGTACCCGTGTACACGGGTCAGCTTGTGTCTGCTCGTGATACAAGAGCATAGGCACGACAACGTCAGTGTGAACACACGCACTCAACAAAAGCCCCGTGACGCTCCGAAACCATCGAGAGAGCAACATGCACTCAACGAAGAATGCGATCATACGAACTCGAGTGCAAGAGTGTTCCGGGCCTTTGTGAAGCAGTGCTGAATGCTTACTGACAAGCCTGGGTCTCGAAAGTGGGATCTGTTGGCCAGGTCGAAACGACACGAGAGAACATAACGCGGCGGCACTAGCCTTTCCAGCGGGGTTCACTGGTATGCTCTTCAGGCAAGATTAATGTGTCAGAAAGGTAGAGCAAGACACGTGTGCTTTTTGCGCAAAGGTAGCTTGACTCGGCCAGGTCTACTTGCAGGTCTCAATGTCAGTACAAGCAGCGGCACAGAAGACAGGTATGAGCTTATACAGACAGAATGTCAGGCATTTCGGGTCTTCTTTCTACATAGCCAATGCGCTCATGATTCTTGCTTATGCACCACTACGTCTACACTGGTATCAGCATGGCCTCAGCAGATATACTCGCCTGGATGACCCAGCTCAAGTGTATGAGTGGGAGAGCCAGTGCGCCCAGATGATCACATTTGTCCTGGCCATCAAATCCATGCGAGACCGTTTCACTTTGGATGTGCTGCTGGGAGATGTCTTTCTGTACTGCAAAGCTGCTATCCTGACTATCACCTTCATGGTTGATCCCAGGGTTTGCGCCTATTTTGGGATTGTCTTCGTGCTTTTACATTTGATGGCTCCACAGCCTTACAGAGACTACACTGGAGCACATAACACGAAATTACTGACAAGCTCTACATTTACAGAACTGGTCATAGAGGGAGCAGCAAACAAAAGGTGGCTTGTCTTGTATTTCAAACCGGGAAAAGTTGGAAGGCAAGTCAATGCTGTGGCTGCTTCCTTGTCTTTGACATATGCTGATGACAATCTACATTTTGGGCGAGTAAACACACAAGCCAACCCAGACGCTACACAATATATTGGTGTCAATGCAAAGGCTTCTTTTCATGGTGCAACCTTTGTGTTGTTTCAAAATGGCCAGGAGTTGCAGCGTCTACCCACACAAGCTACAAGTGACCCAACAATTATGAGTGCAGACAATGTTGCTAAGGTCTTTCAGCTTGATGCAGCTTCAGATCTGTCTAAAACTGCAAAAAGCGGCCATACAATACAGTGAGAAGGTGTTGACATGTAACTCCAATGATGTGTCTGCTGTTTATGGCTTCCTCAGGTGCTGACTTTTGCAATGCTGATTTGTTTCATCTTGCACATGAGTTCACCTCTGAATGTTACGAAACGTCGACTGAGCGAACGCTACTACGTATAGTGCGGCAAATGTAGTAATGATCTGCAGGCATAGCCATTTTGGGACTCACAGGCCACACAAGCCACACGCACAACAGCTGACGCCCCAGGAGTGTCCGCAGAGTTGCCTGTGACTCAGCACCTTTTTATAAACCATACGCATGCCACTGCCTTACGCATAAAATGTACTGCAAGGGCACCTACAAATGCCAGGACTTCACTTTACCAACAAGATGCATGCAAATACCCAGCAGCGAACTGGTGCTGGTCTGTTCATTAACATATCACAACACAATCATGTGTCTTACTATGCTAGAGAAAGCCTAGCAATATGGCAATATGCAATCAAGCATGAAACTGCTTAGCATGCACGAGTCTCAGGCACCTTTGAATCTATGACAGCATAGCTACACTAGCAAGCAAAGCTGGATGCGCACGCATGAGAATAATTTACAGGGTGGGGGTAAGAAAAGCCACAGGCATTTAGGATACAGGCATGCTAGCAGGTGTATCCTCCATGTACGGCTGGTACCCCTCCTTGATCTTCTCCTTGCCTATCTGAGGCTTGTCGCTCATGATCTCGTCCTCCTTGGGCGTGTGAACAGTGACCACATCAGGCAGGGGAATCTTTGGTCCCTGTTTGCCGCTTGGATCCCAGTCCTTCATGATACGCACCTGCACAGCCAAAGACAAAATTACAAGTTTGCCTGCAAACTGACATGACGTGGCACAACAATGGCAACCGCAAGACAATCTGACCCAATAGGACATGTGCAATAGCAGCTGCTACTACGGCATTCACGACCAGCTGCATGCATTTCCAGCAAAGAAAGCAATGTGACACTGATCAGATGCAGTTTGCCGCCATGCTGCACAGACTGTCAGAACATGACAGTTAGAATGGCGAAAGGGCTGCATTTGGGAGTGCCTTCAGACAAAGCAAGACAGAACTTGCCTTGATACCCAAGACTCCTTGCCGCAACATCACGTGTCGTACACATCCATCGATGTACTCGACAGCAGGGTGTCCTGATGCAATCATGTATCCATCCTTGAACTTCATTGCCTTTGCACGCTGGGCACGCAGCTTGCCAGATACAATGACCTCGCATCCCTTGGCTCCGCTTTCCATGATGAATCTCAGCACACCATAGCACGCTCTGCAGCAAATTGTCCCGATCTCTCGTGCAGCTCGAAACTGCATCCCTATTTGAAGGCAAACTCGGTAGAGCAGCCCTCTGGCAGGAACAAGACTCTGCTTCAAGGCAATGAAGATGAGACAAGCAGCTGCTGCTGAAATACACCAACGTTCAGCCGAACATTGAAAAGACAAGAATGCGCCAGTGAAACTCTACCTGCGCACAGCCAATCCACCCAGCAACTTGTATCGCAGAGACTCTGCCTGTGCAATGGCAGACAAACCACGGTTCGCCACCTTCTCTGCGTACAGCTCGACTGAGCCCTCTGGGAACTTGAATCGCTTTTGTACAACTGAAGTCAGCTCCCTAATCCTGCGGCCCTTGGTACCTGTACAGACCAATGGGCTGAATAGCAGAGCTGGCCTACAACGAGCCTAACAAGACACATCTTTAAGACCCTTCTGCGCGTGATTTCGCCCCTTACCTAGGACATTTTGTGTTCGAGTAGCACGGATGATAATCTCTGTGCGGATAGGAGTAACTCTGACCTCTACACCAGAGTATCCATGCTCTGCAAGCTCTCTGGTCAAAAGCTCATTGAGCTCAGCATAGAAGACGCCATCAGCAACGAACTGCAATGAGCCAACGAACTGTCAGCAAAGTAGACGAGCAACTACTGATGAGCATACATAGTTTTTACAAAGACAGGACAGCTCGACAAGACTCGTGAAACACCTTTCTCTTCTTGCTGATTTGAGTAGCCATTTTGGGGCCCACACAACAGACCAGGTACAGGTATGCTGCACCCGCTCAGACGCATACGACAAGGCTGAAGCCGCCTCTTACAGCTAATACAAGATTTAGAATCCAGCCATTGAGGTGATTGTGACCGGAACTCGGCAAGAATGCAATACATATTTAGCGCAGTGTGTGGGATTCTCGTTCGAATAAAACTTTCGTCAGCATCCGGCCGAAGACATCCTGTACTACTCGTAGCTGGTGTGTGCTCATAGCAGCTTGTTGCCATCTGGCTGTCTACCAAGTCGCAGTACGCACTTCGAAGTAACGCGTTACTTAGTGCGTTATTGTATTCAAGCTCAGACTTAGCCACACCAACTATCGAGGGCTGCCTGCAATTTCTCGATTTTTGTACTGGCCTCGTGACTGCCGGCAATCAATAACAGTAGTTGCCATACAAAGACGCAACTTTTGCCGTCTTCAACGAACTTGCAGCTCTCCTGTGATAGCAAGAATGTACTGTTGACCTGCTCTGCTGGTATCTGCTCACTCTGTCAAAGTAGCCGTCTTCTTCGTGCAGTATGCGTACTACTTGCTGCGCCAATCTGGCAATGTTGACCTTAGTTTGCAAATGCTTTGTGCGGAATACTTGCTGATCCCTGCAAGTCAGCAAGATATGTATGCTCCAAACAGATTAGGTAAATATTTCAGAATGGCGTTGTCTGTAGTTGTGCATGCTCATGTAACCTGTGCAATCAATGTTCACCTTGCATGACACTGAAGTCATCTGGCGTCACTTGGAGCAGATTTGAGCCCAGATTTGAGCCCGTCATGCCAAGTTGGTAGGCTAAAGTTGCATGACTGATTACCGTTGTGGTGGCCACACCTTGTTCAACAGTGTGCAGTGTGTTGTGAGCATCACCTGCAATCTATACGCCTGATTGTACTTGAACTGAAGAGAGGGCATCAGCAATGTGACATTGTAAAAGTGGCATGATTGTCCAGCAGGCTGAGAACAGGAAGGATAATGCCTAATTGTGCCAGCTTAGGAGCCTGGTGTTGCATGCTTGCTATGTGTGTGCCTATCTCTTGAGCACCAGTCTAGTGGCAGGGCTCAGCCCTTGCATTGCTGAAGACCTGGTTGATCTGGTGTTCACCATGTCTGCAGTTTTGCGCTTCACCTCCCTCTGCATGTTTGTCTCTAACAGACATTGAGCAGGGAAGGTTGTAGACACAAGGCTCTGAAACCGTGGCTGCTGGGTTGAAATGGCACCTTTCTTGACAGAAACTTCATGACGCCCTGAGCTAAAGTTGTCTTGCATTTGTGACCAATGCTCCCACGCTGCCAGTGGCTTCTTGGGCCCAGGCTTGCTTCCTGCATCAGGCTATGTCACACCATAAGTGCTACATATGAGAGTCATTAAGAAAGCTTTGTTAGTGCCAATCAGTCGTATGTTTCCATGATGAACACACAGGACAGCAGCCCATGAACTATGGCTGTGAGGGCAGTCTGGCCCACAGCTGGGAGCAGCTGACCTGAGCTCAATACACCTGTCGTTTGCCGTCCAGAATGAATATGCAAGTTGGGGGCCAGGACTGCAATCCCGCTCTGATTGAACTTGGTGGCTCTTTGGGCACTGTGCTCATCTTCTGCTTTCACAGATGGATACGCATCCAGCTGGGTTGATTCTGCAAAGGCAGTATGCATAACAGGCTGGCATGCTTTTGTACTCAGTTTGGCTGTGGTATTTTGGCAGTCTAGCTGCCAGATCAATGTCACTGCTCCAGCGTAAGCTGCAAGTGCATTAATGAGCGCATTCAAAAGGGTCATTCTGCAAAATCTCTCAAGTATGGCTGGATGACTGATGATCGCACCATGGTCCCCTGCAGCGCCACTGACGTCCTCATGCACTACTTGTTCAGTCTCACAGCTGCCAGCATCTGACAGATCCAATGCGTTGTAGGGCGCACAAATGAAGAGGTAATCTATTGATTGAGCGGTCCAGCTTGAGCAACATGGAGAAGCCTCATGAAACCAGCCATGGCTGGCCAGCACCTGCAAGGATTGTGTTGCATTGCTGTGGAAAACTGCCAGTCATATACACAGCAGTCCCATTGCCATAAGCGACTGCCTGTCGTGCAAACAAAAGGCAGCTGTTCACCTCCTCACTGGGCACTGTGGTTTCATCTGATGTGCTTGCTCCTGACCGTTGAGTGCCTGAGGACACCGGTGGCATTGTATTTTCAACTGCTCAAACAGCACAATGACAATGGTCAGCACACAAGTTTCACATCCAAATGTGCATGACTGATTGCACCTGATTCCTTTGTCAGATTGCATTGCTGGCCTCTAACTCTGAGACAAGGAGCCAGCTGACGCCACTCTGCTGCCTATGAAGATAGCCGCTCAGTTATGATGCAGATGTTAACAAACCATTCTTGCAGCATTGACCACAAACCACTTGTGTAGTGTATCTGCAGCAGATATTGTGTGGCCTGGCTTACCTTGCGGTGTTGTATGTCACATTCAAGCTCTGCTACAGAACAATGCTCACCACATGCGCTGCAGCCAAAAGTTCATGATGTTCCTGGGCTGTTGTGAACGAATCCAAGTCAACAAGGGTGGGCTTATGCAGTACACTACTTACAGCGGCAGAAGCCTTTGCTGCCTATCTATGTACAAGCATTCCTCAAACGAGCGCAAGGTGTCCACGAGCTGCACAGTATGTCGAGCACGGGACATGCAGTTGCTCAGGCCCTACTGTCAACTAAGTGACCGTGCATGGAGGACCCACGCAACGCAGACAAAAGTGACTGCAGCACTGCATTCCTCGGCCGGAAGCGAGCTGGAAGCGAGCTGTGGACGTACAGAATATTCGACGAGGCGCTTTGACACAGAGATTGGCTTTTTCTGGCGCCGATCAAATACGCAAAGCATGCATTTCTTGTTTCTTGCCATACAGAATCAGTCATTGCCCTGGTCAAAATTTCAGTTCTGGATGCTTCAGGTCGAGGGTCTGCTCACGTTTCCTGCTGGATCAGGCGACATGTTGGCAAGATTCCTGCTCGATAACACAGCTGAGATGGACTCCTGCTGACCAGTGACTGATCAGTGCATGACTTCATAACGCCTGGCAAACATGGGCATTTGCTGCTCAAAGCCTCCCGCAGATACTTCTTCTGCAGTGCTGCCTCTACAGTTGTCACCCCGTGCATTGAGCATCTGGGGTCTATGCCCTGGAGCTGCCGGAGAGGTGAGTTCAATACTACCAAGAGCCAGCCATGCAAAGCAGTCTATGTGCTACCACCTGCTTACCACCTATGCAGATCTTGACCTGCAGCGAAGACAAAAGTATTGGTGTGTATGACCTGAAATCTAACAGAACAATCCACCACTGGCGAGGGCACCAGAAGGCTGTCAGCAGGATCTCATATATGCCGCTTGCTGGTCTGGCGGTGAGCCATGATGTATGATACATAGATGACTGCTTGAATCAACGATACATTACCAAGGATGAGAAACATCATATATGACCACTGTGAGCGTGTGTCAGCTTAAGACCAACTGCAAGCCCACTCGTGACAATTTGTGCAGGTTTCAGGTTCAAGAGACACGTCAGTCAAGCTGTGGGACAGGAATTTTGTAGAGTCTGCTGCCACCTACTCTGCGCATGCATTGCCTGTGACCGGCATAGCTGCACTTGAACAGCAGGGTCAAGTTTGCTCAGGTTCCCGTGACTGTACACTGCGTCTTTGGGACATTGCCAGCAGTGCTGAGGTCAGATGCACAAGTATTCCTCAGAATGTTGTGACTTTCATGAAAGCTGTACCGGGGGAGGCACTTGTGCTTCAGGCAGGGGAAGATTTGCACCTGCGCCTGTGGGACACTCGCACAATGCAGGCTGTGTCATTGCTGCCACAACACTTTAACATTCCTTTGAGCTGTGATGTCTCGCATGATGGTAAGTTTCTGCACAGTGCAATGCTCAGCATAGTGCAGTTGGTGGCAGCTCCCCGCTGGACCTGTTTGGTGCTGCTCTCCAATGCATGCTAGATCTGCACGCAGGGTTGTACTTCGCAACAAGCTGCAATGGGTTTGATGGTGAAGGCTGTGAGGTCTGCCTATGGGACAGACGTAAGCTCCAGCAACTTTGGCAATGGAAGGGCCATCAGCAAGCCACAGCAGCTTGCATCTTTATGCCCAACATGCACACTGCTGCTAGCGCAAGTCATGTACATCTTTGCTCACCTTGGAGTCACTTTGATTCAGCAAATCCTGCAGCCAATCAAAATAAGAACGGCGAGAACACTGAATACAGCCAGGCCTTGCTCAAGCAGCCAGCAAATTTAATAGTGGCATCAGCATCAGCGGATTGCACGGTGAGAGTGTGGCAAATGGGCCAAAAGGATGAGCTATGCATGGCGCATGACTGCAATACTGAGGACCACTCAGCACTCACAAGCTTGGCATATTGCTCAGCTCAGGCAGGCAAGACTGGGGCCAGAAACAACTTTCTCTTTGCTAGCAGCTTTAGCGGCCAACTACAGTCCTGGCAAATCAATCACATTTCTGAACTGGGACATGATGTAATGCAGCATGTGTCGCTCTCAACTGGTATGTCTGATGTACAGAGTATAACCCATGGAACAGCATCAAATGGACAAAAACCAAGTTTGTCATGGAATTGTGCATGAACGAAAAGCATGCAGATTATTGCTAATTGCAAACACCCATTCTGTACCAGCTACCGGTATATGCAACAGCTGCAATAAATGCTAGAGTACAACCAAAATATTCCTCTGCATTGCCTGCGATGCTTAGCAGCATTCAGACCAAGCCCATGGATGCTCTTCTAGATATTGCAGAGTAGCATTCCGCAGCGCAACATTGGGAATCAATTGGCTTGCTGTCATAGCCTCACGGGTGATGGGGTCAAAAGCACCCACCTGAACAACAGGTTTGAACATGCTTGTATGCGGGCGTACAACACACTTTGCTGAAACTTGATGGTCAACAGGGTAAATTGCATAAGTGTGTGCACACACATGCTGCGTGGCATAGCCTCAATCAAGCATCATGCAGAGACACTGTCAATTTGCAAGCCACAGGTACACACAAGCTCTCTATATAGCAAGCCATTATGCATGCAGAGCACTGCAAACCATACCTTTCTCAGGTGTTCCACAAGGGCAGAGCGCTCATATGACAGGCCTGACGGAGTCATAACAGGGTCTCTGAACACCTCCATGGTCAGAGGACATGTGAAGGCTGCTGCAGGTTCCCCAGCCTTCAGACCGTGCCTGGCAGACTCAAACACCTGGTCTAGATCACGGACTTCCTGAATTTGAGCACGCCTGATATATGACAAGCTATCCTGCTTTCGTAAACAGCATTTAGCTATGTTTTTGCTGTATTCACATGAGTGCTTTATTGTATTCATGTGCCTGAGGCAGGCATGCCTTGATTAAGACAACACCCCACTGCAGCCCTGCAGGCTATCATAAATGCTTTTTTCAGTATCCTATGAGCTGCCTCAGCAGATCGACCAACATGCTGAACGCCAATCTGGCAAGCCGCAAATTGATCGCTAACGACTTGACGTGATGGACTCAGCTGCATTCAACGATTAAACCTCACTAGAAGCTTCCATGACACCAAATTTTGACATGCTTCACATCATGTAACAGGCTTTCCTGACTGTTCCTAAATGAAAACAACAAGTACGTCCAAATCTGCAACCAATCAGCAATTGAGGCTACCTGGGCGGCAAGCTCATGATCACGTTGCTGTTGCAGCAAATGGTGCATGCGGCCCTGCAGGAGCTGCTGCTTCTGGAGGGCAGCTGCTGACTCCTGCTCCCAACACAGATACTGCACTTGCGCCAGCTCGTGCCAAATCTCATCCTTGATGTTGCCATCTTTCTGACGGGCACCCTCTAAGGCCTGCATGAGAAAAATGCGCCAGAAAGCGTGATAAGCAAAGGTAAGAGCAGCATTGCATACCAGCAACAATACAGTCAAGGTGATTTTGTGGTGACTTATTTTGTCGATTGCGGCCAGCAGATATGCATACATCTGGTGGCTGTCAAATCCGCCTCTCACAGACGCTGAGAATGAGTGAAGCAGTTGTGGCATTGTCTCACCACTTTGCTCACCTGCTTGAGATGCTGAATTGACTCTTGCAGCCGCTGTGTATGCCTCAATGCCAACCCCAACAGGTAGTGTGCCTGCACAAGCCAGGAATTTAGTTTGTGGCTGCGTTTTCAACTCAACGCTACCAACAGTGTTATTTCATCAAACCCAGTTATAAATTCACTCAGAAGACAGCAGCACCTTCATGAGTTGTGAGTCGATGCTGATGGCAGCCTCAGCATCTTGCAGGACCAAACTCCATGCTTCCTTCTTCTTTTGGCACATAGCGCGATTGACAAGCAGCACTGTATAAAAACATGCAGTCAAGCCATGTGCATAGCATGGCTATAACCCTGCACCAGCTGAATGACAGGCTGTATGTGCAGCATAGCAGCTATACCTGACCAGTCAGGGCACAGCGTGAGGGCTTCAGTGTACTTCTGCATAAGGTATGAGTATAATTATGGTCTGTTTGCCCGGCATCTATCGAACAAGCTGCTGACTTAGGTCAGCACCCACACAGCTGTGCAAGCACCTCAATTGCTGCACCATACTTTGCTTTACCAAAGTAAGTGTTGCCTTCTTTCTTCAATGCTTCAGCCGATTGCTTGTCCTGCTCAGTAGGAACAGGTTTCCGCGATTGCGGCCATGCTGGAGTTCTTGGTTGTTGATGTTGTGTCTGGTGTTGTTGCTGGTCTGTCTGCGTTGCTTGGCCGGTTCGCGGTAGCGTCGTAGAGCTTGGATTTTGATGCATTTTGAAGCAGTGTGGCCAGCCCATGCTCTCATCACCTCATATCGAGACCTTTCGAATTCGCCAAGACGACTTACAAACAGCCACACAAGGTTGCAGCTGGGCTGTAGGTGACTGTGGACTACAAAGATATCATGGCAGCCACAGCACAGCTTGCGAAAGTTCGCAGCACACTGTAAAAGACAAATGGAAGCCCGCTAAGCGTCTGGAACCATGCTTCAGAGAACTCACCTAGTCGCTGCCGCAAAGGACTCTGAATAGATTACTCACGCCATGCCAGACCTGATGCCAGAGGGGAGAAAGCACTTTACTGTATCAAGTCCAGACCATGTTCTGGCATACCATTATTTGGTGCCAAATTAAAGCGCATGATGTGCACAGAGGACACCAGGTGCCATCTTGAGCATTGCATGGAGATGCCAAATACAGTTCACATCTGCTGTCAGAACCCTGATGTCAAGGATTTCCATCAACAGCTTCAGCAGCAGCTTCATGAGGTGCCTGTTTATAGTTATGGATTATAATCCAGACTTGCTATATATATATATATTTGTCTACCTATTTGTCTAGGTGTATTGCTCATGGCGATTTCGATGGGAAAATGGGCTGTGCAGCGCAACTGTGGTTGCAAGCGTGTATCCATATGGCTAACAATCATGCTGTAGCAGACACCATTCTTCAGCACAAAATCGGTGCACTTAAGTGCAGCTTGCAGACATGGCACAAGCCTAATGCAGTTGGCAGCACCATTCTCCAGACTGTTCATGTCCTGTTCAGGAGACGTGACCTCGATGTCATTGATATCAAAGCTGTCCAGGAAGGAAATCAGAGTTTTTAGAGGGGCTGACACACACACATTGCCTGCAAATCAGGGTATGGAAATCGACGCCGCGGAGGGCCCCCTTAGGGGACCCGGAGCGGCGTCGGGTTGGCTCGGTTGAGTTGGACAAGGATTTTGCAG
>JAABUP010006428.1_pt1 | contig 16716 bp, 19 predicted proteins | sample 5559201 | NCBI WGS metagenome assembly JAABUP01 (sample SAMN10711887, study PRJNA513373) | rock metagenome | isolation source: Antarctica rocks | place: Antarctica
GAGAGGGGAGGTGAGGTTCATGGGTGAGGGTAACATACAGCTTGAGCTTGAAGCTCATGTGTCAGCCCTGTACGGGCTGACACCAAGTGCAGGCAGCAGCAGCACTATGAGTGTGAGGGGGATGAATAGCACAAGAACACTCGAAAACTGGAGCAATATGTCAGGCCTCATGTTGTCCTGATGGTTATGCTTGAGCAGCAAGGAGCTTTTGACAGAAATGACTATCAGATGTCCAGCACAAAAACAGCTGAATGTAGATTGCAGCCCATCCCTGTGTAGATCAGCATGTGTCAAGCAAGCACCAGCACGCACGGTTTTCAAGCCTGGTGTCGATCAGCCCCTTGCTCTGCACCAAGAACACAGGAAGCCCAGAAGACAGAAGAGGGATCATCAGCTCACCATAGTTTGCCTTGGGCAGTATCCTCCCTGCTCAACTCAACTCAACTCAACTCAACTCAACTCAACTCAACTCAACTCAACTCTACTCAACTCAACTCAACTCAACTCAACTCAACTCAACTCAACTCAACTCAACTCAACTCAACTCAACTCAACTCAACTCAACTCAACTCAACTCAACTCAACTCAACTCAGTCCACTCATCACACACTGGTGCTTACATGAGCCCCACTAGTGCCTACGCTAGCCACAGAATCCCCTATGCTATGCAGGCTGCATCATTGAACAAGGACTACCAGACAGCTGTCGCCAATAGGTAGCCTTCAAGGCAAAGACATGCTGCTACGCATCACCAAGCGTCCAGGTTATGAGCTGGATAATGTGTCGGACTCTGCTGGAGTCTGCCAACGATGAGAAAAGTGAGAGTGTCTCATGCAGGCTGCAACATTGAACAAGGACTATCAGACAGCTGTTGCCATAGGCAGCCTTCAACGCAAAGACATGCTGCTGCGCATCACCAAGCGTCCAGGCTTCGAGCTGGATGATGTGTTGGAGTCTGGCAATGATGAGAAGAGTCAGAGCCTGTGGGGGCGGCTGACCTCCTGGGCTTCTAAACCCAACCCCTTGTCTGAGCCTGCCCTTGGCGCTGGTGAGCCCTTGCAGCACTGCCCTTTAACCTTTTTTGTTTCTTCTGTAACTGGGCTCGGGTAACGTTAAGTTCCTGGGGTGTGTAGGTGTATGGTGCGTTCCCGTTATCACAGCCGGCGGCGTCGGATTTACTTTTTTCCCCTGTAACTAGCTTCCCCTGTAACAAAAAGAGGGAAAAGCAAATCTTGATTGGTTTTTTTTGATAGATCTTCTGAAAGCTACTCACACCTTCTGTTCTTCATTGTGAAGTCTGTCCTGCATGTTTGACCACAGCCTAAAGGCAGCCGCACTGCCCTTTTTCTAGCTGCTCACACTGTCTGTTCTTCGTTGTGGAGTCTGCCTTGCATATGTGATCACAGTCAAGCCTGATCCCCTGTCAGGGCCCCCTTTTGGAGCTGGCAAGCCCTTTTGGTGGTACTGGTGTCCCAGCTGCACTTGCCTTTTGCCTGTTTGCGCTGGATTGCTGATACAACTAGTCTTTTGGGCAGCCAAACCTTTGTCCGCGCCCGGACCTGCGTTTGGTAAAGTCTTTTTGTGCTGAGGCTGCCCTTGTTTGTTACATTGCACTGCTCTCTGTATGGAGGTTGGGTCTTGCCTTGTCCGGTGGTATCATAGCAGCCTCATCTAGCTTTGCAAAACCATCTTTCCTGCACCTGTCCTTCAACCTTGGGCTCGGCTGTCAATGTTCATGCCTGTGAGCTGCACACAACCAGCAACACCTAGCTACTGGACTGTTTGCACCAGAAAACTGATCAACAATCCTGTTTGAGCCTTCCCATCACATTACCTGGGTCTGCTTGCGTCAAGGTGTTTTGACACGACTTTGAGTTTGCACTTGGGCCAACCAACAAGCTCCGGTCTGACTTGGCGCAGGGCAGTTTTGTCACTAGCACGTCAGGCTTGATCATCCACACTAGAGGCTGGTGCAAGACATCATGCTGCCGAGTCCTCACAGACAGCTGCTAGTGACACTGCCTGCGGTGCTGTCTTGCAGATTTGTCACTAGCTCATCAGACCAGATTTGAGGCCAGCGCAAGGCATCATGCTGCCAAAATTCTCACAGGCAATTGCTGGTGACACTGCCTGTGGTGCTAACTTGCAGGTTTGCAGCCGAGCGCTGAGCAGCAGCTGAGCCCTGAGGATGATCCTGACACCATCCACATCTTCTCGGTGGCTTCCGGCCACATGTACGAGCGGCTTCAGAAGATCATGATCCTCAGCGTCATCCGCACCACCAAGTGAGACACATGAATCCAGAGACTACTTGCCTCAGTAGCTGCAGATGCTTTGAACCAAATGACTGAGGCATCACAATGCTTGACAGAGATGTCATGTCGGTGGCTATGATGTGGCCAATTCTGCATCTGGTGCATTGGCAAATGCAGTGTCAAATGCGTTCTGCAGGCTTGAGAATGTGCCAGGATTGAGCCTGTGTGCAATGTGTGCATGTCATGTCTACAAATGTCGTGTCTGCACGCTTCATGCCTGCACAAAGGGCCTGCAACCAAAGCTTTGGGCAATCCTGTTACACTTGATGTCAAACTTTACACACAGATACACACTGTTGCCGTACGTATTGCCAAAGTGCAGTCTCTTCGATGACATCCTGGCAGCATTTTTTTTGCACCGACGCTCCAAGCTTCCAACTCTGGGTGTGATCAGCATGTGTCTGTGTGTGAGTGTGCAAAGCCTGCATGCTGCTGCAGGAACCCTGTGAAGTTCTGGTTCATCAAGAACTACATGTCACCCCAGATGAAGCGCTTTGTGCCAGAAATGGCTGCCAACTACAACTTCCACTACCAGTTTGTCACATACAAGTGGCCTTCCTTCTTGCACAAGCAGGTGAGCACAGGAAACAGATTGCTCTGCAGCTTCTGTTGTGTGTATCCTGTTTATTTCATTGCACTGTCAGTCTGGCATTTAGGGTTGCAGACATCACCACAGATTCATCTGCATACTTTGTTAGGGTTTGTAGGGTTGAGTGAGTGACCCATACTTGCATCAGAATGCCTGAGAATATGGGCGAATATACAGGTGCATTTTTGACAAGCTAATCATACCTTTCTCGGCCTTTTGGCTAAGATCAAGTGTAGTATCTGTTCTTTAGAGTTTGATAACTCTAATGGGGGACATTGTCCCCCTTGTTATCTAACCTATCTTTCTGGGGGCCTTCCCAATAGTGATGCTTGCATTGCTGGGTTGGCAGCTTGGCCATGGCACTGCACTACAGCCTTGGCTGAGCACCCTCTCAATGTAACCCACAATGTTCCGTCACTCCTGTATTTCACCCTACCACTTTCCCCTTCACCCTACCACTTTCCCCTTCACCCTACCACTCTGCCCGTCACCCTACCACTTTCCCCTTCACCCTGCCACTCTGCCCTTCACTCCACCCTTCACTCCGCCCTTCACTCCATCCTTCCATCCACCCTTCACCCTTCACCCTTCACCCTTCACCCTTCACCCTTCACCCTTCACCTCATCCCTAGACCCTTCACCATACCAATTCATACTTAACCCTATCAAGCCACATCATAAACCATGCTGCAGAAACACCCATCACTGCAGGACCCAGTCTGACGCGTTGTAAAAGCAACCATTGTATTTGTCCATGCAGTCCTACTCAGTGTGCTATGACAGACTGCTATCCTGCCTGTATTGCACCAAGCAATCATACACCTTGGCAAGCAGTTGCTGACATTGCTCTGACATCAGTTTGCTACCTTCCCAAGCATTGCTCACCAAGTATTGACAGTGTTGTTATGGCTGCATTAGTGCTGTTGCACGCCAGCATGCGCTTGCTGACATGCGGTAGGATCAGATGCACCCAACAGCTGCAGGCTTTCACCAGGGCACCACAATCGGTGCTTGTCATGCTGCTGTTGTTTGAAGCCACAGAACTCAAAGCAGAAATCGCTGCACCACATCTGGCATTCTTTCCTGTCTCCTCCTGATGTTGTTTTGGTATGGCTCCACTTGCAGCGGCAAGCCTCCAGGTAGCAGCCACACATCAGCCTGTGCCTTTCTACTACCACACAGCATCGCACACCCTGTGCTCTTTTTCCACTTTTGGAACAAACTGATTTAATTTTAAAAATGCGCACTTGTAAAAACATCTTCTACAGAAGCACACAGGCTGCCTTGTGCTGTGCCCCACCAGTGCAGTCAACAGCATGCAAACAGAGCATGCAACCACAGCATGCAAACAGAGCATGCAACCACAGCATGCAAACACAGCATGCAAACACAGCATGCAAAGACACCATGCAAACACAGCATGACGCTGATCCAGATCACGCCAAGGCAACAAATCACAGAGCTGTGATCTCTTGATGTGCCAGCTGACAGCCAATTGTGCTTTGTTGATGTGCCAGCTGACAGCCAAGTGTGCTTTCTTGATGTGCCAGCTGACAGCCAATTGTGCTTTCTTGTTGTGCCAACTGACAGCCAACTATGCTTTCTTGGTGTGTAAGCTGACAGCCAATTGTGGTTCTGCAGACAGAGAAGCAGCGCCTGATCTGGGCTTACAAGATTCTGTTCCTGGATGTGCTGTTCCCCCTCAACCTACGCAAGGTCATCTTCTGCGACAGCGACCAGGTGGTGCGCAGCAACATGGCTGAGCTGTGGAACATGGACCTCAAGGTAAAACAGCTGTGCCCTGCTGCACATGCAATTGCTGCATAGTTGCTTGAAATTGTTGCTATGACTGAGCTGTGCCCTGCTGCATCTGTGATTGCGTGCACGCATCAGCTGCAAATTGTGCGTAGTTGCTTGCGTAGTCACAATGACTGAGCTGTGGCCTGCTGCAACTGGGACTACGTACATACATCAGCTGCAATTGATGCATGACTGAGCTGTGGCCTGCTGCAACTTTGACTGCATGCATGCATCAGCTGCAAATTGTACATAGTTGCTTGAATAGTCACTATGACTGAGCTGTGGCCTGCTGCAACTGGGACTACATGCATGCATCATGGTGCTCAGTTGCTGAAGTTTGTCACAGTGACTGAGCTGTGGCCTGCTGCATTTGTGACTAGTTGCATACTTCATCTTCAAAATGTACATAGTTGTTGGAGTGATGATGATGACTGAGCTATGGCCTGCTGCAGATGTGACTCCTATTGTGCGTACTTCAACTTCAAATGGGTGCATAATCGCTTGAATTGCAGCTGTATTGATGGACGCATGCATTAATAGTGCTGAGGGTGAAAGGCTGTGCAGGCTTGTCGTGGTTGCGTTGCATACCTTGTTTGCATGACACAGCATACTAGCAGAGAGTGACTGTCTCAATTGATGTCCTCTGGCTAGACGTCATACAGGGCACGTTCACCTCCCAGCAAAGCAGCCCGCCACAGTGTGTTCACACGGATGTACGTGATGTTTCACTGGGAGTAATGATGTTGCAACAATGTTGTAGACGGAGTAAACGATAATTTAGAACCTTGATGCTGGGATCACAGAAACGCAGCGTGTTAGACACTGCTGATGCTGCATGCTGATACAAGCATGTTTTTCAGCTTATGATCCTCTTCTACTTCTTCTTCTTCTTCTTCTTCTTCTTCATTCGAGTCTTCTTCTTCTTCTTCTTAGGGTGCACCATTTGGGTTCACTCCCTTCTGTGACAACAACAAGGACATGGAGGGCTTCCGCTTCTGGAAGCAGGGCTTTTGGAAGGAGCACCTGAGGGGCAAGCCCTACCACATCTCTGCCCTTTTTGTTGTGGACCTTGCCCGCTTCAGGTAAACTTGCATAACACTGACTTTCACTAGCTGACAGTCCTTTTGTGTCCCATCTTGATAAGCTGACAAGTCTGCAAATGGAACAAGATTGATTAACAGTAGATGCAAGTCATAAAGCGTTGGTGGAACTTGTTTTCTTGGCAGTTGCCAGCACATAAATGGCGGGCGCTTGACTTGATTTGAGTGATCAGCAAATCCCAGTGAAACTGGGATTGGACTGCACTATGTTTGAGCTTTCACTCCTGGGCTGGTGACTGATTGCATACCGAAGTTTTCTTACAGGGCTTGTAACCCTTTTTGGCAACTTTTCTCAAAAAACTTTTCAGTATTAAGGATGATGACCCTGCAGGCAAACAGCAGCAGGTGACCAGTTGAGGGTGGTGTATGAGCAGCTCAGCAAGGATCCGAATTCGTTGTCCAATTTGGACCAGGACCTTCCCAACTATGCCCAGCACTCTGTACCAATTCACTCTTTGCCTATGGTGAGCTTCAGCCCTCTTGCACTGGCTAACTGCAACCTAAATTGGCTAAGTGCAACCTAAATTGGCTAAGTGCAACCTAAATTAGCTAGGTGCAACCTAGATTGGCTGAGTCTGTTGCTGTGACTGCAACACAAGCTTCATGGCGTCAGTGTGAAGTACTCAGACTGTCACCTTCTGTGTGTCACACTTGTTCATTTGACCTTTGTGGACACGCCTTGTGTCTTGTGTACAGCATCCTTGCATCATTGCACACAGTCTGTGCTGGACAAGAGCCCACACTGTACAACAGAAGCTAAGCATGGCCGGCATCATCCCATTGTCCCTGTGAATGTATACTTGACAGCCCTCTCATTTATTTCATTTGCATTTCATACCTTACACTCTGGGGTGTGGAGCCAGTTGTAACTCATACTGGAGGCAGACATCCTGGCTTGAAATCAGACGTCCTGGCCTCTCAAGCTGCGAGTTACTCATGCAGGAATGGCTGTGGTGTGAAACATGGTGCGGCAACTCCACAAAGGAGTATGCCAAGACCATAGATCTGTGCAACAACCCTCTCACCAAAGAGCCCAAGCTGCAGGGAGCGCGCCGTATTGTCTCTGAGTGGCCTGCCCTTGATGCAGAAGCACGCAGCTTCACCTCAAAGGTGCAGCCTGAGCGCTTCAGTACAGTGCTTGGTCACTTCTGCTTCCTATGTGGCTTTATCGACTGTATGATGCTGCTGCTGCTGCTGACACAACCTGCTTGATCTGTTTGATACAGGGGATCATATAGCTAATCCACAAGCTCACTGATGTCTCGGTTTACAGCTACAACTGTGAACAGACCATACACAGGTACCATGTTGTAATACTTCCCACTCATGAATCACGCCATGATCTATCTTCTGCTTCAGGTGGAGGCGCGGCTGAGCTTGGAAAGCAATGAATCTCAGAACCAACAGCAGGTTGAGATGCAGCAGGACTCAGCTTCAACTACACCTTCAGATGCCAATCCAGGAGAGCTAAAGTCACATGGTGGTGGAGATGGTGGTGAAATACCATCTACGCTTCAGTACCTTGCCCAACAAGCTGAAATCAATCATGCATTCCAGGAACAAGTGAAGTCTCAAAGACAGGAGAAGTCCGAGCTGTAACACATTCTGCATTGAATGTAAGTGTCACCTGTCCTTGTTACCATACCCCTGCAGCATACGGTACTTGCTGGCTTCTGTGCCCATCCAGAACATTGCACTGCAGCCCCACATGCATGGGCGGCCATCAGGCCAGCAAATCAAGAACTTTGTCGCTGACTGATGGATGTGCTAAATGCACATTTGACGTTACTGCATGTTTGGGAAATTATGCCTTGATAAATTGGATCTCAGATACACGTCCCCAAGGATGCACTGATTTGAAGAGCCCGGTGAAACGCCTGGATCATAGGTTTCGGAAGTTATTCTCAGATTCACACCAAAGAAAATTGCATTCTTGTCAATTGGACAACTGAGCTTGCATGGGCCACACTCAGACAGACAGACATTCCTCAGCTGCACACATGCCGACGTATATAGTGTCCGGCACGATATCTCCGGCTGCCTGACAACAAGATCTCAACCGACAGGTAGCCCTATCACAACCGCTCCCCGTACAAGTGTCCTGGGCTCTCCGCATGGTGCCTGGCTTGCATGCATTGACCGGGGATGCAAGCACTTTGACCACGCAACTGCGCAGCTCGCATCAGCGCACCATCTCCCACAGTTTCAAATCATCTCAAAAACCTCCGAGAAGGATTTCACACATTTTCGCAAGTGACGAAAAGTCGCAAGCAGATCTGATCAGCGGTACCGACAAGCAAGGTGCGCCCAGCAGACGTCCCACGCTGTTGTCAAGACACTGCATGTGCTTTTGTATGGGAGCAAACACGTGTGCTTTTCCCAGGCCCCACACTGGACAAAAAGCCTGGCAATAAGCCCAGCGTACCACACAAACCAGAAGGGGAACTGCAACTGCTGCCAAACAGAAGGTTTTTCTTGGCAGGACTGGGTAGCCTGTCTATAAGTACGCCTTCCTGCTGCCCTTGCTAAGACAAATGCCACTCGACGTATTGAGATGCTAGTGAGGATGACACTTGCATCACAGCCATATGTTGACCATCTGCTGCAGTCCTAGTCAGCAATTTGGGTGGCGGAACGGGCTTATTGCTTGGCCTTGATGACGGTCAGCTGGCTAGCAAATCCAAGATAGACTCACTGTTCCCTGTAAGAGGCCTCAAGCGATGCATCAACTACCAGCAGAGATTTGGTGAGCAACAAACCTGCTGTATAAGCCACCAGAGTCCCTAGCTTATAGTCTGCTGCAAGTCTGTCATCTTGGAGATCTTTTGGAACATTTGCTGGCTGCACATTTGCAGTCATACCATGCATCAATTTTTTCTCACTGGGCAGCCCGGTATAACACTTGGCTTCTCTTTAATTTGACGTTGAAAGGCGTAGTTTTTTCTTTTCTTTCCTTTCTTCATACCATGTTCTAATCACAACTTGAGCAGTAAACTGAGTTCTGGCCACAGTGATGCTGCAGAGTTCCAGTATCCGGGAGACTGGCTGGCTGACCAGAACATGTATGCACGCCGTGCACAGAGGATAGAAAGGTCCAATGGCCTTGATCCTGCATCCCCCACCAGGTCACACATCTCATCACATCTATACATTTTATTTCGTTTAATACCTTACAGTCTGGGGTGTGGAGCCAGTTGTGACTCATCAGACATCTTGGCTTGAAAACACAGGTGTATGCATCTGAATCTCCACCATGTTTCATTGTCCGAGTTGCGTCTCATTCTTTGAGTTTTGCCTCATTGTTTGATTTTTGCGTCGTTGTCTGAATTTTGCCGTGTTGTTAAATTTGGCTTCTGCTGCATGACCTCCTGCCTTGGGTACAGTGACCCACATCAGCAACCAGCAGGTGCCCTGAACACATTGCATGCACATTGCAGGGTCTCTCACATAGCTCATGCAATAAATTGCATCAATGCAAGCATACCTCCATCAATGAGGGAGGAACGCACTTGCTGCAGCACACACGCTTTTTTGCCTTTCATGACAGCAGACATCCTATACCATCATACTGTGCTTGATTATCATTGTCATTGTCATTGTCATTGTCATTGTCATTGTCATTGTCATTGTCATTGTCATTGTCATTGTCGTTGTCATTATTACTGTTATACTGTGACTGTCTCATCCTGCAGGCAGAAGCGCACAGTAGCTGAACCAGAAGCTGCTTACGGGCCGCCTGGTAGCACCGGCGAAGAGAACATCAGTGTGGTGGTGGCTCCCATTCAGCCCGGCTTCAAGCTGGAAAGCCTGGGCACTGCTGAGCAGGCTGGCCGCAGGTTTCTGGAAACCACTGTCGCGTCTATCAATGCCAACAGAGAAGCAAAGCTGCTGGCAGCAGAAAGCAGGTCTGCAGTGCTGATGTCCCTGCTGTACGTTGCACAATGCTCGGGCTGCTGTGTTTTGCATGTTTGTGTCAGCTTGCTTTGTGGCAAGTTGCTGTGTGGCTCATATTGTTTGCCAAATATTGTTTGCCAGATATTGTTTGCCAGATATTGTTTGCCAGACAGATATTGTTTGCCAAATATTGTTTGCCAATGGGCTGCGCTGTGCCAAACTCATGTGTCTCTCTTATTATTTGGGCTGTCGTTCAACCCCTGTGTGGGGACCTGAGGGTATCATGGAGACCAACCTGAAGCTTTACGATGCTCACAATGGAACTTGTAAAATGGGAGCATGCTTGCAACATTGCAAATTGAGTGTGGATGCCATGCAATGCAGACATGACGACACTGGACAGCTCTACTACAACCTGGAGTACACAGTCAAGTCTCCGCAGTTCTTTCGACACAATGTATCCGTATATGCTGCCAGGTGTGCCTCAGCTTCTTGGCGCAAATGCAGGAGTATCATTACTGTTTGAACATTGATGGCTAGTCAAGACCTTTGACCACCTACTGTGACAGATTGCTATGAGGCAACTCAGTTTGCTTGACATGTACATGGCACCAGTTTGAGTGCTGTAATCAATTTACTGTGGTGTCAGCAGTGCATTACCAGAGCATGTGCACACCCTGAAAACAAGATAAATAAAAATGGTCATTCATTGGTGTGTTGCAGGGATGGACTCTTATATACGTTCAATGCACAATGCCCTGAAGACAAGTGGACGACAGAAAAAGACAAGCTTACAGTTGCTGCTAGAAGTTTTGCTCTGCTACGCTAGTCCTGCTTGCATTTCAGTACTTCAGCTGCGTGAGATGAGTCTGCATCTAGGAACTCCACGTATCAAACATTCATGCTTGAGCAACGAAGCTGACTTATTGCATGATGCTGCTGCGCATGCGCTATTTGAGGCAATTTGCTACATCCCGAATTCTGGAAATTCCCTGACAGCCTCTACAGTAACAGTTCGTTCAGCAAAGGATGTACAGCTCTAACACCTGACGTGCAGTACTGCTGTTGACACATCAAAATGGTGTGCACATTATTTGCTCTGCTGCGCTAAAAGCAACCCAGATGCTGTCGGAGTGTTCATTTATGAGATGACGCAACCAGTGCCGGCAGAAGCATCAGGCACATGCTTTGGATTTGCTGCAAGATACTGCTCAATGATCCCTGATGCCTGCATGCAAGCATCTGCCTGAGCGAACCTTGCATTTTGCAAGCAATGACACTCTGGCAGTCTGGGCATGTCCAAAGTCTTGCAGCACCAAGCTTGCCAATTGGACTAAATCAGATCCTGAAAGATAGCATGCAGACACGAGACTGTTCAGACTGCACGGTAGCACAGGCAACACACAACACATCTTCTGCTCTAAGTTTGCACCCCGGTCGACTACTGAGGTGCAACAAAGGCATCTGATGATGATTGCAAAGCAGACACCCCATCTGATCAACTGTAAGTTACCTTGATCTCCTGAAGCCGCCGTTCAATGGTAGCAAAGCTAGGCCTTTTGCTTGATCTCTGCGCCCAGCAGTCATTGATGAGGCTCAGCACTGGTGCGGGCCAGTTGACAGGCAGAGGCAGCCGGAACCCATTTGCTGTTTCTTCCGCATGAGCGTGAACTGCTTCATAGTCCAGATCCCTCTGATCACCAATGGCTGCCATGGCCACACGGCCAGACAGCAGCTCAAAGATGATGACTGCAAAGCTGAACACGTCCACCTTCTCATTGTATGAGTGGCCCTTCATCACCTGCGGGCAATATTACCATTTTACATATCTACTGTTATTGACCAATCATTACTGAACCTTCGAGAACGTGATGCTACATAACGGGCATTGCAGTTGCAGTTTCCCATATTGCAGGCACATCCCGGCGAATCGGGCAAAGCAGATTTCATCAAAGAAAGGGCACAAAGGCTGATTTTCTGCAAGCGCAATGCATCTGTGTGCTGCATGCCAGCATTATGCAGGGTTTGTGGGTCACTGTGCAGTTCCATTTGCTGCACATTTTGCAGCAGCTGGAACTGCATGTCCAGACAGCCATCTCAATATGCAAGGCACTAGGCACAATGACAGCATCGCCCCAGTTTTGCAGTCCAGGTGAATCACAAAGTATACCTCAGGAGCCATATACATGAGGGATCCTGTCTGTCCTGTCATATTGTACAGCACCTCTTGCTCCTCCACTTTCCTCTGCTCTGCCTCACCACCTGGTGGGGCAATCTGGGGCTGCCCTTGGGCCTGCGCCGGAACAGCCCCAGCAGAAAGTTCTTGACCAGGCTCTGTAGGCATTTGCCTCTGTGAGTCATGCTGCAATGGGGCTTCTGCAAGCTGCTCTGATAAGCTTGCCCCATTGGCTGACAGCACCACTCGTGATGTAGACTGCACAGAATCTGCATCAGAAGTCTTAGCCTGACTCTGATCTAGCCTGACATCAGGGCTGTTCCCAGCTTGATGCCCTGGAAACGGCCCAGCAGCTGCACCACCACCTGCTGCATTACTCGCTGCAAAGAACGCTGACTGTGCTGATTCTGGCCTTGGTGCCTCTGACTGATCTTGCATAAATCCATGCTGTGGTGCAAAGCCTTGACCACTGTCGGCAGCACTGCTGACTGTATTCCACCCAGAGTTCATCTGCTCAACACCTCTAACACCCGCATCATCATCAGGGCTTTTTCCAGCATGCTCTGGGGCATGTTCAAGCTGCCCGTGGTCCTGCCCTAGCCTACTGGCTGGGCCCGAGGCTACTGCTGCATCAGATGTTTGAGCGCTACTGTGAGTAAAGGAGGCAACTGAGTTTGCCACCGTAGGATGAACAGCAGTGGAAACATGGCTGCTGCTGTTGACCTCTGAAGCTGCATGACTGCTTGCAGCTCCATTTGCTGTCACTGTACTGCCTCCTGCAGCCATTGGGAAAAAAACCCTTGCATATGGATGTAGAGTCAGAACAGGTACAGAATGGGTTGATGACCTAGGGATTAGGGTTTAGACCCTATATCATGAATCCCTGAGCCAATAGGTGCAGAGCATAATGTACAAGCTGAAGTCAAAGCTGCACACGAGCTGTAATGCACTGTTATCATGAAGACATCGGGAGTGTTCGACATGCCGGCAGTCAGAAAGTAGCTAATTGGTCACATACAGACTGTGTCAGTCTCACGCTCATTCAAGCTACACCAAATCATACGGCCTCACTTTGCCAATGCCGATGCAACAGGCTGACGGGGCATTGGGCGTGGACATGTGGGCACAGACAGCATGTGGGCACAGACAGCAGCCCTAGAAGTCCCCTGCTGCATGAGGGCTATCAACTGCATGTTAAGCAGGTGTTGCAGTGCAGCAATGATCGATCAAGTACAGGCAGTGCGCACAAGAGGAAAAGGACGAGGAGAGGAGGGAGTTGAGAGAGGGTGTGGGGTTGGCGGGGGGCGGGGGAGGGGGGAGGAGAACAAAGAAAGTAGATTGATCACCCTGACTTGGGCCTGCCTTGGCGCTATCATCACCCCTCTGCTGCTGCATGGGGGTTGACCCCACAGCCCGCCCGTCTGTCGCCCTGCTAGCAGTGCCCGGGGCATTGCCAAGGGCAGTTGCAGCTGAGAAGCCCTGACGCAAGGGGGACCCCACAGGGGTGCCTGGCACAAAGGGCACTGCCCCTGCTGTGTCCTGCATGATAGACCCAAATTATGGGTCAAATTCAACCTCTTGCTTTAGTGGGCAGTCTGATTAGGATTGAGTTGGAGGTAAAGCATGAAGGGTGTAGCAAGATTCAAACCAGCCAGGCACAACAGAGGTACAGTTGTCATGCACACACATACACAGACAGGGAAAACACAGACACTGGACAGACATAATTGACAGTCACAGTAGACACACACAGTGGACAGAGCAGTACAGTCAGCAGCCCTGTCTCCCACCTTCACCAGTTTGCACAGTCCAAAGTCTGCAAGCTTTGCATCAGCAGTAGCAGGGTCCAGACCAGTGAGCAGCATGTTCTCCAGCTTCAGGTCTCTGTGCACTACCATGGGCCGTAAGCTGTGAAGGTACTTGAGTGCCGCTGCAATCTGCTCCAGCCATCGGAAAGCGTCTAGCCAGGTGTACATGCTTTCGACTGGACCAGAGTTGTGTGGGAACATCTGATGCAGCACGTGAACCTGCATTTGGCAGACAGATGTGGGTGTGGTGGTGCTTGAATATATTCTTGATGTCTTCCAAGTGTGAGGTTTGTCTTCTTGTATATGAGATCAGACTTGTTGGCTGACTAAAGCGACTATTTTCTCTCTCTTTTGCTGCTGTGTTCAGCAGGCAGGGGTTGGCATCTAGCCAGGTGGCTGTGCTGTTCCCCAGAATTGTTGCGCAGGGGGAAATCTGATGCAGCACACAAACCCGACAGTCATGGCAGAGGACTCAGACAGGTGAACGTAGGATTGCAGTGCACCAACACATGCACGTTCAGACCAATTATCTAGTCAACAAAGGCCTGAGGTGGAGCAAGTAGAGCTAGCAGTCTGTGTAAATAAGTACACCTTGACCATGCTAAACCTGGCAGGCATGATTGGTGGCTGCCAAGTCAGGAAGAGTAACATGTCAAGACTGGCAGGCATGATTGACAACAGCAAAGTCAAGGAGAGTGGCGTGTCAAGACAGACGCACCTTGAGAGTGCTGCCAGACATGAACTCTTGGACAATGTAGAGGCTAGTGGCCATGCTCTCGGGGGTGTGGGGCTCCATGCACCCCACCCCCTTGAACTCCACTATATGCCTGCAAACAGATCCTCATCATGTGTCTTCACTTCATGTGCTTCCAACAGACAATCCAGAGTTTAGGGAGCGTGAAGTTGTGGTGAGTCACTGGAGGTATGTGAAGCCAGGATGAATCATTGGATATCAAATTCGATAGTGTATATGAGTGGAACATAAATGACACTGAGCAGCAGAGAGACACAAGTGGGACGACATGCATGGTCCCCAAGGAAGTTGCAAGGGATAGAATGTTACAAGAGCGAGGCTGCTGGATACAGAAACAGGATTGTATGTCAAAATCACAGCTCACCCTGCTTCATGTGTATAGCACTTGTAGCTTTACTTAGAATGACATCTATATCTATGTGCCAGCATTAGCGAGACCGGTGCCAAACTCATAACTTTGCATCACAACAGCTGCACCAGTAATGCTTTGACATCATGTACAGCTATACACAACAGCAGCAGCATCACATTTTGAGCTACACATCCACATGCATGTCTCCAAGCACAGTTATAGAAAGACATATAAACATTACTGATGCATTGGGCAAGTACAGCATGGGGCTTGTCTATACCCACGAGCAAATGTGAGTGAAAGATGAATGTCACTGATATAGCAGGAATGTACAGCATGCATGTGCTTGCAGCAAAGGTTTGCTAACCTGTGCTTCAGCCGCCGCAGCGTGTTTGCTTCAGACAGGAACTCGCGCAGATCCACAGCATTACTCAACACATGCGGCTTCAGCTTCTTGACTGCCACTTGCACCTGCATTTTGAAACAGAATGCGTGCTCACATGACAGCACCAACCACATGATTTTGTGAAGGAGGGCAAGGGGCAATCAGCGTTGCAGCTTTAAGCTTTGACTGGACCATGAATAGACTGGAGAGGATGACCTGGCCAGATAGGTATGTTGCGTGGTGCATGGGTCTGATGCACATATTAAGCAGACAGAACTTTGCATGGCTGCATGGCATGCAAGTCTGTACACATGCAAGTCTGTACGCCTTCAAGTCTGTGAACATGCAATTGTGAAGTGGGTATGATGACGCCTTCGCTGACCAGCACCCATACCATGTCTGACTTGCAGGAATTGACAGGCTGTAAGAAGGAAGTTCATGAAGTGAAGTTGCACGCAGATCCCCACAATGTCTGCATTACAGACTGCACAGAGTACAGCGATCTAGTACAACGCCAGCACAGAACTGGTTTCTGTTGTGTACCCCCACCCCCCCCCCCCACCTGCTTGCATCACAAAATTGCAAGCACAGTCTCTGACACAAGAACAAGGCCAGCAGGTGAGGGGACGTACTGCTTGACCGTTCTCCTGCTTCAGAGTGCAGTGCTGCACAGTTGCAAAGGCCCCCTCTCCCAAACCACGCCAGCTTGTCAAGCTGCTTTTCTGGATCCAAGCATCCCCACACATGTCTTGAAGCAAGACTGAGTCCTGCAAGGCAAATGCATGGTTTGTGTACCCTTTCATTGCCCCTCTACATAAACAATTTTGACCTAGTCTTGATAGGCCTATTGTACAAGGCACACCCCGATGGTTGCCAGCACAGATTGCAAATCCTGCTGAGGCTAAGGCCCTACCCCATGAGGGGGCATCGGTTGTTGTTCTCTACACAAACAATGCATGGTTCCTGTACCTTGTTGTTGCCCCTCAATGCTTCCTCACATGCTGTTCTACACAAACAATGCAAAGATGAGCCAGAAGGCCAGACTGGGTGGTTGAATTTGAGGACCAGCAGCTGCACGCTGAGGCAGTTTCAGGCAGTTGTATGTGGCCAGTTGAGCAGGCATGTGTACTGCAGCCTAAGGCTCATACCACATGAAGGAACTTTGAACCTATCCATTCCGCGTCAATGCTGCATAACTGGGCAGCAGGTTACAACACGCAAGTCGAGAAGATAGTCAGAGAGATGCAAACTGACTGCTGTTCGTACAATGGCAATAGCCATATTTGCTCCTTTTACATATCGTCATGATGCCATTGACTGCTGATCAGATGAGGAGAGGAGTGTTGCAGTGACAATGACTGGATGCCTGATTCAGATGCTATGACCACACGCTTAAGGTACTGAAATTGCATCGCAAACAGGATTTTCAGTACTGAAAGTCGTGTAGGTGTTCCCGAGTTCTGAGTTCCAGGTTCTGGGGAAGGGGATTCCGGGTTCCGGCTTCAGGGGAAGGGGAAGGGGAAGAGGAAGGGGAAGAGGAAGG
>JAABUP010006430.1_pt1 | contig 16712 bp, 17 predicted proteins | sample 5559201 | NCBI WGS metagenome assembly JAABUP01 (sample SAMN10711887, study PRJNA513373) | rock metagenome | isolation source: Antarctica rocks | place: Antarctica
ACGAGCACCTGCCAGAGGTGTCCGAGGCTATGGTCACCCTCGCCATGATCCGCCTCATGCTCCACCGCGCCGTCCATCCAAACCGCAAGCGACTGCCCGCACCATGACTTCCAAAACGGGCTTTCAGTGAATATTGGTTTTTAATTGTTCGGGGAAACCTTTGGGCGCGGTTCGGCATTGTGATGCATCAGCTAATATGAATGAGACAATGTTGCATTGCCTACAACATTGGAATATTGTTTTAGCAGTTTCCGTGATCATTGGAGGTAATCAATTTAAAAACGAGGACGCAGAAAGCTGACATGGCGGAAGCAGCACGGCGCGTTTAGCAGACTACTGTAGCCGAAGCCTGGTCTAATCCAAAGAGGATGAACCTTGCGGCCGTGTCTACCGCAGGGAAATGTGGGCAGGCCTGCAAGGCGTCTGCAGGCTGGCCCGGCCATGACAGTAATCAGGCCGAGCACCCGGATGCCGGTCTACGGCGTTGCTGCGTTCGAGTTCCCCATCATGGGAGGCATAGGCGGGACGAGCGCCTTCAGGCTATTCTGCCGATCAATCACGCGCCAGGAGTATCGCTATGAAGCTGTTCCACTCGCCGTCGTCGCCCTACGTGCGGAAGGTGCTGGTCGTGGCGACGCTGTGCGGGCTTCGGGACGGCATCGAGCTGCTGCCCTACGCGGGCACCCCAGTCAGCCGGGACCAGGGCAATGCGGCGCACAACCCGTTGGGCAAGGTGCCGACGCTGATCACCGATGACGGGCAGGCGTTGTATGACAGCCGGGTTATTTGCGAGTACCTGGATGCACAGGCGGACGGCAAGCTGTTCGGCTCCGGTGCTGCGCGGTGGCCGGTCCTGGTGCGGCAGGCATTGGGCGACGGCATGCTCGATGCTGCGTTGCTGGCGCGCTACGAGAATTTCCTGCGGCCGGCAGAGATGCGGTGGGACGCCTGGACCGACGGCATGATGGCGAAGGTCGCGGCAGGGCTGGACCAGTTGGAGGCGACCGTATCCGAGCTGACCGACACGCCGGACATCGGCTCGGTCGCTGTTGGATGCGCGCTGGGCTACCTCGACTTCAGGTATGCCGACCTTGCCTGGCGCACGGCCCATCCCGCTTTGGCCGCCTGGTTCGCGCGGTTCGGCGGGACGCCGGCGATGGCCGCCACCCGGCCGCCGGGCTGAGCACCCAGCGCTACCGGGCACCTGCCGGACCGTGCAGGTGCGCCTCCTCCCACGTCATCACCCGCTTGACCAGTGTGCGCAGCGCGAAGATCGCCGTGAATGCGGCGATCTGCTCCCAGCTCTGGATTTCGATGGTCTTGAGCAGCGAAGCCGCCGTCTTCAGGCTCAAGCCCCAGAGCGAGCCTTGGATGACCAGCAGCCTGACCGCCGCCGGGTCCTGCGACCGGACCATTTCAACAAATCCGGCAACGCAGTGGCCAACGACAAGCAGGGCGCCGGCGAACTCAATCAGGGCGATCCACGTCTCCGGATGCAGCGCTTCAACCAGGCACTGGGCTGGCGCGTCGCGTCACCGCCTTGTCGATTTCTTCTTGGAGGAAGTAGTTGAGCACGGTCCGCAACACGACGATCGCGGCCAGTTGGCCGATCTCGTTCCAGGTCGGCGCCACGGCGGTGCGCAGGATGTCCGCGGCAAGCTCGAACTCCAGCGCGACCGCGAGCCAACGGCCCAAACGCAGCCGCACCGCCTCCTTGGCATCCTGGTGGTGCCCGCCAGCCTGGTCGGAGTCACGGCTCGGCACGAACAGCAGCAACGAGCGCAACGTCGCCTCAATAGCGGCCAGGCCGATCAGCACGGCCGCTGCGGCCTCCACGCCGGAGGCCAGCCAAATTGTCAGTTGCTTCAACAAATCCACGGTTCATCAACCTGGGGCTATGGGGGCCGCGGCTGCCCGTTCCCGCCGGGTGAGCCACGCATCGAGCAGCATGTGCGGAAGGGTAAGCGCGGCCAGGACTTGGATGGTCAGGCAGAGCAGCCGTTGCGGCAGCGCGCCGGCGTAGAGCGGCCATAGGGCAGCGCCGATCAACAACGTCAGGCCGGTGATCGGCAGCGCCAAGAGGATCGCGCTGCGGCCATCACGGACCCGCGGCGCCCGGCATGGGTTGCGGATCAGCGCCGTGGTGTGCGCCGGCGCGTGGACGCAGACGAAGTAGATGGCGAACGCGGTCAGCGGCGGCAGCCCGATGAACACGCCGGCGAGCAGGGCCGGCACAACGAGCGGGCGCCCTTGCCGCCGCAGCGCCGCATGGCCGACCCACACGGCCGCCGCTGCGAGCCAGGCCAACGCGGCGTCCAGGAGCCATTCCGGCGGCTGCGGCAACGGGGCCGCGGCGATGGCTGCGAAGACGGCCGTGGTCGCGGCTGGATGCGCCAGCACGGGCACGGCGATTGGCAGGCCGCCCCGCACGAGCGCTTCGAGCCGCGTTCCCGGCGCATCTTCGGATCCGAAGTGCCAGGCCGACGCCGCAAGGAAGGCCGCAAGCGTCGGAACCGGCGCCAGGTACCAGGCCAAGAGCACCAAGGCGAATAGGGCCAGGTAGGGTGTTGAGAAAATTGGGAACCAGGCCCAGCCGAACCGCGGTCGCAGCAGGGAGCGTGCGATCTCGCCGTCAAGCGCCCCATGCGGCACGCCTAGCACGATGACGGCCAGGAGCGCGCTGAGGCGTTGGGCATCGGGTGGCACAAGGGCGCTGAGCGCCAAAGCTGGCCCTGCGAGCAGGACCAACCGGGACGGCCACAGCAAAGGAGTTGCTGGCCGCGCACGAACCAGCGTCGCGGCCGGCGTCATCGGCTCAGGCCGCAGCGCGCAGCGTTGTGGGACGCCCAGCCTCGGCGAGGTCACGCTCGGTCGTCTTGGCATCCGAGGCGACAGTCATCAAACCATAGACAACCTTCGACACCACGTCGATGATCGCAATCAGCAGCACACTGAGGGTGTCGCCGATATAGTTGAGCCGGTCAGGCGCCAAGGCCAAGATGACCGGATAGACCAGCCATAGCACCGTCAAGATGGAGGCGTTGCGGCGGTAGCTGGTGCGCACGTCGTCCCGCTCCAGCGCGTTGGCCTGCATCTGCGAAACCCAGATGACGTAGAACACACCAAGGAATGCCGCGCAGGAGATGATGAACCAGGTCCACTTGATCCAAGCGACCTCCGACATGCCGAAGAACAGCGCCGTTAGGATCATCATCACGTCGGCCAGCACCACCCCGGCGATCGCGCCGGCACGCTTCTGCCCGGAATGCATGGCGGTCATGGACAGCGTTATCAGCAGCAGCGGCGTGGTGAACGTCCAGTCGATATAGCGGGCGAAGTAGAAAATGCGCCCGGTGCCGGTCCCGGCCGCCGCGGCGTCCGCCCCCAGGATGACTGCGCCCTGGCCGTTGGCCATCGCAAAGTACGAGCAGGCGGCAATCAGCGGCACGATGCCGTGCAGCACTGTGTGCAGCTCCTCGGCAGCCGTGCGGCGCTTGCCGGTCAAGAGGATCAACAGACCGCCTGCGGTCATGATGAACGTGGTCAGCCAGAGTAGGGTATACGAATCCATATAGTATATCCGTCCGTTCTGGGTGGAGCGGACAGAGCGGGCTGGAAGGCTGCTGGTTTGCAGGGTTGCGCGTTTGTGAACTTGGCTTAAGCCGGGTCAAACAGTGCCCGCTCCACCATTATAACGTTTGTGCAACCATATGCCATGGTGTAGCTTCATTGTGACGCTGCTTGGCTTCAAACATTTTGTAGAGAGCTGGACATTGAGTTTTAGGGCTGTGTGCATGATCGCCGCCGCGGCCAGGGCTCCGTGGCCAAGCCAAGGCCCGGCTGCTGCCCTTTCTGCTCCCGACGCCTGATGCGGCCAACACGGGGGGTCATGGCCCTTGCGGCGCTGGGCCTGCTGATCATGGCAATGGTGGCCGGCGGCTTGTTGCAGCGCAGGGCCGGGGACATCGGCAGCATGGACCGGGGCCGGACGCTGGCCTACGTCGGATTCTGCGCCGGCGCCGGGCTGTTCTACGCGGCGGCGGTGCTGTTGACACAGCGGCGGGCCTTGCCGCCGCGGCCAGCGCTGGTCGTCGTCCTGGCCGCGGCGGCGGGCATGCGGGCGCTCACGGCGGCCTCGCCGCCGCTGTTGTCCACCGACCTTTACCGCTATGTTTGGGACGGCCGGGTGCAGGCGGCCGGGATCAACCCTTACGTCCACCTTCCGGCCGACCCGGCGCTGGCGGCGCTGCGGGACGCCGGCGCCGGGTCGGAGGCGGTCTACCCCAACATCAATCGCGCCGACACCGCGCCCACCATCTATCCGCCGGCGGCTCAGGCGGTGTTCGCCGCCATCGGCTTGTACTGGCCGACAATCTGGGGCGTGAAAGCGGTGATGCTCGCCTTCGACGCCCTGGCGGCCGGGGCGGCGCTGCTGCTGCTGCGCGCGGCCCGGCTGCCGCCTGAACGGCTGCTGGTCTACGCCTGGAACCCGCTGCCGGTTTGGGAGTTCGCCGGCGGCGGCCACATCGACGCCGCTGCGCTGGCGCTGTCGGCGCTCGCGTTGCTGGCCGCGGTTCGGCGTCGTCCGGCCTGGGCGGGCGCGGCGCTAGCGCTGGCGGTGCTGTGCAAGCTGCTGCCGGCCGCGCTGTTCCCGGCCATTTGGCGCCGATGGGACCTGCGCACGCCGCTGGCCTGTGCCGCGGTGGTCGCGGCGGGGTATGCCTGCTACGCCGGCGCCGGCTGGCGCGTGCTGGGGTACCTGCCGGGCTATGCGTCCGAGGAGGGCCTGAACACCGGCGGCGGCTTCTTCCTGCTGCGGCTGCTAGGACTTTTGGAACCGGTGCCGGGCTGGGCTGGGCCGGCCTACCTTGCCGTTGGGTTGGCGGGGTTGCTGGCCCAGGCGGCGTGGGTGTCGCTCCGGGCGCCGCTGCCAGCCGACCCGGCCGCACGGGCAACCGTGATCAGCCGTGACGCGCTTTGGCTGGCCACCGCGGTCGTTGCCTTGGTGTCACCGCATTACCCATGGTATTTCACCGCGCTGACCATACCCTCCGTCTTGGCGCCGGTGCCGAGCGCGTTGTGGCTGACCTTGGCGGCGCCGGTGCTGTATCTTGACCACGGCTTGGGCAACATTGCCGCGCCTGCCATCGTCTTCGTGCCGTTCGCTGTTCTGCTGGCCCGCGACGCGCTGCGGAGCCGGGCAACCTCTCGACCGGCACTTGCTGGCAAAGGAAGCTGATCATGTCCACGACGACCCTCCCTCCGGCTCCGGCGTTTGACCCTGGCCGCTACTTCGAGGCGGTGTCGGGCGGCGGCAGCGTGGCCGAGGCGCCTCCGGTGTGCCTCTACTTGGAGGTGACGAACCGCTGCAACCTCCTGTGCGAAACCTGCCCGCGCACGTTCGAGGCGCTGGAGCCGCCGATGGACCTGAGCTGGGAGCTGTTCACAGGCATCGTCGACCAGGTGCCCGGCGTCGCCCGCGTGGTGCTGCACGGCGTCGGCGAGCCGATGCTGGTCAAGCGCCTGCCCGACATGATCCGCTACCTGAAGGCGCGCGGCACCCACGTGCTGTTCAACACCAACGGCACCCTGCTCGCGCCGCGCAAGCAGATGGAGATCATCGAGACCGGATTGGACGAGCTGCGCGTGTCGCTCGATGCGGCCGAGGCGGCGACGTTCCTCAAGGTGCGCGGCAAGGACATGTTCGACCGCATCGTGCGCAACGTGAGCAGTTTCACCAATTTGCAGCGCTCGATTGGCGCGACCAAGCCGAAAGTCTCGCTGTGGCTAACGGGGCTGAAGGAGACGGTGGACCAGTTGCCGGAGTTCGTGCGGCTGGCGGCGCGCATCGGGGTCAGCGAGGTTCACCTGCAACGCCTGGTGTTCGACGAGGCGGGCTTCGGCATGGCCCGCGCCGACAGCAGCCTGTTCGAGCGGACCCGCGCCGATGAGGAGGCGGTCATCGCCGACGCCCAGGCAATCGGGCGCGAACTCGGCGTGACGCTCGACGCATCGGGCGCCACCGAGCCGGGTCTCAGCCTGAAGCGGGCCGCCGGGGACAAGCCGTGGTCGACGTGCCGGCGGCCGTGGTCGCTGATGTACTTCACCGCGCACGGCCGGGCGCTGCCGTGCTGCATCGCGCCGTTCTCGGCCCGCGGCTACGAGAGCTACACGCTGGGCGACGCGACGCAGCAGACATTGCGAGACATCTGGAACAGCCCGGCCTACCGCGGCTTCCGCGCCGGCCTCGTCGGCGACGCGCCCCCCAAGCCCTGCCAGGGCTGCGGGCTGCGCTGGAGCCTGTAGGCGTGCTCCGCCGCGTCGCCGTGGTGATCCCGGCCTGGAACGAAGCCGAGGCGATCGGCCCCGTAGTGCAAGAGGTGTTGCAGCAAGGCGTTGGCGAGGTGGTCGTCGCCGACGGCGGCAGCACCGACGACACGGCGGACGTCGCCCGCAGCGCCGGCGCCCGTGTGGTGGATGGCGGGCGCGGCTACGGCCGGGCCTGCGCGCGTGGAGCGGCAGCGGCTTCTCCCGGCTGCGACGTGATCGCCTTCATGGATGGCGACGGCGCCGACTGCGCGGACCAGCTCGCGCGTCTGGCCGGCCCGGTGCTGGATGGGCAACAGGACTTCACCATTGCGTCGCGCACCCGTGGCCAGCGGGCGCCAGGCTCGATGAGCTGGCACCAAGTGCTCGCGGGCGCCGTGGCTGGCCGGATCATGGGCGCGCTCTATGGCGTCCGCTACACCGACATGTGCGCCTTCCGCGTCATCCGCTGCGACACCCTGGCCCAGCTTGGCATGGCTGAGATGACCTATGGCTGGAACATCGAGATGCAAATGAAGGCGGCCCGCGCCGGGCTGCGCATCCTGGAGCTGCCGGTGCCCTACCGTTGCCGGACAGCGGGTGCATCCAAAGTGGCGGGGTCGCTGCGCGGGACGGTGCGCGCCTCGACCCGCATCGTCAGCACCTTCGCCCGTGTCGCCATGGCCGGGTCAGGCGCCAAATAGGATCGGCGTTGGCTTCAAGTCGCCCGGCGCTTGCCGAACAACTCCAACCTCAACGAGATCAGGTCAAACCCAAGCTGCTCGGCGATCGTGCGTATCAGCTTCTCGTGCTCGGCACTCTTAAACTCCAGCACGTGGCCGGTCTCGACGTCGATCAGGTGGTGGTGCTGGCCGTGGTCGGTCGGCTCGTAACGCGAACGCCCACTGCCGAAGTCGCGGCGGTGCAGGATGCCCTTCTCCTCGAACAGCCGCACCGTGCGATACACCGTGGCGATCGAGATGCGCGCGTCGAGCTGCACGGCCCGGCGGTAAAGCTCCTCGACGTCCGGGTGGTCCTCAGCCTCCGAGAGCACGCGGGCAATCACCCGGCGCTGCCCGGTCATCTTCAACCCGTGCTCCACGCACAGCCGTTCGATGCTCTGTCCCGCCGGGTCGAATTCCGGCGATGCCGTCTTTTCCGGCCGTGCCGCGGCGGCCCTTGGCCTCGCGCTGCCCTGCCGTGCCAGATCGCTCAATCGAACACTCCGATCCACGGCGCCGGAGGGGTCCACGCGCCGGGCCTTTTTTGCGCCCGGGCGGCTATCGGCGTCAAACACGTTGTAGCACGCCTCCTTCCTGCCGCGACGGGCTGCCCTGGGGCGCTGCGGCACGCCCGGCCAACAGCAGTGCTGCGGGCATCAGGCCATGGACCGCAACCAGCCCCACCGGCTGTTCCATGTAGCCGAACGGCGCACGCAGCGCGAGGCTCGCCGACGCCCTCTCACTGATTTTATGGACCGGCGCGACCATGACCGCGACCGCGGACCACAGAGGAGCAGCCCCCTCCGCACGCCGCAGCATCAGCCGCCCTTCGGTGCAGACGCCGGAATAAAATCCGCCAAGAGGATTGCAAGGGGATTAACAGTCGCGCCGAATGCATTAATGCTGCCAGCAGTCCTATCGCCGGAGCCCGCGTGCCGACTCGACCGCTTCGCACCCATCAGGCTCAGGTGGCCGCTATCGTCCAGGCCATCGCGGCCGGACAGGCGACCGACGTCGCCGACATCCTGGCGGCCGTGACCCCCGGTGGCGGCAAGAGCCTGCTGCCGGTGATCGCCGCGGCAGCGCTGATCGGCGCCGGGGTCATCGACCGCGTCTGCTGGGTGGTGCCGCGCGACAGCCTGCGCCTCCAGGCCGAGGAGGCGTTCGCCGACCCGGTTTGGCGCGACGCCCTGAGCCATGCCCTGTCCGTCCGCGCCGCCGGCAACGACCCCAACCCGTGCCGCGGCCTGGCCGGCTATGTCACGACCTACCAGGGCGTCGCCGCCGCCCCCGACCTGCACTTGGCCGAGTTCCGCCGGCACCGCTACCTGCTGATCGTCGACGAGGTGCATCACCTGCCGGCGCTGTCCGACATGACGCCGGAGCCCCTGGCCAACGGTGTTCCGGACGAGGCGTCCGGCTGGAGCCGCGCCCTGCATCCCATGCTGGAGACGGCGCGGCTGCGGCTCCTCCTGTCCGGCACGCTGGAGCGGGCGGATGGGCGCGGCATATTGTGGCTGCCCTACCGTGCCGGGCAGCGGGCGGCGACGCGGGAGGTGGACATGCTCGCATCTGGCTGGGCCGTGGTCGGCTACAGCCGCGCCCAGGCATTGGCCGAGCGCGCCGTGCTGCCGGTGGTGTTCGGCGCCCTCGACGGCGAATCGCGCTGGCTCGACCCGGAGATCAAGCAAGCGGACGGGTCGCCGGCGGAGGTGGGGCCACACCGGCTGTTCAGCCACTGGCCGACGGAGACGACGCGCCCTGCGTTGTTCACGGCGCTGCGGACCGGGTTCGCCGACGCGCTGCTGCGGCAGGCGTTCGATGCGACGCGCAGCCTGCGGGCACGCCGCCGGGCGGAGCGCGGCGAGGGCAGGGGACTCGGCAAGCTGCTGGTCGTCGCCCCGGACCAAATCTCGGCCCGGCGCTACCAGGACGTGGTGCGGGCCTGGCTGCCGCGTGCGCAGCAGGACAACGTGCGCCTGGCGACCAGCGACGAGCGCGACGCGCGGGAAACGCTGGCCAGCTTCCGCCTGCGGGCCGAGCCGACCATCCTGGTCACGGTTGCCATGGCATACGAGGGCCTGGACGCGCCGGAGGTCGCCGTGGTCGCGGCGCTGACCCAAATCCGCAGCCGGCCGTGGCTGGAGCAGATGGTTGCCCGCGCCACCCGCGTCGACCCCAATGCCGGGCCGTATGCGGCGCAGCGGGCGCTGGTGTTCCACCCCGACGATCCGCTGTTCGCCAAGTTCCGCCACCGTATCGAGACCGAGCAGGGCACCCTCGCGCGGACGCCGTTGCCGAAACGCCAGAGCCGGCTGCCGCTTTGGCTTCAAGGCCAGATGGATGCCGAAGCCACGGGCGGCATCGTCCCGCTCAGCAGCAATGCGCTGGCCCTGCGCTATGCGGTGCTGAAGCCCGGACCCCACTTCGTCGCCGGCAACCCGGCGGTGCAGAGCGAGTTGCTGGAGCTGCCAAGCGTCGCCGAGCGACGCCTGCGGCGCAGGGTTGGGGAAATGGTGGCGGCGCAGGCCGTGGAGGACGAGGGGGCGCTGCTCCAGGTGCGCGGGCAAGGCGGCTACCATCGCTACAACGCCGTACTCAAGCGCGTCATGGGCAAGAGCCGAGCAGTTATGACGCTCCAGGAGCTTGAAGCCGCGGTCGGATGGCTTGAGCGGAACCGCCTGCACGACAGCCTGCACCTGCTGGAGGGCGATGCGCGCTATGCCTGGACGGCGCGGCAACGGGGAGAGTGGACCCCTCCTGTCGGTCGTCCACCCACACGGCGTGAGTAACATTTGACAGGTTCGTGATGCAACGCAGCAAATTCTAACGGTGCTGGGCTTGTATTCGGGCTCGGCGGCTGCCATCTCAGGGGTGCGACACAGCGGCTTGCCGCTTTGTTCGCAGGACGTTTCCTCCCTAAACTTGGCGGTGCCTTCGGGCACCGCCTTTTTTTCGTGCGATGCTGATGCACCAGATAATAGGGGCGACGCTGGTCAGAGCATCCTCTTTGGGCCTGCGCTCATTACAGTGCTCTCAACCGAAACGCTTCAGCCTACGTCATCTTGGCGTCGTAGGCCGAGGCGCATCTCGGTTGCTGGCGGCGAACTGGCTTAGGTGGAACCGATCAGTTCGCGGCGATGAACTCTCCGATACGGGGCAGGATTTCACTCCGCCACTTGCGGCCATTGAAAATCCCGTAATGGCCGACATCGGGTTGCAGGTACTGCATCCGGCGGTCCGATGGCACGCCGCTGCACATCACCTGCGCCGCGATGGTCTGGCCAGGGGCAGAGATGTCGTCGAGCGCCCCCTCAACCGTCATCAGCGCCGTATGCTCGATGGCGGACGGGACAACCTGCTCGCCACGCACTTTCATGCGGCCCTCGGCGAGATCATGCTTTTGAAAAAACGTCTCAACAGTCTGCAGGTAGTAGCTTGCAGGCACGTCCATGACGGCGAGGTACTCGTCATAGAACCGCCGATGCGCCGCGGCGCTGTCCTCGTCACCCTGGACCAAGTGGTCGAACATCTTGCGGTACGCCGCGATATGGCGGTCGGGGTTCATCGAGATGAACGCGGCAAGCTGCAGGAACCCCGGATAGACCCGGCGGAACGCGCCGGGGTGCCACGGCGGCACGGTCGTCGTCACATGGCGCTCGAACCAATCGATCGAGTGCTCCTGGGCGAGCTTGGTGACGACGGTCGGCGCCGCGCGGGTGTCGACTGGTCCGCCCATCAGCGTCATGCTGCGGGGCTGCGCCGGGTCGTTGCGCGCCGCCATGAGCGACACGGCCGCGACCACCGCCGGAGCCGGCTGGCATACGGCGACCACGTGCGTGTTGGGTCCGAGATGCTGTAGGAAAACGATCACCGTCTCGATGTAGCTGCTGAGGTCGAAGTCGCCGTGCAGCATCGGCACGATCTTGGCATCGCGCCAGTCGGTCACGAACACCTCGAACCCGGCGTCGACCATGTCCTGCACCGTGCCGCGCAACAAGGTCGCGTGGTGGCCACTCATGGGCGCAACCAGCAGGACGCGCCGTCCGATGGCGCCCGGCGCCTGGAACCGCAGTAGCCGGACGAAGGGCCGGTCCAGCTCCACGGTCTCGTGCAGCGGCTCCTCAGCGCCGCGGCTGACTTTTATATTCCACGCCGGCTTGCCGCGCGGGCGCAGCACGTCGTTCGCGACATCCGCCCAGGCGACGGCGGCGCGGGTCCCCCAAGTGAACGCATCCGGCCCCGGCGGCGCCGCCCGCAGCATCGTGCTGGCGGCACGGGCCCAGGCGCGGGCGGGCAACAGGGCAGCGGCGGCGGCATCATAAAAAGCGTAGATCATCTATCCAGTGTCTCACATTTTATTCATTACGGCAAGCGAGTCTTTTAAATTACCCGTCCCGCCGGTTCGAGGCAGGCAGTGGCGAAAGCAGGTCGTCTTGCGCAGGCGGCAGGGGCTTCTTGCGCGGGGCCGCAACGCCACGCAGGCGGAGCAGTTCATCAAGTATCCGGTCCATCGTCTGCCAGATCGGCTCGTCCCCGATCCGCTCCTTCATAATCAGCCGGTGCGCCGCGAGCGTCACGTTCAGCGTGCCCCGCGTGGTCTCGGGCCGGGCAGAGCGCATCTGCACCAGCGCTTTCTCGACCTCGTCCTGCGGCAGCGACATGGCCGCGGCGATCGCATCCGGCTCGGCCCCGGCCCGGCGCATCCGGCGGGCCTCGCTCACCTGCTTGTCCGAGAGTGCGATCAGCGGCCGGAGAAGCTGGGTGCGGCGGGACATCTCCCCCGATCCGCTGCCGGGCGCCTTGCCCTTGAATGCCATCAGCGTCTGAATGCCATCAGCATTTGGGCACCATTATCTGAACGCCATCATCCGCCCCGCAAACTGATCCCGCCGTCAACCGGCAAACACACGCCAGTGATATAGGACGCCTCGTCGGAAGCCAGGAACACGGCTGCGTGCGCGACGTCCCAGCCCGTGCCCATCCGGCCCGTCGGGCAGGCGGCGTCGCGGGCGCGGACCATGTCGTCGGCGTCCGCATACTGGCCGGCGACCTGCTGGTGGATCATCGGCGTGTTCATCAGGCCGGGCATGATCGCGTTGGCGCGGATGCCGTGGGCGGCGTACTGCATCGCCATGGCAACCGTAAGCTGGTTCACCCCCGCCTTGGCCGCGCAGTAGGCGGCGTAGGGGTACCCGGTCCATCGTATGGCCGCGATGCTGGAAATATTGACGATCGCTCCCTTGCCCTGCCGCAGCATGATCGGCAGCGCGTGCTTGCAGGCCAGGAACACGCCCTTGAGGTTGAGGTCAAGCACACGGTCCCATTCGGCCTCCGGCAGCTCGACCGGGCCGCCCATGCCGGCGTAGCCGACGTTGTTGTGCAGCACGTCGACGCGGCCATGCCGGCGCATGGTGTCCGCCACCGCCTGCGCCACGCTGTCCGACTGGGTGACGTCCGCCGCCAGCGCCTCGCACGCCAGGCCCTCGGCACGGGCCAGGTCCCGCGTGGCCTCGGCCGCCGCCGGGTCGCGGTCGACCGCCACCACCAGCGCGCCCGCCCGGCCATAGGCCACCGCGGCGGCGTTGCCGTTGCCCCAGCCCGGCCCGGCGCACCCAGCGCCGAACACCAGCGCGACCCGGCCGGCGAGTTTGCCCGGCGCAGCCTTGACGGCAGCCTCGGCAACCGTAGGGACGCTCACGATCCACCTCCCGATCCAACTCGTGCAAGCCGGCCTATGCTGGACGCGAGTCCCGTTGCGCCGCACGGCTTCATGCAAAATTAAGGGTTTTCCTGCATGGTTGGCCGCCAACAGTCAATTTCGCGGGATACGCGGCACCCGTCGCCCGTCGTGGCCGGATGGAACTGCGGCACAGGCAGGCAGGCGATGTTGCGCCGGCTAGGACCTGGCACTAGCCTTGACGCCGCCGGGAAGGATATTTGATGCAGACCAATGAACTGGAAACGATTGCCGCCGCCATGCAGGAGGCGCTGCACCGCGCCTACGCACTGGGCCGCGGCGACGCGCTGCGGCGGGTGGTGGAGATGGTCCAATCGGACGAGCTCGGGTCGAAGACGGTGGCGCTGCTGAGCCATAGCGAGCCGCTGGCGGTCGAGGCGCCGCACGTGGAGGAGGCGCCGCACGCGCAGATCGAGAGCAGCGTACCGCCCAGCAGGGTTCCTGATGACGGCGCTGCGCACAAGGACGGGTCCATGCACGCCGACGGGGCGCAGAACGACAACGCTGAGACGGCCCAACCTGTGCCGGAGCACGCCAAGACGCCCGCTTCCGTGAAGGATTTCCTGCTGGACTACCTTTATCCGCTCGGCGCGAAGAAGTAGCGGCCGTGTCGATCGAAGCGCATCATGGCCGCGCCCTGCTGGAGACGGCGCAACTTGAGCTTGACCGCGTGCATCGCGCGGCGGTCACGGCCAACGCCGGCGAGATCCGGCGCGGGCTGACGTTGGCCATCGCGGCGTTGCAGGAGGCCGGGTCGGCCGGCCTGGGTGAGGCGGCGGAACAGACAATCGGGGCAGTGCGGGCGAGCTTGGAGGCGGCACGGTCCGATCTCGATGGCGGCGCGCTGATGGAGATGGAGAAGCTAGTCGAGACGGCCCGCAACAGCCTGGCGCAGCTTTAGGACTTTGGCGCGTCGCGATACGGTCGGCTCATGGTGGCATGATGGCGTCGGCCTAGACATCCGCGATGGATGAACATCTAAGGAAATAAGCAACCAAAGGTTGTATTAAGTTGATGTAGTTCCGATTTCGTATTAATCTGCCGCTCACGGGTTTGGGGTGAGCGGTAATGGCGAACGCAAAGTGGGCTACGGCAAACAGCGGCTCATGGTATGTCGCGGCGGATTGGTTGCCGGGCGCGGTTCCGGGAAGCGTGGCAGGCTCGGACGACATCGCGACGATTGACGCCCCAGGCAGCTACACCGTCAGCGTCGGCAATACGGGCGCCACCACAATCGGCAGCGTGAACCTGAACGCGCCCGGTGCGACGCTTTCGGTTTCAGGGGGAGGGTTGAGCGTTAAGACGGCGCTCACCCTGAACAGTGGGACGCTACAGTTACAGGGTACATTGCAGGGTGGCAGCCTGATTCTGAACGGAGGTGTTTTCACGCCAAGCTACGGCTACAGCTCCGGTGGCGCCACCTTAAGCGGAGTGCGCGTGCAGGGCACGCTAGATCTGGGGGGCGGAGGGTACAGCGGCGGCCAACTGACGCTGTTGAACAATACGATCTTTGTAGCGCAGGACGGCGCGTCACCCGGCACCATTTTGCTGGGCGATAACACATTGACCTTTGGCGATTCCACGCAGTTCGACAACGTGTCGTTCAACAGTTCTGGATTTCGCAATTCCACTTTGAACTTCGGCAACGCCTCCGACGCGGCTGGCAAGGTTGTTACATTCGGTAAAAATGCCGCTCTGAACGTATTTGCGCATAGCCTCGTCACGCTCGACGGCAAAGGCACGCTGGTCAATGGCGGCGTCATCAACGTCGCCAGCTCATTGACGGTTGGCTCGCTTGTCAGTTTGGCCCAGGCCAGTCAACCCGGCACCCTCACGGTGCAGTCGGGGGGCACACTGAGCTTCGGCACGGCCGGATCGACGACGCAGCTCAGCGGACTGGCGGGCGCCCAGGTTGCAGGCACGTTGGCCATCGGCGGAAACATCACAACGGCCGCGCTGACCAGCAACTTGGCTGCTGCGGCCATCACCGGCCAAGTGACGCTCGCCGGCGTCGTCGACAACTCCGCGGCAGGCTCTGTGCTGGAGGTGAAGGCGGGCACGCCGCTGGCCACCGTCAACCTAAATGGCGGCACCGTGCTGGGCGGAACGCTGCGGCTCACCAGTGGCGCACTGCGATTCAATTCAACCTATCCTGCCAGTGGGGTCAGCACCCTCGACGGCGTTCACGTATTGGGTGACCTTACGGTAACGAGCAGATTAAGTAATCTCGTTTTCTATGGCTCATCTCCTGCTCTAGTTCTCGGGCTGAAGGATGGAACCACTTTTGCGGGCCTATCTGGAACCGGCCGTGGCTCGCTCACGTTAACGGACGCCTACGCCGAAATACGCGCTTTGGATGCCGAGACGCTGGATCACGTCAACATCCAGTTGAACGCTCCCACAAACGGCTCCTACGGCGCCGCCTACCCTCAGTCGCTGACAACCGCGTCAGGCACGACGCTGACACTCGGCGCCGATGCCGCCCTGAGCGTGCTCAACGCGGTCAACCTGGGCGGTGGCGGCACGCTGAGCTACGCCGGCACCGTGACCGTGCAGTCGGGCGGCAGCCTTGCCGTCACGTCCGGCACGACGCTTGCGGAGGCGAGCGGCGGCAGCTTGGCCGTTGCTTCCGGCGGAACGCTCTCGATCAATTGGGTAGGTCCAGCCGCGCCGCTGGCCGGGATTGCGGGCGCAGCCGTGAATGGAACGCTGGCGCTGGCGGGCTCGCTGACCAGCGCGGCCTACACGGCGGCGCTCGGCGGCGTAACCGGAACCGGCAGGGTCAGCGTGGGCGGCACGCTCGACAACACCGGCGCGGCATTGTCATTGGCGGGCAACACGGTCGCGGGCCGTCTGACCCTCTCTGGCACCCTGAGGGACGGCACGGTTGCTGCCGGGGCCGGCGGCCTTGCGCTTGGGAGCGTCGCTGCGTTGGACGGCGTGACGCTCCGTGGGCCGACGACCCTGGCCAGCAGCGGTCCGTCCACTTCAGCGCTGTTCCGCAATGGGCTATCCCTCGTGGGCGCGGGCGGCAGCGGGCCGGGTCCGTTGACGCTGGCCAGCACGTCGTTGCAGGCAGCCGACACCGAGACGCTGGACAACGCCACGGTGCAACTGACCAACGCCACCCTGTCGGCGGCGAGCGGGCAGCGTCTGACGCTGGGCGCCGGGCTGGCGCTCGACGTGACCGGAAACAGCACCCTTACGAACGCGACCAGCCAGGGCAGCATCACGGTCGAGGGCAACAGCGCGCTCAACGTGGACGGCAGCTTCGTCAGCACCGGGACGTTGAACCTCAAGTTCGGCGGCAAGCTGAACCTGTCGGGCACGACCACGACCGCCGGCTTGACCGGGCTGATCGCCAGCACGGCCGGAACAGGTGCGGTCGGCCTGGCTTATGGGACGGTCCTGGACAACACCGGCGCGGCGCTGACGCTGCTTGCGACCAGTCGGCTCAACAACTTGGCAGCGTCGAATGTCACCTTGAGGGGCGGCACGGTCATCAATGCCGGCGGGAACATCGGCTTCACCAGCGGGACGGTGCTGGACGGCGTCACCTGGCAGGGTGCGTTTGCGCCAACCACAACCAATGCAAGCTACGAATTCAAGAACGGCACGGTCGTGCAGGGCGTGAACGGTGGCCGCGCGCTGATCGACCTGAGCGCCGGCAACTCCAACCTGACCCTATCGCAATCACTGGACAACACAGATCTGCGGATGGGCAGCGGCTCGCTCTCAATGTCACAGGGAGGCCCAGTGGTGCTGGGTGCCGGCACCAATCTGACCATCAGCGGCAGCTATTCGAGCCACTACGGCGGGCTAAGGGCTCATCCGGAAACAAGTGCTCGGACTGGCGGCGTGTTTGGTTGCATGGTGTAGTTCCATTCGCCGTGAAAGGCATCACGGCTGATGTTGAGGTCGTCCATTTCTCGATCAGACACGAC
>JAABUP010006431.1_pt1 | contig 16711 bp, 18 predicted proteins | sample 5559201 | NCBI WGS metagenome assembly JAABUP01 (sample SAMN10711887, study PRJNA513373) | rock metagenome | isolation source: Antarctica rocks | place: Antarctica
CGCCATCGGAGCCCCACGGCTCACCGGCCGACACGACATCACCGAAGCAACCCGCTGGGCGACGCGGGCCATGAACCGCCCCTTCACCATCCTCAAGCTGATCCCATGATCTTGAAACGACCCTGGACCCGCAGGGAAGCCGGAATCGCGGCCGACGCGGTTGTTCCAGCTCGCGAACCTGCTCCACCGCCTCAGCGAGACCGAGTAGTCTGGATCAGACTCGCGGCGTGATCCGTCTCTTGGGCCGAGACCTCGGCCCGGTGACTGCGGCGTAGCTCCCAGCGAGTGGTCACGTTATCCGGCCCGTCCAACTCACCGTCCCGCAACGCGTTGTCGATTAGCTGCCGCACACCAGTCTCCTTGTCTGGCTCGACAGCGAACAGTGTCCGTACCCGCACGTCACTACCGACGCGCTCCGCTTGACTATGGTGCGGAGCCAGCGGGCAGGGCGGCTCATGATCCCAATGTCCGCACAGCGCAACGGTGATCGCTGCGCCCGGTGCCCGTGCGTCGGCGTCGGGTGCCATGACGAGTTCCGCCTCGTACGCGAACGCTTGACGCATGAGACGAGTGTGGTCCCAGTCACCGCGGCTGTCACGGAGCCATCACCCTGTCGCCCGGCGAGCGCTGGGAGACCACCATGCCCGACCGCGGAATCGGACCCGCCCGGCTCGCCCCGGCATCGCCATCGGTTGATCACCCCGACGAACCGCCATCAACATCGGCTGTTCCCTGGTGAAACCGGGTCGCGGAACGTGGCGATGCGCTCGGTGAGCGTCGGCCCGGGCGCGAGCGGCCCGAGCGTTCGGGGATTCTGCTCGTTGGCAATGGTGTAGGTAGCGACCGTTCCCGGATGCGAGCGCACGTAACGGTCGAGTTCGAAGCCCACCAGGCGTTCGGAGCTGCGCGCGACCAGCGCCGGGTCGTTCGAGGCCACGACTCGGACGAGCTGGTCCTGGTAACCGAACACCCGGACGGCCTCGGGAACGAGGAGGTGGTTCCAGGCGCCGGGTTCGGTCCGCAGCCCGCTGAACATCTCGAACGAGGTGTCGGTCTTGAGCCCCAGATACGGGCACAGGCCGTTGACGACCAGCACGAGGATGCCCACGACCAGGATCGGGTGCCCGACCCGCAGGGAACGGGTCGGGTACAGCGGTGGGCCCGGCGCCGCCCGTCGGGAAAGCACGAGCAGGAACGCGCCGCCGAGGGCGAGCACCACGACGACGAGCCGTGTGCCGCCTCCGATCAGAGGCGACACCACCGCGGACGGTGTGCCGAGCAGGCCGGGTACGGAGTTGGACGAGCCCAGCTCTACCCCGACAAGCCAGGCGCCGACCAGCACGACGAGAGCAAGAGTCTGCGCGCCGCGCACGAGCGTCGGCCGATCGGTCCACTGCGTGGGGTCGAGACGCCCCGCGAGGAGCGCGCGCACTCCCCGGGCCGTGTCGAGAGGCAGGAACATGACGTAGAGCGCGAAGGCCAATGCGCTGAACGGGACGTTGCCTGCGAGGGCGAGGACGGTGTGGAAGCCGGCACCGACCGCCAGAGCGAGGAGCCGGGTGCGCCGGACGGCCAGCATGACCGGAAGGGTGACCTCTATCAGCACCGTCCCCCAGATCGCCGGCTCGACCTGCCACTGGCCGTTGAGTAGGGACGGGTCGAACCAGACGATCTGGCGCGACATCGAACTCGCGCAACTGACGGTCGGGTCGAAGAAGCTGGTGTTCATCTTCGCCAGGGCCGAGGACGCATAGACCACGAGCAGCGAGACGCGCAGGAACGGAGCGATCCCCTCGAACACCGCGCCGGGAGCCGGGACCTGCCGTGACCGCAGCGTCGTCCACACGAGGTAGCCGAGCACCACGGCCCCGCTGATCAGCTCGAGGAGCCGGTGGCTGCCGACGAAGGGCATGTCGAGCGCCACCGAGACCACCTCGGCCGCCGTCACCACAGCGAACCGAACGACCGAGGTCGGCCGAAGCAGCACCCACATCGCCGCGAGGACCACGAGAGCGTGGACGGAACGGAGCTCGAAGCCGCCCCACCAAAGCTGGTCGAGGATCAGAGCGACAGCGAACAGCGCGGAGTACAGGCCGAACAGCCACCCCGTATCCGCCTGCCGACGCGGTGGGTCGGCAACTGATGTACTCACGCCGCTCCCGCTTCTGCGCAATCGGCACTGACATCGAAGACCCAAGACAACATAGCCGGCTCGCTCGAGCTGTACGGCCCCCGTCCGCCCGGGCCGGGCCGTCAGCCGGTCTGCGTCGTCGTCGCCTCCTTCGTGGTAGCCGCCGTCCGCACACGGACGACGGCCACCACCGACGCGATCACCACCACGCAGCCGACGAGCCGGCCACATCGACGGGCGCTCGCCCAGCAGCACGATCCAGCAACACCGCGCCCACGGGCTGGAGCAAGAGGATCGAGGCCCCGGTCGAGGACGGCAGCTTCGGCAGCGCGGTCGCGATGAGCACCCAGCCCGCCACCTGGCCGACCACGGCGAGCCACCCGAGTGCGACCCGGCGGGGACGAGGTCGACGCCCTGCCACAGCGGGCGCAGGTCCCGGGGAAGCGACCCGACTCAGATCCCGGCATGATCAGCTGAGCGGTGGCGCGCCACTGAATCGATTCATTACCACGGTCGTGCTCAGTTGATCAGCGAGGTCCGGCGCGACGGTGACCGCCGAGCATCAGGGACGCGTTGTCTGAAGTCCTCAGGACGCCGGCGGGGCCAGGACGACGTCGGCGTCGAAGCAGGTGTGATCGCCCGTGTGGCAGGCCGCACCGGACTGGTCGACGAGCACGAGCAGCGTGTCGCCGTCGCAATCCAGCCGGACCCCGACCACCCGCTGCGTGTGGCCCGACGTCGCTCCCTTGATCCACAGCTCGCCGCGGGAGCGCGACCAGTAGGTGGCCTCGCGGGTGGCGATGGTGCGCGCGAGGGCCTCGTCGCTCATCCACGCGACCATGAGGACCTCGCGGGTGTCGTGCTGCTGGACGACCGCGCAGACCAGCCCGTCGGGGGTTCGGGTGAGGCGCCCCGCGAGCGCGGCGTCGAGGACGGCCGTGGGGCCGGTCACCGGACCTCGACCCCCTCGCGCCGCAGCGCGTCCTTGACCTCACCGATGCGCAGGACCCCGAAGTGGAACACGCTGGCGGCGAGCACGGCGTCGGCGCCCACCGCCACGGCCGGTGCGAAGTGCTCGACCGCCCCCGCTCCCCCGCTCGCGATCACCGGCACGTGCACCCGGGCCCGCACCCGCGCGATCATCTCCAGGTCGAACCCGTTCTTGGTGCCGTCGGCGTCCATGGAGTTGAGCAGGATCTCCCCGACGCCGAGGGCCGCACCCCGCTCGGCCCACTGCAGCGCGTCGATGCCGGTGCCCCGACGCCCGCCGTGGGTGGTCACCTCGTAGCCCGACGGAGTAGGGGCGCCGTCGGCGGGGACCCGGCGGGCGTCGACCGAGAGCACGATGCACTGCGACCCGTACCGGCGGCTCGCCTCGCCGAGGAACTCGGGGCGAGCGATGGCCGCCGTGTTGATGCCGACCTTGTCGGCCCCGGCGCGCAGGAGCCGGTCGATGTCGTCGTTGGTGCGCACCCCACCGCCGACGGTGAGCGGGATGAAGACCTGTTCGGCGGTGCGGCGGACGACGTCGTAGGTGGTCTCGCGCTCGGAGGACGACGCGCTGACGTCGAGGAAGGTCAGCTCGTCGGCGCCCTCGGCGTCGTAGAGCCGCGCCATCTCGACGGGGTCACCCGCATCGCGCAGGTCGGCGAAGTTGACGCCCTTGACCACCCGCCCGGCGTCGACGTCGAGACAGGGGATCACGCGGACGGCCACACCCACGTGATCAGCCTACGCAAACCGCGGCGAGCGCCTCGGGCAGCGTGAACGCCCCGGCGTAGAGCGCCTTGCCGACGATCGCGCCCTCGACCCCGCGCGCGGTGAGGGCGGCCAGGGCCCGCAGGTCGGCAAGGCTCGACACGCCGCCCGAGGCGACGACCGGGGCGGCGGTCCGGTCGCACACCGCGGTCAGCAGGTCTGTGTTCGGACCGGTGAGGGTGCCGTCGCGGCCGACGTCAGTGACGACGTAGCGCGCGCAGCCCTCGGCGTCGAGGCGAGCCAGGACGTCCCAGAGGTCGCCCCCATCGGACACCCACCCACGAGCGGCGAGGCGGTGCTCCCCGTCCTGGATCTTCACGTCGAGTCCGACCGCGACACGCTCGCCGAACTCCGCGATCGCCGCGGCGCACCAGGCGGGATCCTCCAGCGCGGCGGTCCCGATGTTCACCCGCGCGCACCCCGTGCCGAGGGCGCGGCGCAGCGAGGCGTCGTCGCGGATCCCGCCGGAGAGCTCGACCCGCACCGGCACCGCCGCGACCAACGCGGCGAGCAGGTCGGCGTTCGACCCACGCCGGAACGCGGCGTCGAGGTCGACGAGGTGGATCCAGGCGGCCCCGTCGTCGGCCCACGCCCGCGCGGCGTCGAGGGGGTCGCCGTACCCGGTCTCGGTGCCCGCCTCACCCCGCACCAGACGGACGGCCTGGCCGTCGACCACGTCGACGGCGGGCAGCAGCTCGAAGCTCACGGTGCCGGATCGTAGGCAGCCGCCCCCGGACCGCCCCGATCCCCGGCTCGACGCGGGGGGGCCGCCCCGGCCAGACCGGCCAGCCGGCGGCCCAGCAGGTCGCGCTCCGCAGCGGTGCGGGCCAGGGCGATCGCGCGCTCCAGGTCCTCGGCGGCCTCTTCGAGGCGTCCCAGCTGCGTGAGCAGGTCCGCTCGCACGGCCGGGAGCAGGTGGTAGGTCGCGAGCGCCGGGGCGTCGGCGAGGGGCGCGAGGACGGCGAGCCCGGCCTCCGGCCCCGACGCCCGGCCCACCACCACCGCACGGTTCAGCTCCACCACCGGCGACGGCGTGAGCTCGGCGAGCTCGGCGTAGAGCCCGGCCATCGTCGTCCAGTCCGTGTCGTCGACCGACCGGGCGCGGGCGTGGCACGCCGCGATAGCCGCCTGGAGCGTGTAGCGCCCCCGCGTCCCCTCGGCCTCGGCGACGGCGAGGGCGGCGAGGCCGCGGCCCAGCAACAGGCGGTCCCACCGGGCCCGGTCCTGCTCCGCCAGCAGCACCGGCCGCCCGTCCGGCCCGGTCCGCGCGGGCAACCGAGAGGCCTGCAGCTCCATCAGCGCCACGAGCCCGTGCACCTCGGCCACGCCGGGCAGCAGGCGGGCCAGCACCCGACCCAGGCGCATGGCGTCCGCGCACAGCGCCGGGCGCGTCCAGTCCTCGCCGCTCGAGGCGGCGTAGCCCTCGTTGAAGATCAGGTAGACGACCTCGAGCACGGTGCCCAGCCGCGCGGCGAGGTCGTCGCCGACCGGGACCTCCAGCGCCGCCGGCCCGGCGGCGGCCAACCGCTTCTTGGCGCGCGAGATCCGCTGGCCGACCGTCGACGACCCGACCAGCAGCGCTCGGGCGATCTCGTCGGTGGTCAGGCCGCCGAACAGCCGCAGGGTCAGTGCCACCCGCGACTCGCGGGCCAGCAGCGGGTGGCATGTGGCGAACAGCAGGGCGAGCACATCGTCGCCGATGGCGGCCGCGCCGTCGCCGACGTCCGTGTCGGCAGCCGGTGTCACGTCGGCGTCCGACGCCTCGAGCTGCTCGGTCCTGCGGGCGAGGGTCTGTTCCCGACGCACCTGGTCGATCGCCCGGCGGCGCCCGGTAGCCGCCAGCCAGGCGCCCGGATTGTCGGGAACGCCGTCGCGGGGCCACTGCTCCATCGCGGCCACCAGCGCGTCGTGGGCGAGCTCCTCGGCGTGGCCGACGTCCCGCACTACGCGCGCGACGCCGGCCACGATCCGGGCGGACTCCATCCGCCACACCGTCTCCAGGACGGTGAAGGGGTCAGCGCTCACCGTCGCGTCCGGCGTCCATGGTCCGGCTCCGCTCACCGTCGCGTCCGGCGTCCATGGTCCGGCTCCGCTCCGCTTCGCGTCCGGCGACCCGCGCCCGCAGCGTCTCCTCGGCCTCGAGGACCTCCGGCGGGGCGATGTCGACGAAGTCGGACGCCTCGGTCACGCGTCGGACCTGTAGATGTGAGCCGCCGGCGAGTGGTGCGCGGCGGGCCCAGGTGACCGCTTCGGAGAGGGAGGTGACCTCCAGGATCCAGAACCCGGCCACCAGCTCCTTCGCCTCGGTGAACGGACCGTCGGTGACGGTGGGCTCGTCCCCCGGCGCGCCGTCGAAGGTCAGCAGCACGCCCTGCGAGCTGGGGGCGAGCCCCTCGCCGGCGACAAGGACCCCAGCGTCCACCAGGGCGGTGTTGTAACGGCCCATGGCCTCGAAGATCTCAGGACCGGGCGGCTCGGCCGGCGCAGCGGACTCGTCGTAGGTGAGCAGCAGCATGTAGCGCATGGCGGTTCCTCTCGAACGTCGTGGGGGTGTGCTCAGCGGTTCGCGATCCGCGCGCGCAGCGTGGCCTCGGCGTCGAGGACCTCCTCGGAGGCGACGTCGGCGAACTCGGCCATCTCCGCGATCCGACGCACCTCGAGGATCACGCCGCCGCCGAGCGGGCACCGGCGCGCCCAGGTGAGAGCCTCCTCGCGCGAGGCCACCTCGAGGATCCAATACCCGGCCACGAGCTCCTTGGCCTCGGTGAACGGACCGTCGGTGACGGTGGGGGCCTCGGGGTCGTCGAAGCGCAGCCGGAACCCGTCAGCGCTCGGCGCGAGACCCTCGGCGGCGAGTAGGACTCCCGCGTCGACGAGGGCCGTGTTGTAGCGGCCCATCGCCTCGAACACCCCGTCCGGCGGCGGGCCAGCGTTCTCGCCGACCATCATCGACTCGTCGGCCTGCATCAGCAGCATGTAGCGCATCGGGCTCTCCTCGGGTGCTCCGCGGCGGGGGCGTCTCCCCGGTCGTCACCCGTGCGTCGAACGGCCGGCGCGTCCTTCGACACCGCCGTCGGGGAATCTTCTCAGGGCAGCGTCGAGAGCCAGTTGCGCAGCAGCGTCGCGCCCGCGTCGCCCGACTTCTCCGGGTGGAACTGCGTCGCGCTCAGGGGCCCGTTCTCCACCGCGGCGACGAAGTCCTCCCCGTGGTGGGCCCACGTGACCCGCGGGGGAATGAACGGCTCGAGCGGTTCCATCTCCCACCGGCGGGCGGCAAAGGAGTGGACGAAGTAGAAGCGCTCGTCGGCGGGCATGCCGGCGAACAGCGACGAGTCCGCCGGCGCCCGGACCGTGTTCCACCCCATGTGCGGCAGGATCTCAGCGTGCAGCTTCTCCACGGTGCCCGGCCACTGGCCGGCGCCGGTGGCCTCCTCGCCGAACTCGACGCCGCGCTCGAAGAGGACCTGCATCCCGACGCAGATGCCGAGGACCGGGCGCCCCCCGGCGAGGCGTTGTTCGATGATCCGCTCGCCGCCGACGCCGCGGAGCCCCTGCGCGCACGCGGCGAACGCACCGACCCCGGGGACGACGAGACCGTCGCTCTCGATCGCGCTGCGGGAGTCGTCGGTGACCTCCACCTCGGCACCCACCCGCTCGAGCGCCCGCTCCGCCGAGCGGAGGTTCCCGGATCCGTAGTCGAGGACGACGACGCGGGCAGCCACGGTCCCAGGGTAGTCGGCCCCGGTCACGCCGGGAGGAGACGCAGGACGGCGCCCGTGACGGCCAGGGCCGCGAGGACGGCGAGGACCCCGGCCAAGATCCGGTTACGCGACCAGGTGCTGACGACGCCGCCGGCCAGGAACCCGCCGAGCAGCAGCAGACCGAGGGCGACCAGCTGGGGACCGGTCACGGCATGCCGCTCACGTCTCGAGGACGCCCTTGGTCGACGCCGGGCCCTCGAGACGGGCATGGGGCTCGACGGCGGCCCGCAGCGCGCGGGCCAGGGCCTTGTACTCGGCCTCGGTGACGTGGTGGGGGTCGCGACCGTCGAGGACCCGCACGTGCAGCGCGATCCCCGCGTGGAAGGCGACCGTCTCGAACACGTGCCGGTTGAGCACGGTCGGGTAGTTGTTGCCGACCACGAAGCCGGTCATGACCTCGGGCTCGCCGGTGTGCACGCAGTAGGGCCGGCCGGAGACGTCGACGACGGCGTGCGCGAGCGTCTCATCCATCGGGATCCAGGCGTCGCCGAAGCGACGGATCCCCGCCTTGTCACCGAGAGCCTGCCGCAGGGCCTGACCGAGGACGATGGCCACGTCCTCGACGGTGTGGTGGGCGTCGGACCCGACGTCCCCGGACGCGCGCACCACCAGGTCGAGCGCGCCGTGCTTGCCCAGGGCGTCGAGCATGTGGTCGAAGAACGGTACGCCGGTGGCGACCTCGGTGCGGCCGGTGCCGTCGAGGTCGACCTCGACGAGGACGCTCGACTCCTTGGTCACGCGCTCAACGCGTCCGCTGCGGCTCACGATCACGAGGTTACCGTCGGCTCGGCCTCGAGAATCGGCGCCACGATGTAGCACTTGTGCTACCTTGACTTCATGACGATGGTCGGGCTCCGTGAGCTGCGGCAACGCGCGTCGGAGCTGGTTCGGCGCGCCGAGGGGGGCGAGGAGATCACGATCTCGGTCGCCGGGCGCCCCAGCGTGCGACTGGTCGCCGGGGCTCCGCGGCGATGGCGGGAGTGGAACGAGGTGGCCGATCTGTTCGACGGCCCCGCCGACCGGACGTGGGCCGCGGACCGCGAACTCATCGAGCACGATCTGCGCGATCCATGGTTGACATGAGAGCCGTCCTCGACACCAGCGTCGTCATCGCCGAGAACGTCAGTCCGCTGCCCGGCCGGCTCGCCGTCAGTTCGATCACGCTCGCCGAGCTGCACTATGGGGTCCTCGTGGCCTCCGACGCCGATGCGCGCGCCGAGCGTCTGCGTCGGCTGTCGGTGTTGCAGGCGCGGTTCGACACCCTGCCGGTCGACGACGCGGTCGCCGCGAGCTACGGCCGGCTCGCAGCCGCGGTCGTGGCAGCGGGTCGGCGGCCCCGGGCGCGGTCGATAGATCTTCTGATCGCAGCGACCGCCCATGCGCACGGGGCCCGGCTCTACACGCGGAACCCGACCGACCTCGTCGGCGTCGAAGCGCTGGTGGACGTCATCGACGTGTGACCACCGTCAGCGAGGTGTGCCAGCGGACGCCCACCCCGATGGCGACTGGGGCGCCCCTGGTGGAACGCCTCGCCCACCGACGGTGCTCGTTCCCTGGTCACGCAGTGGGCGTCCCGGTGGAGGGTCGGGCTTACTTGGGGCTGTGGGGGACGTCCGGGCTGCTCCCGCGAGGATCAGGTCCACCAGCGGTTCTACTTGATCCGCAGTGATCGCTTCGCCTCGCCACAGCAGGCGGTAGTACACCGCTCCGTTGGCCAGGTCGAGCAACGTCTCACCGTCGAGTTCGGGATCGACCTCGCCGCGCTCGCGGGCCCACTCGACCCAGCCCAGTCCCTCGGCCCGCAGCGGTCTCGAGCGCTTTCTCGATCCGCGGGTCCCCGGCGGCCGCGGCGAGCAGCTCGCTCGCGGACCGGCGCACCCGTGTGGCCGCGAACGTGCGCGCTGTCCGGGTCAGCGACAGCACGAGGAACGAGCGCAACGAGTCGGCCCCACGAAGCGCATGGGGTTCGTGCATCGGGGTGCTGGCCACGGCGAGCAGGATGTCGTCCACGCTGTCGAACCGCCGGTTGACCGCGGGAAGGCTCACACCTGCGCGGCACGCGATCTGCCCGCGGCTCAACTGGTGCCTGCCGACCTCGTCGAGCAGCTCGACGCAGGCGTCGATCACCGCCCGGTCGATGGTCTGATCACGCGGTCGCCCCACCTGGTCACCATCTCTCCGCCGCCGGGTTCGTGCCCCAAGTCCATGTTACGTTAACCGAACTAACGCAACATGGGAGCGCAGGAGGACCGATGGTGAGCGAGCGCTACGAGACCCCGCCGCCGGAGCCCTCCGCCGACCCCGAGGGACCCGGCGACCCCACCGATCCGCTGCCCGCCGCGCCCGCCCCGATCGGGGTCGGCCGACTGGACCGACCTGCCGTGGGCTGGACCGAGATCGCCGTCGGGGCCGCGGCCTACCTGGTGCTTCAGATCGGGCTGGCCGTGCCGCTGATCCTGTTCTACCGCGGTCCGCCGCCGGGGGTGCCGCTCGTCCTGCTGGCAGCAGTGGCGGCGCTGGGTGCGGTCGGGATCGCGGCGGCGGTGCGGGTCCGCTCGCTCGCGGCGCTGGGCCTTCGCCGCACCAGCGGCCGCGCCCTGCTGCTCGGCCTCGCCGCCGGAGTGCTGGCCTGGCTGGTCGGCCGGGGCATCATCCTCGGCTACACGACGCTGACCGGCGATCACTCGAACCCGCAGCAGAGTCTCGCCGCCGCGGCGACCGGCTCGACCGCGAACCTGCTCGGCCTGATCGTGGTCGGGGCGTTGCTGGTCCCCCTCGGCGAGGAGCTGCTGTTCCGCGGTGTGCTCTTCAGCGGCCTGCGCCGCTACGGCCTGGTCTCCGCGACCATCGTGAGCGCCCTGGTCTTCGGCGCCGCCCATGGGTTCAACGTCGTCGGCGTGACCGTGGTCCTGCTCGGTATGATCAACGCCCTGCTCTACAACCGGACCCGCTCGATCTGGCCCGCGGTGATCGCGCACGGGGTCAACAACGCGATCATTTTCATCTCCGCCGCCATCCTGCTCCGATGAGACTCCACCGCCGGACGCTCCCGAGCAGAGTGGGCATGGCGGACGGCACAGTGAGTATGTCAACCCGCAGTGGCCCCGGGGTGACGGCGCTGTCAAACTCAGCGCAGCCCCGCGTTCCTTGACTCTCCAGTAGCTGGAAGGTTCAAGCTCGGTGGCGTAACCGCAACGAGCTACGAGCACCGGCCGACTCCGGTCCTCCTCACGATCGGCGCTCTCGCCCGCCGCTCAGGCGTGCCCGCGCGCACCATCCGGTTCTGGTCCGACGTGGGTGTACTGCCGCCATCGGAACGGACCGAGGCCGGCTACCGGCGTTACGACGCGGTCGCGGTCGCCCGGCTCGATCTCGTGCGAACCCTGCGCGATCTCGCGGCTGCCCACGGCCGCGATCGACGGCCAGATTCGCTCGCTGCGGATGCAGCGCGCCGTCTGCACCCTGGCCGGCGTTCCCGTCGACTGTTCCGGCGTTCGAGTGGTTTTCGCCCGCTCTGCGCGCCCTGCTGAGCACCGACGCGCTCCGGGACCACCGACGTCTTACCCTCTAGCCGGATGTGTGACTGAGCTCAAGCGGTGGTCGCTCTTGCGGATTGCGGTTGTGGGGGCGGCTCGGGGTACCACTCCTCCGGGTCTGGGAACTCGAAGCCGTCGGGGAAGTGGTAAGTCTCGAAGCAGGTGGTGGTGGCTGCCTCGGTGTCGAAGAAGGAGAAGGAGTTCTGGTCGAGCCAGCGCCCGGACTGGGTGGGCTCGAAGCCGCGCGGGGCGAAGGTGGCGAGGCGCTGGTCCCAAGGGGCGCCGTCGCAGTCGAACGCGACGTGGTGGATGCCTTCGCCGTGGGTGTCGAGGAACTCCCGCATGATCGTGCGCCCGGCCAGCGGTTGCATGATCTCCCACGTCAGGGCGTTGTTGGTGGCGAAGCAGACCTTCAGGCTGAACGGCTGTGCTCGCCGCGGTAGGTCGGTGCGGCCAGGTTCGCGCTGTCGAAGGTGTAGACGCGGAACGGCCCGATCCCGAGCCGCACGAGGCCGGCCATAGTGGCCCGGTGGTCCTCGGTCACGATGCACACCTCCACGATCCTGCCGAGGAAGGCGTTGCTGAGGGCGGACTCGCTGAGCACGGTGGGCGGCTCGTCATCGATGAGGTCGGGGTGCATAGGGCTCCTCCGGGTGGTGATTCGAGTCGGTCAACCTGAATCGGGAGCCGTGCCGAAGACGGCGGCCGTATCGCCATGCCACGTCTCTGACTGGGCCTCGTTCGTCAAGGGCACGACCGCTATTGCCTCGATCTCGACTTGCCAGTTCGGGTCCGCCAGTGACGCGACCAGCGCAATCATGTCTGCTGGGTAGGGAGGAGTGAACTCCCCTCGTCACCTTCAGTACGTGGCGCCAGTCCGGTCAGGCCGCAGTCGATAAGCACGGCCAGACCGTTTCCCAGGAGCTGTGCCCGGCGATACCCCGCCTGGCGACGCATCGTCGACCTGGCGCGTGGATCGTCAGGACCGCACCAGCGCTGAGCTCACCTCGAGGAACCGGTCGTTCTCGGCCGGGGTGCCGACGGTGACGCGGAGGTACCCGGGGATGCCGACGTCGCGGATCAGCACACCCGCGTCGAGGTAGGCCTGCCAGGCCGCGTGGGCGTCCGGGAAACGCGCCGGGAACCCGCCGAACAGCAGGAAGTTCGCCGTCGAGGGCACCACGTCGGCGCCCACGGCCGCGAGCGCCGCCGCGACGCGGTCGCGCTCGGCCGACAGGGTCGCGACCAGGGCGAGGGTCTCGTCGGCGTGCCGCAGCGCGGCGAGCGCGGCGGCCTGGGTGAGCGCCGAGAGGTGATAGGGCAGGCGGACGAGCATGAGCGCGTCGACGACGGCGGGTGCGGCGGCGAGGTAGCCCAACCGCCCCCCGGCGAAGGCGAACGCCTTCGACATCGTGCGGCTGACGACGAGCTTGTGCCCGTGCGTCTCGAGCAGCTCCACCGCCGACGGCCCCGACGAGAACTCCGCGTACGCCTCGTCCACCACGACCAGCCCCGGCGCGGCGTCAGCGATCGCGGCGAGCTCGTCGAGCGCGATCGACTGCCCGGTCGGGTTGTTGGGCGTCGTCACGAACAGGACGTCGGGGCGCCGCTCGCCGATCACGTCGACGGCCGCGGAGGCGTCGAGGGAGAAGTCGTCCCGGCGCGGGGCGGGCACCCAGTCGGTGCGGGTGCCGGCGGCGAGGATCGGGTGCATCGAGTAGGACGGCTCGAAGCCCAGTGCGAGCCGGCCCGGTCCCCCGAACGCCTGCAGCAGCTGCTGGAGGACCTCGTTGGAGCCGTTGGCCGCCCACAGGTTCTCCATGGTGAGCCGCACTCCGGTGACGCGGGTGAGGTAGGACGCCAGCTCGGCGCGCAGTGCGGTGTGGTCGCGGTCGGGATAGCGGTGCAGCGACGCCGCCGCGTCGCGGGTGGCGGCGGCGACGTCGGCGACGAGCGCCGCGGGCGGCGGGAACGGGTTCTCATTGGTGTTGAGCGCGACCGGGACGTCGAGCTGCGGGGCGCCGTAGGGGCGGCGCCCGCGCAGGTGCTCGGCGAGCGGGAGGTCGGCCAGCTCGACCCCCGTGCCCGGGGGCCCCGAGGTCACGGCGCTGCTCACCGGGCCGTCCCGACGCCGCGACGCTGCCCGAAACGGGCCGTGACGGCCTGCCCGTGGGCCGGGAGGTCCTCGGCCTCGGCGAGGGCGACGACGCGCTCGGCCACCTCGGCGAGGGCCTCGGCGGAGTACTCGACGACGTGGATGCCGCGCAGGAACGTCTGCACGGAGAGGCCCCCGGAATGCCGCGCGCACCCTGCCGTGGGCAGCACGTGGTTGGACCCAGCGCAGTAGTCGCCCAGCGAGACCGGGCTGTGCGCTCCAACGAAGACCGCGCCCGCGTTGCGCACCCGCGCGCCCACCGCCGCGGCGTCCCGGGTCTGGATCTCCAGGTGCTCGGCGGCGTAGGCGTCGACCACGGCCAGGCCCGCGTCGAGATCGGCGACGAGGATCGTCCCGGACTGCGGTCCGCAGAGGGCGGCGGTGATCCGCTCGTCGTGCTTGGTCGTGGCGACCTGGGAGGTGAGCTCGGCGTCGACGGCGTCGGCGAGCTCCGGGCTCGTCGTGACCAGGACCGACGCCGCGGACGGGTCGTGCTCGGCCTGGCTGATGAGGTCGGCGGCGACGTGGACCGGGTCGGCGGTGTCGTCGGCCAGCACGGCGATCTCGGTGGTGCCGGCCTCCGAGTCGATCCCGATCCGTCCGCGCAGCAGCCGCTTGGCCGCGGTGACGTAGACGTTGCCCGGACCGGTGACCGTGTCCACCGGCTCCAGGGGCGAGCCGTCGGTGTCGATGCCGCCGTAGGCCAGCAGGGCGACGGCCTGCGCGCCGCCCACCGCCCACACCTCGTCGACGCCGAGCAGCGCGGCCGCGGCGAGGATGAGCGGGTGCGGGCGCCCACCGAACTCGGCCTGCGGCGGCGAGCTCACGACGAGGCCCTCGACCCCCGCCGTCTGGGCCGGAACGACGTTCATGACCACGCTCGACGGGTAGACCGCAAGCCCACCGGGGGCGTAGAGCCCGACACGCGCGACGGGTACCCACCGCTCGGTGACGGTGCCACCGGGCACGACGCGGGTGGTCGTATCGATGCGCCGCTGATCGGCGTGCACGAGCCGCACCCGCTCGATGCTCGTCTCCAGCGCGGCCCGCACCCGCGGGTCGACGGTGTCGAGGGCCGCGTGCAGCGCGTCCCCCGGCACCCGGACCGTCTCCGGGCGGCAGCGGTCGAAACGCTCGGAGAGCTCCAGCACGGCGTCAACACCGCTCTCGCGCACCGCGTCGACGACCGGCCGGACCCGCGCGGCGACGGCGTCGATGTCCTCGGCCGCGCGAGGCAGCATCGCCCGCAAGGCGGCGGGAGCGGGCACGGCGTCGCGCAGGTCGGTGCGGGAGAGCAGGGCCACCACGTCAGGGTAGGTCGTGGGACCCCGCACCGTCGTCCCGGTGGCCGGGCGCTCCCCGGGAGCGACGTCGCAGGATCGTCACCCCCGGAGGGGTTCTGGGCGCCGCCGAGCGGGGCATCCTGGCCGCCGTGAGCGAGAAAGCCGAGATCGGCGTCAGCGGGCTGGCCACCATGGGGCGCAACATCGCCCGGAACCTCGCGCGGCACGGACACGTCGTCGCCGTGCACAACCGGACGACGCAGAAGACCCACGATCTCGTGGAGAACTTCTCCGACGAGGGCACGTTCATCGGCGCGGACTCCCCGCGGGACTTCGTCGACGCGCTGGAGCGTCCCCGGCGGATCGTGCTCATGGTTCCGGCGGGCCCGGCGACCGACGCGGTGATCGATGAGTTCACGCCGCTGCTCGACGAGGGCGACGTGGTCATCGACGCGGGCAACGCCCACTTCATGGACACCCGTCGACGCGAGAAGGCTCTGAGCGACAAGGGCCTCAACTTCGTCGGGATGGGGGTCTCCGGCGGCGAGGAAGGGGCGCTCAACGGCCCGAGCATCATGCCCGGCGGACCGAAGGAGGCCTACGACTCGCTGGGGCCCCTGCTCGAGGACATCTCCGCGAAGGTGAACGGCGAGCCGTGCTGCACCCACATCGGGGCCGACGGCGCGGGCCACTTCGTGAAGATGGTGCACAACGGCATCGAGTACGCCGACATGCAGCTCATCGCCGAGGCGTACGACCTGCTGCGCAAGGGCCTCGGTGTGGAGCCCGCCGCCATCGCCGAGACGTTCCGGTCGTGGAACCGGGGCCGTCTCGACTCCTACCTCATCGAGATCACCGCGCAGGTGCTCGCGCACGTCGACACCGACTCCGGCAAGCCGTTCGTCGACGTCGTCGCCGACGAGGCCGAGCAGAAGGGCACTGGACGCTGGACGGTGCAGGGCGCGCTCGAGCTCGGGGTGCCGGTGACCGGCATCGCCGAGGCCGTGTTCGCCCGCTCGCTCTCGGGCCACCGCGACCTGCGCGACGCCGCCGCCGACCTGCCCGGCGTGTCCGGCGCCCAGCTCGACGGGGCGGGCGCCGAGGGCTTCGCCGAGGACATCGAGCAGGCCCTCTACGCCTCGAAGATCGTGGCCTACGCCCAGGGCTTCAATCAGATTCAGGCGGGCGCGCAGGAGTACGACTGGTCGATCGACCTCGGTGCGGTCGCCTCGATCTGGCGCGGCGGCTGCATCATCCGGGCCCGCTTCCTCGACGAGCTCAAGGACGCCTACGGGCGCGACCCGCAGCTGACGACCCTGCTCACCGACCCCGCGTTCGTCGAGGCGCTCGGCGGGGCCCAGGACTCGTGGCGGCGGGTGGTGGCGACGGCGGCCCAGCTCGGGATCCCGACGCCGGGATTCTCCTCGGCGCTGGCCTACTACGACGGTCTGCGCGCCGACCGCCTGCCGGCCGCGCTCATCCAGGGCCAGCGCGACTTCTTCGGGGCCCACACCTATCGTCGCGTCGACCGCGACGGCGTCTATCACATCGAGTGGGCCTCCGAGGACCAGGCCGAGGTCACCGCGTAGGCAGGTAGGGCGCTGAGGCTCTGGCTCGGCCACGTGCCGCCGGGCGATGGAAGTTGCAGCGAGGTCTTGACAGAACCTGTGTTCGCAACTACAAGTTAGGTGTCAGGTTGGGCAGTGCGATACACGAGAAGGGGATGATCACCGTGCTGCTGAACTACGACCCGTTCGCGGGTGGCGAGCTGTGGCGGTTGTTCGATCGGTCCTCCGAGCCCGGTCGGCGTGGTCGGGCATGGTCGGGGATGCCGATGGACGTGGTCCGCTCGGGGGACCACTTCCTGGCCGCGTTCGACCTTCCCGGGGTGGACCCCGGGTCGATCGATGTCAGCGTAGGGGGCAACACCCTCACCGTCCGGGCACTGCGCTCCGCGCCGACCAGCCAGCAGGAGAACACCCAGGACGTCGAGTGGCTGGTCACCGAGCGGCCCCGCGGTACCTACAGCCGCCAGCTGATGCTCGGGGACGACCTCGACCTCGAACGCCTCGAGGCCACCTACACCG
>JAABUP010006433.1_pt1 | contig 16705 bp, 25 predicted proteins | sample 5559201 | NCBI WGS metagenome assembly JAABUP01 (sample SAMN10711887, study PRJNA513373) | rock metagenome | isolation source: Antarctica rocks | place: Antarctica
TAGCCAACCAAGGCATCAATGAGAGCTTGCAGGTGTTGAGGACTGCTAGCTAAGAGACAAATGTCATCAGCATACACAAGGTCTGTGAGCCTCAGGTGCCGGATCTGAACCCCAGCAGCTGGGGCCATGGTCTGCAGATGCAAAGCACCCAGAGCGCTCTCTGAGGAAGACGAAGCATGGAACCAGAGGAGGAAGAAGAAGAGGGCAAGTTGTTGTCAATTACCTCAGCCACCGCAAACAGGATTGCACAACCTTTTTAGTGTGCTTGGAGTCCCCCTCTTGACTTGGCCTCGACACTGTACGAAATGCAAACAGCTGGAGTTCTGCAAGGCTGCGGTAAGCTGTCTGGTGTGGTGTGACCGATCTACTCCCATGACACTTTGTCTAGGCAGCGACGACGTTCTCTTCTTGTTTTGCTCATGCGACCACACTCGTGATGCTGCTGATTTACGGTGGTTTCTGCAAGTATCTGGCGGCACCTGTCAGCCTCAAATTAGGTTGCCGAGTCCTCCAGTTGCCTCAACCTATTAGTCTTTCGTTTTGCAGGTTTGCAGGACTGCAGTTGTGCCTCGTGCATGAGGCGGATCTCGCTGATCGACTTGCATAGAGGTATGCATTTCCAGGAGGGGCCCGTAAGCAGCAGGCTGTCTGTGCCTGCTGGCTCCGTGACCTCATACTTGCCAGGTAAAGCTTGCTTTAAGCTGGCTATGCACAGAAGCTCCACTCTTTTGGGTCTGTGCAGCACCACTATTCTCTCACAGACAGCTGCTATCACCTAGATGATGAAGCTTGGCTGTGTGCAGTGCGCCGCAACACCAAGGTGCGCAAGTACTGTGAGCAAGACAGCGAAGGCCGAGCTTGCACTAAGAAGCGCAGAGGCACTTTCCAAGCAGACTCTTACAGCGTCCAAGCTGGACAGAGCTCTGTTCAGGGCCTGCCAGCCGATGTCCTGTTGCAAATTTTTGCCTTCCTGAACCCCAAAGCTCAAAGGGAGACATTGCCTTTGGTGTGCCGCCACTGGCAAGAGGTGCTCCAGGGCCCTGTTGCCCTCTGGCGCCATCTAGAGCTGGACTTTCCAGCAGCCATGGATCTAGGGCTTGATGGGGCTAGGTTGACTCCGAGCAGGCGCTTCCAGGTTTGTCCCCTTCATGTTTCTGCTTCATGTTTCACTCCCTTCATGTTGCACTCAACAAAAGGCAAGATGTTGATGTGGGGAAATTCAAGGATCTCTTTGTTTGTCTTTGCACCGGCTACTGCAGGTCTGGACTGGTATATCTAGTTCAGCAGTGAGATGGGCACCAAGTCTCAATTATGCAGCTCTGTGGCAATGCAGCTCTGTAACAGCATATGCTTTCTGTGCAGGCAAGAATGGCAGCTGTGCTGCAATGGCTGGCGCCTCGCTCTGCTGCTGTCAGATCCTTGCGCTTGAGGGCTTCAGACCATGATGGCAGAAAAGATCTGGTCTCTCCCATCTCCTGGGCTCAGTTTGTCCCTCTGTTGAACAACATCACCGATGTGCATGACCGCCAGACAGTGGCGCGCAAGATGCAGCCTCTGCTGATGGCTGCCTGGGCAGAGCCTGACTACCCTGATATTGCGCATGACTACACCCGGTGAGCTATCCTTTGAGTTTGTCTGGACGTCAGCAATGTTCAATTTCAGTAGGGCCCCTACTGGTTTCTGCTCTTAGTGTGTTGTATGTAATTGGCAACAGGTTCTGTGGTATGCTGTTTGTGTGAGTCTAGCAGCAATGTTAAGGCTTCCCAGAGCATTCATGCAAACACCTGGCTGCACCCGTGGCAGGCAGACTCATGACAGGGACTAGATGATAACCTATGGCTCTGCCACTGACAGGGACTACGACAGCTGATTTGCATGGTGTTGCTTCTCAGAGACTGTGATGAGACTCAGGGGTCAATGTTCATGCGTGCTGTTGCAGGGATGCTCTGTCACAGCTGCTTGGTCCTGTCAAGGTTCACTTGGAGGAGCTGGTTGTGGAGCGTTGCTCTGACTTCTTGTCAATGGGCATTCACCACTTCTCCCCCCTGGCCAGCCTGTGTCGCCTCAAGGTAACTTTGTGAGAAATATTAGCATGACACGCTTGCAAGCAGCAAACAAGCGACGGTGGTGCTCTATGACGGTCGATGTTAACACAATCAGGGACCAGCAATAACTTCCAACATGTACAAGCAAGCAAAGCAATAACAGCAAGGAACCCAAGTGGCACAACATTCAAATCAACCCAACTGCAAAGTTGTCTGAATTATGGCCTCAGCAGGCTGGGTCAGTTTCAGCGAGTCTTACAGTGCGTTATTGGTATTGAAATTGGTTGGGTCATTGCAGGTGTTGAGTCTGAAGAGCATCCAGTTCACCATCACAGATCAAGACTTTGACGCCATAGCAGGGCTGGAGGAACTACAGGAGATTGTGCTGGACTGTGATCAGCCCCCTGAGGGGCAGGGCCAAACCGATGAAGCTAAATGGGGGCTGCTACACTACCCTGAGGCCATGAAGCAGCTCACCAACATGACCCATCTTACCCTGTCTTGTCACTACGGCATTACAGCCTTGCCCCATGGCATTTCCCGTCTGAACAAGCTGGAGGTCAGTCCTGTGCGATGCTTGCATTGCACACATGCTGTATCTATATACTGCTGACCATGTCCTCAACACCTGGCTTCCTCTTCAACTCAAGCTGAGTTGTGAGTTGTGCAAGGCATGGTCCAATGAATGTGCTGGAATGGACAGCGTGGCAACATGCATTGGACAAACCTTGAGCTTTGATGGTGAGTTGTGTCTGATGCAGCCTGTGCAAATGCAGGTACTGAACCTGGATTTTAGCACATTGAGTGAGCTGCCTGCCAGCCTAGGTCAGCTGACAGCTCTGACAACCCTAGATGTGGAGGGCAACCCATACTTGGGCGAGACATTCCGGCCAGACAATCTGATGCTGCCTCCTGCTTTCCCTATGGAGCTCAGCGGCTTGCAGGCCCTGAAATACATCAACCTGAACTCCTGTGGCTTGACTAGCGTGCCAGAGGTACAGCCTCACTTTGGCGCCTGTCTATTTCGTCACATTGACACTTTCAGGCGTACATACCACGATGCTGCAATCGGGTGTAAGAATCCTGCATCCCTGATGGCTGGATGGTTTGCACAAGCCAGGCAAAGTGTGTAAATGCTGTAGCCATGCCTGCTGGTCAGAGCTGACCAGCACACTGTACCATGCTATTATTGTCAGGCGTAGTCCAGTCAAGAGTTGTCTTCAACCAGTGTTGTTGTGACTGGATTGCAGACTTCCTCATCTTCAGTCAAAATTGCTGTGTGACTGCACTACTGACTCTGTAGTCTTCAGTCGTGATTTAGTTGCAGAATGTGTAGTCTTCAGCCATTGCTACTTTAGCCATTGCTACTTTATGGCTGATCTGCTGACCCTAACTTCTTCAGTCAGTGCTGCTGTTTGACAGAATTGCTAATTCTGTAGTCCTCAGCCAGTGCTGCTGTGTGCCTGAAACCCTGAATCTGTAGGTGTTGAGCACTTTGAGCACTCTGGAGACCCTTGATCTGGAGGACAACCTGTTGGGGGCAGCCCAGCAGCCTGAGGGGGCATTTCCTGCTGGCATAGCAGGCCTCTCCCGCCTGCAGTGGCTCAACATTGCTCGCTGTGAGCTGCAGCAAGTGCCTAACTTGGTGGAACGCCTCAGCGCTCTGCGCATACTTGACCTGACTAACAACAGGTGAGCTTGACCCTGAGAATGTGTGGTTCTCTGCTGCCACCTGTAGGCAGCTTCGATCGTTTGGTTTGTTGACGCTGTTGTTGGTGTGCGCATGTGCCTCTTGAACTCAGTCTCTGTCCAGCACATCTGGTTTGCTTGATGCGGTCAGCTTGATGACACTCAACTAGATGCCTCTGTATACGACACTGCCCTGTGCATCAATGCAAGTTGCAACCTCATGGTACAGCTTCAGCTGTTGCTTTGACTCATCTGTGTGCAACTTGAGACGGGGTTGGTTTTGCAGGATCACAAATGCTGGTCTTCCTAGTGGGTTGGCCAGGTTGCCGTACCTCAAGTCCATTGGCTTGAAGCGCAACTGCCTCACGTCTGTGCCTAGGATGCTGGGCCAGATGCAGAGCCTGCAGGAGATCTACCTTGAGGACAATAATGACCTGGAGGTGTGACTCCACACCTGTGAAGCTTTTTGGCCTGCATCTGACTCATTTTCAACCACTCAAGGGTTGCTTTCAATGCTCCTGTTTCTTGCCATGCTTCAACTGCAGTGTGTATTGTGTCACGGCAATCTTAGGTCTGCAAATCATGAGTATTGCTGAGCCATCAATCCCACATTGTGATGTAGACCCTCTCGCAGATTTGTTAAGCTCTGCCCTGTGTTGCGCAGGTCACAGAGCCAATCCGATTTCTGATGGACTTACCTCAGCTGAATGTGGTGATGATGGGTAAGCAGGAGCCCAACAGCTCCTGGATGCCACAGAGCACAGTCTTCCTGGTTGACTTGGCTGTCCAGCTGAAGCTGCGGGATCCCACCAAGGATGTGTTGAGGCTGTCTGCACTGGGCTTGGGACTACCGCTCACCTAAAACTTTGGAATTATGTCATTCGGTTTTAAGCAGGGTTTGGGCCATGCCCGTCGATGGCCTGGTCATGACTTGCGTGGAGTTGTTGACTAATGTCTGCTCATAATGTCAGGAGTAAAGCTGATCTAGGTCAGCTGCTTTTGCTGCTGCAAAAGCAGGTGGCATATGTTGTGCAGCTTTGAGAAGTCCATAGGTCAGCTGATTTTTGCAGCAGCATATTTAGTTGTCACATATATCGCAGTGCGGAGTCCACACTCCTGGTATGGTCTTGCAAGTGTAAGTTTTGGCGAACTCCAAGTCAGCAATGACAGTTGCTTTGCAATGCTGGCTTTTCTGGGTGAGTCTTGGTACAGGTTTTGCATGTTCTAGCAGCGTTTACACTAAGTGTTTTGCTTCTTTTAAACAACTATACACTCTTTGTATGATGTTACATGATGCGTCTTGAGTCCAGGCAATCTAGTCTAGGTTTTATATTGTTCTGTTACATATTGCTGTTGAAGCAAGGATCGCATTCCAGAGTACGAAGCTTGAGGCTGCGGGGCTTACTATTAAGGCTAATACACCGTCTGCCCATGAGTAGTTGATATGTAGACGCCCAGGGACTTAACTTCTACTTATAGCGATAGCTTGCCCTGTGTTGCATCCAAATGCTCGAAATGCTGATGCATGGCGGCAGTCTGAACATTCAAATTATTTGTTGTGCCATGTAACACTATTATCCGTCATAGAATTACACTCACTATGCTGGTTCGTTGATTATGCATGCATTACATGGGCTGGCAGAAGTGTATTGCATGCATAAAATTGTACTGTTTTATGCGAGCACTGGTTCTCGCAGTTGTTCTGGACCGTCGCACATCGAGTCCATGCAATTGTATGCGGGTCATGCATATGTGTGAGGCCAATTGGAGTTGCAATTGCTTGTACATGTACAGGTGACTGCAGCTCAAATGCATAATTGCAGTGTCACTGTTATTCAAATTGCATTGGGTTCATCTCAAGGGCATCAGCTGCCTGCAAGTTTTTGCTGCAAACCTCTATTTCTACTCTACCATGGTCAGGGTGACTGTGAAGGAGTCAATACAGCAAGACTTGATTGGCACTTTTTCTTTCTGTTACATGCTGCATTGGCTGTAGAAAGGCTGCACATGTTTGGGAGTCTGCACAGCTGCAGCACCAGTGACTGTAGCCTCATGCTATCAGAACTGCAGTTGATTCAAGCCATAGCAGCAGTCCCATAGATGCCCTGCTTCTTATGCATGTCCTTGGCAACAGAGCTGCTGATGCCGCAGTTGGCCAGACCAACTGTGTCTTGTACCTGAGCACACTTGGAGAACACCTGCAACCAGCAACATACTTCTCACAGCCATCCTCACACTGCTCTGACTCAGCTGAGGCTTGCCTAACAGTTCTGCTGCTCACAGGAAGCAGACTCCCTGAACCTGGCATGTCACTGAAACACCAAAAGAGACATTAAGTTTGAGGTACAGCATTGCCAGTAAGCCACAGTTAGGTAACAGTATGGTGTAAATTGCATGCCTGGTTTGTGGTCTTCCATGGCCTTCTGGAGTCTGGGTCACCATCTGAGAATCTGATCTGGCTGCTTCCACGGTACTTCTCATGCTTTATGCATGGGTGCAGCTTGTGCCGATTGCCCACCACATTCTCCATCTGCATCAATGAGATGCTGTCAGGAGGGTTGCTGCACATAGATGCAGATTGCAGTGCTGTTGTTCCAATCTACTCCTTGAAGGAGCCACAAATATGTGTGTTTTCATTTAATGCACTGACTGTCCAGCTGGCTCGGCAGTAGTGCCAACAACGATTGAGACAGCCACCCATGGAATCTTCAGCGTAAGGCGTGACTCACTGTTTCCTTGGGCCTGTTGCGAGGGGCATTGGGGTGGTACTTCTCAAGCTTCTTGTGAGTACCCTGCCCAGCCCCAACTGCATGGACCATTTTCTGGTAATGCTTGTTGGTTCTGCACAGCAAATTTGAAGCTGAGAGCCTTGCTATCATGCCTTGCATGTGGCAGAATACATACAGTTAACTCAGTGCCTCACGTTTCATCTGAGAAGATGGGCTTGGCTCCGTAGGCGTTTGGCGCCTTGTATCCGGTCTTGACTGACTCGTGTGGCTTGACCAGGACCTCGCCTGCCATCTTGAACTGCACAGTGCCACTGCCAAGAGGACTGCAGCCAGTGAACAAGCGTGGTGCATGCCGTCCATAACAAATGCTTTGCTGCAGTTGAAGCTGGCAAAAGCAAGACATTATACAAAAGTAACGAGCGTGCCACATTCACGCTTGGCGAAACTTGCAACAGTCCTGTCAACGACGACGACACTGCCGAACCAGCACTGCAGGTTGTAGGAAGTGACTTACCATTCTCCGGGCACTGTGGCGGGTCTGGACTGGTGCAATGAAATCGACATCTTGTCTGATGAAGCTCGCAGCCTCTTTCGATGGCGTTTGTTGCGCACCTTTAACTGAAATAGGTCAAGGGATCGCTGCTACTGACCTGCCAGCCTGTATGGAATCTGAAGCAAAGGAAGAAGACAGGAAGGAAGCAACAAGTAGTCAACGTAACGCCTGCTATTTTGCATCACCCATGCAAATAGTCATGGTGGTCTCTACTCGTATTCGTCTCGTCTCGTAGCGATCAGCAACAGTTTGATGCCCCAATCGATGTCCGACCATAAAGCTGCTTGTCTTTGCAGCTCGTGGGAATGATTTGGGCTGTCTGAGTTATCCTGTATCGACGCCAGACTGACGCACGACATCTTGTGACTTATGAAGCTGCTGGGCAAGCGCGCTCGCAAGGGAGATGAGGGCTCCATCAAATTGGTGGCAGAGGAAGGTGAGATCTGCTTGCTGGGGCCACTTGCAGCTCAGAATTGCTGACGCAGTGCTTGTCAACATCTCACTGGCCTATTGAACATACACTTGCATTGGCAAGTGGGTTTGAGTGGTATTGCACCAGATGGCTTCCAACCGTAGACAATGTGTACTATAGTTTCGTGGTAAGCAATCGCTGTAGTATGACACGCAAGGCTTGAATGACGTAGGCGAAGACATGTGGCATGCATATAACCTTATTAGAGAGGGAGACGACGTCACTGCTACGACTTTCAGAAAGGTACAGAAGGATTCTGGTGGAACATCAGCTGGGGCAAGTGAGCGTATCAAGATCAAATTAACCATCAAGGTTGAGGAGGTGGACTTTGATGCTGAAGGTATGTGCTCCTATCTTTCCCATAGCCGTACGTTCACCCACACTGCTGCCTAAATATCAAGCAGATCATGTGTGTGTGTGTGTGTGTGCTGAGACCTATAGTTTCCGATGATTGGCTGTACCTGGCTGGCATGCTTGTTTTGTAGGACAGCAAATACGGCTGCGTGGCAAGAACATGACAGAGAATGAGCATGTCAAGCTGGGAGCATATCACACCTTAGAGATTGAGCAACAGCGACCTTTCACACTGTACAAGCAAGCGTGGGACCTGTTAGACCTGGAACGCATCAGACAAGCGTGTGATCCTGCAGCTTCTGCAGATTTGGCCGCAGTTCTTATCACGGTAACTGCTGGCAAGCTGCATAGCAGTGTGAAGTCGAGGCTGCCCAGTAGCATTTGGTGATCATCTATGCATGATCAAAGATTGGAATCGTCTAGCATGCTGAATACGTTCTGACATCTAGACTGCAGCCCCCGGGGTAGGCAGAATCTTAGCATTGTAGGAATGGCTGTACGCACACACATCACACCAATCTAGTCTGAGTCACAACTACATAGCTGTAATCGCGACCTGTTTTCACTGTGCTGCACATATGCTGTGCAGGAAGGGCTGGCCAACCTGTGTTTGGTGGGGTCCAGCTGCACCCTGCAGAGGGCCAGAATAGAAACCAACATGCCCAGAAAGCGAGGCGCCGCCGCTGCTGGGTATGACAAATCCCTGGAGTCTTTCTTTCGCAAAGTAGGTAATGGCCTCACACCCTACCTGCTCACACCCTTGCCTGTCTGCACACCAACCATACCTTGCTAGATGTCTGGGTTGCACTTCAACATTGCATGCGTCACATGCAAGCGACACTTGTGCATCATATGGCTCTGATGATAAGTTTGCAAGCAAGAGGCAATTATCTGTGCCACGTGAGGCTCTGTCAATTGCGTGATGAAGGCTACTGCCCACAGCTTGCAGCTAAGTTAGCTGTACTTGGAATACACCTCCAGAAGATGCACAAAGGAGTAAAGGAGCACATAGGTTGTTTTGCCCAAATGAGCAATGAGAGAGTATGTGCGTGTTGCAGGCCGCATGATGCATAGGGTTGGCAAGTGCGTTTGCCATGAGAAAAGTCTGCATCATCAAGCCTTTCAAAAGTCAAAGTTCACAGCTTCATGGCTGCATCAATTGTGTGGCAGGCCTAGCATACATTACATGTTGGCACAGCAATGTCATGCCTCCTTCCAGGTCACCTGGTATACTGTGCAAAGAAAAAAAAGTCAACGCTTTTCAGCGATCATAATGGGAGCCTCCAGAGGCGGCAGCCCGGAGGCATACTGTGCATCAATCATGTGCTTCATGCATAGGTGTATGAGGCAATTGTGCGGCATGTGGACTGGGATGTGGTCAAATGTTTAGTCATAGCTGGCCCAGGCTTTACCAAGGACTCCTTCAAGACATTCCTGGAGGCTGAAGCCATCAGACAAGACTACAGGTGCAGTCCACCTCCACTTCCACACAACACAGGTCGCAAGTGACCTGTACTGTTCATCTCCATTTGCCTGTCGAAGGCTCAGAGTTTGCTGGTTGAAGTTTGATGCATCTGGTTCTTGCATGTTGGCTTGTGCCTGGCCTTCTGTCTGCTGATGCTCTGCAAGTCTGTCCGTCTGTCTGCCTGTCTGTCTGTCTGTCTGTCTGTCTGCTGGGCATTTCTTTGCCCTTGTGTCCTTGTCTGAATCCTTGCATAGGTAGTCAGCAAGCTTGCAGGTGCTTGAGAGGCGAATGCACGGCAATGAAACAGCAATGCTGCAGGCACATGCCACAATCCTCACCAATCTGTGTCAGAACTCTTTCTGGTTCAGACCAACATAGTCCACTGCTAGGAGGGCAATCAGAGACTCTGACTGTAAGATGTGCACAGCAAGCTCACCTGCTGCTGACATACAGGCCGTTGATACTGAACAAGCAGAAGGTTTTGCTGGCTGCGGCGTCTTCCGCTTACAAGCATTCCCTGAAGGAAGTGATGGCCAGCCAAGGCATTGCTTCCCAAATCAAGGTCAGATGCGCTATCTGTGTGAACATAATGCACGTACCTAGCTCATCGTGAGCTGGAAAACGATTTTATTATCATCATCATTATTACTATTATCAGCATTATTATTATTACTATTGTTGTTATTATAATGCAGTGCAAACAGCTGTACAGGCAAGCATGGGACAGGTTCATTACATGGTCGTAGCAGGCCCACACGTATGCATGAATCGCTTTGCTGCAGATCAAGCATACTTCTGCTTATTGTATCCTTCAGCTAGATTTTCTGTTGCCAGCGGCAACATGCTTTGTGGCCATTGCAGCGATGCCACAGCAATGGTGCACACATGACATGGATCAATCTCCTCAACTTGGTGTCTTGTGCTTAACGTGTGCAACACAATTTGTGCAGCATCTTGATGTATCAATTGCAGCTGCTGCCATGCTTGATGCATCCCTTGCAGCTTCGGCAACAAGCAGAAGGTTCTGTGCGATGCAGGACACAAAAGCGGCAAAGGAAACCAAGCTGTTGCAAGACTTTTATGACATGATGTCACGCGACTCTGCAAGGGCATTTTATGGGCCAGGGCATGTTCAAGCAGCCCATGAGCTTGGGGCTGTGCAGACCTTGCTTATCACTGACACCTTGTTCAGAGTGAACAATGTGGTACAGGTGTGTCTTGGTTGCGCATCTTGTACTATGCGACACCAGTTGCATGATGTGACAAACAGTTCTGCTATATTGTAGAAGGACACAAGGAGTGCAAACAGTCTTCTGTTTGCGAGGAATGCATGTCCAGAACATCGTTTTGTTTGTATACCTTTTCGTACCTTGCAGTGGCCACATACGCCTTGAAATGCTGATGTTGACAATGGTGTCTGCAGAGGCAAAAGTATGCAGCTTTGGTGGAGCAAGTACAAGAAGCTGGAGGTGAAGCAGTCATCTTTTCTGGCATGCATGTTTCAGGGGAGCAACTCAATCAATTGACTGGACTAGCTGCAATTCTTAGATTCCCCTTGCCGGATTTGGAGGACCAGGAGCTTGATGCTGGGGAGCTTCAATAACACTAAAGAGAAAATAAAATGTACTGTTGCTTCTTTGCAATGCAATGACGCTGAGTTGCTGTTGTGTTTGGTGGGTCCGCAGACTTTTTGACGTCTAAGGCTTGTATATATAGCTCTGAAAGGGCATAGCAGTTTTGCGCCCATGCTGCAAGCAACACGCCTGAGCGCTAATGTACACAACAACCTTCTTGGCCGATTGCATTAACACTGCTTCACCCACAGGAAGCAGCCAGGGTGACTCAGATTGGCTTGCAGAGCACTATACATGTCATGACGCTTTGCAGTAAGCACGCACTACAATGTTACCTCGCTTAAAGAAGTTTTTGTCTCTTGTCTGAACATGTCGTTGTGTTCATGTCTGAGAAGTCGCCACCCTTGAGCTCATGATGGAAGATGAAACGACAAACAAGGTTTCGGAGCTGGGAAAGAGCATGCTGCGCAATTGAGCTCTCGGGCGTGCTCGCTTTGTAGCTTTGAAGTGTCTAACGACAAGTTGTCGCTATTGCCGAGCCTGTTTGCTGTGCTGAATCAGACACGCCTGTGCCCCTTGGTATGGGTTGCATGCCTGTAGCCATGCACATCCGGATGTCGCGATACTCCAGCGTCTCGGATCATCAAGATACTCCTGAGATGACTGCTTTCACGTGAAGTTATCGTAGAGCAATCAGCATCGTCAAGGCGTTGAGGCGTCACAGTAGTCAGTGATCATAGCTATGTTTGCACAGCTTGTTGCCACAGCTGGTCGCACCAGTCAGCTGCTTTCATGTGACGACCATGGCAGGCTGTATGCAGCAACAACAGATACCATCAGATGTGCGGACACCAGAAATTTGTCTACAGACCTTCAGGTGAGTTTCTTGTCTTCCTGTTTTGAGTGATCTGTGGTACCGAGACTTTCCTGAGAGTCACTGTCCTATGATGCAGAGGGATCAGAAAGCAAAGGAGATCTCCATCAAGGAGCTAAACGTCCAAAGTTCCGGCTTGAAGACCTTGACAAGCCTGGCTATCAGCAGAGATGGCAGTTACGCAGTCTTAGCTGGGACCTCAAGACTGGTCAGCATCCTCGCGCTCTCTGCAAGATCTGCTCAACATTCACATGCAGCTCAGTGTGCCTGTGTTCCATTGATACAGGATGCAGATTGCACCACCTTGCTCTTCATTGACCTCACAGAGGGCAAAGGGCCCCTGCTAAAACAAAGTACTTTATCAGAAAAACGCAAAGCTTACCCTGTACACCCAGACTTGTTCTGCCACAGACCTGGTCTCAGAGTCTTGCAGGTCACATGGCACCCAGGTAGCAGACTGACTATCACAGCCTGACTTACACTCCACAGCAAATTGAGTTTTTGTCATGCAGAAAGGAATGCGCGCACACACATTTTTCCTTGTCTCTCCTGTCTTGTCGATCGTCATACAAATGACACCATCAACACCACCAGTTGAAATGCATGAGCGTGCTTGTGTATGCAGGCAGCGACTTGCACTTTGCTGTGCTTACCAGTGACAACTGCTGGCGACTATATCATGCGGACAAGCTAGCAGAACCTGAGCAGACCTTTGAGCTTCAAACAAGCACAAAAAGGTACACCACGTCAGCCAATGCATTGTTCTAACAGAGTGCTAAATGCACACCTGAATTCTTGTGCCGGTCGCTCAGACACTTTTGAGTATGTGCATTGTCGTGCTGGGTCCTTTCAATTATGGTGTTTGTGATACTGCAGGCCTTTTGGGTTGCACTTCGGGGATGATGATGACTTCAGTGATACTGAAAGCCGCAGGCATGCAGTCGGCTTTGCTTTTGGCCCTGCCTATGGATGGGAGCGCTTCACGGTACATCCTCCTTCCATCTTGATGTCATCGGAGTGCGTTTGCTGCTGATATGGCAAACCCAGCACTACAGGACAGGAGCTTGATACCGGCTGTATACTGTGCACAGCTTACCATGACATCTGCCTTGTAGATTCCACATCAAAGCATTGCTGCATGCTGACATTCTGAGCCAATGGTAACACAAACTTTTTCAAATAAAAGAAGCACAACAATGATCTCTGACAAACACTACGGCTGTGCTCCAGGTGCTCTTTGTATGCTCAGATAGCTCCCTCTTCTCCTTATGTCCTGTGGCGCCCTTCCATGCCACCATCTCAAGCGCTGCTGTGGCGCAACTGCTGCATGCCATCAGAGATGAGCCAGAAGCAGCGCAGTCCACTACCCATGCTTGGCTGGACCAGGTTGGTTGCCTCACTGCTGTTGTTTTGGAGTACAACTTGGTGTGCACCAGTGACGGAGGGTTGTTGTGAGGGTATGCGCTGCTGACAGAGGGTATTTGTGAGGGTGTGCAACGGTGGCTGCCCTGTCTTTGTGACTCGAGAGAGGTGGTGGCCGTTCTACTACACTCACATTTTGCCTGCATTTATTACGCACCTCTGTTCCCTGTTTTCTCCTTCCGTCAGCACCAGGACAGAGCATGAGCATGAATGGAGCCTGAGATGCCCAGGACAGAAACAGATGTGGAAAGCTGCTGAAGAAATGATGGAAAGATCAGCGCACCATGCTAATCTATCTATCATCTTGTCAGCAGATTTCCACATATATTCTGTTATGGATATCTCAGGTCTTGTCCACTTTCAGGCTCATGACCATCATTCGGAAGCTGTGCTGCTGCAGGCCCTATCCAAGCCTGCTGGTAGAGCCACATCCTTCAATGCAAGCCCAGCACAAGCAGACTCCCAGCAGCCTGGTAGTCCGTCTGTTAGTGCCCTGAAGCAAAGCATGATAAGGGTGCAGCCTCATGCGCTGGACAACCATGTGCCGGCTCTCTGTGGTCCTTTACAGGCAAGTCATCATCAAGCTCTAAAGCATTTCCACAATGTCAAAGCGCGTGTTTACTGTCCCCACACGTTTCTGAGTTTAGATTTCTGGTGTAGGGATGACGTTTCTGAATTAGAGTAGACAGTTTGGGGTTGAAAGAGCTGTGCATATGCATGGGTCTGGGCCACTATGGTGATGGTTTGGGCATTTGCGAGTTGACTGCGCTCTGTGGCCTGTTGAGCATGTTCCATTGCAGCATGATCAGCAACATCAGGTCTATGGTTTGCCAGTGGCTGCCTTGCTTAACACCTGCTCCACTCTTTCACTGACTTGCTGGAGCAGGGGTTAGCATGTTTCATCTGTTTGCTCGCTGCTAAGCCTTTCTGTCTGTGTTTGCGTGTGAAACCCTAAACAGGAATAGCAACACTCTGTAATGGCATGCAGGGATCTGACAACCTGCCGGGAGACGATGGAGATCTGGCAACCAGCATACTGGCCACAAGGTAAATGTCTCAGCAGCATACACATGGCATGCAGTGCTGAGCTGGCATCAAGAACAGCAGCTGCTGCTGCACCTGCATTCTGTGTCTATACCAACCAAATAGTCAGTCCTGGCTGCTCACAAACAGCATTGGAAGGAACAGTTAAAGGCTTGCACTTGAGTCTACTGTTTTCAATTTCACTGCAGCACATGCTGACAACACTTGCATACACCAATTACACCACAATATGTACAGCAGTGGCAGCAGCAGCAGCAGCCAGTTGAAGCCATACTTGTGCAGGTACGGAGATACATGCTCTGCTGTGGTCATAGGCTCGAGCAGCGGCCAGGTGGAGACGTATGTGGTAGCAGGAGACATGACACCCACATGGGCTCAAGGCTCTCCTGCTTGCCACACTGAAGGCAGACACTATGTGGCCATACTGTCTGAGGTGGGTCTTTGTGGTGGCATGATCACAGCCAATGTATGCCACCTAGAGACATGCCTTGTGTCTGCGTATGGTTCCTCTTGCTTGCTATATCTGCTTTGACTGCTGCTGCCCAATAGCATCGCTGGACCAGGCCTCTCCTGTGTAATGCACTGCTGCTTTGATCATACACGTCGTCTCTGATGCACACAGTGATGCTCAGGTCCCAGCTCCTTCCTGTCCACTTTGCTTGTGATTGTTGTCAATGTTGTCATGCTCTATATGGTATCAGAAGCTTTTGTGGGATGCATGCGTTGCTTTTGTGAAGAGCTATCGCTGTGCAGATGCTTGCTGCTGCCTGCAGGTGCACATTGTTCCTCCTGCTGAGAATCTCTGCAGGCTTCGAGACATCCTGGACCTGCACTTGCCACCACATACTCAGCATCAGGGCTCCTCCACACCCAGCCCTGCTGCTGTGCAAAGGCTACAGCTGCACTCAGACCTATCTGCACCTGACAGATGCTATGCTGTGCAAGCAAACGGTGTGTACATATCTTGGTCATGTCCTATGACCTTTCTGCATCAAGATGTCATGCATCAGACCTGGGCAGCCCGGTATACTACTTGGGTTCTCATTAATTTGATGCCGAAAGGCGTAGTCTTTCTGTTCTTTTCTTATGCATCAGGCGCAGATCCTCAGCCTTCTGCCAAACTACAAATGTGCAGTTTCTCTGCCTGAGAGCCCTCTTACAATCCATGCCCACGCCTGAAGTCAGCATGCTTGAGCTTCTGAGTTCTGCGCTCTGGTTGATGTTGGATATGCTGTTGAGCACTTCGCCAGAGAAAGCGCTGAACAGTATGTAGCTGAACAGACGTGTTGTATCGTCCAGGAGCTCATGCCATCACACTGCCATGGCTGCCTGTGCTGTGCCATTGCCTCAATTCAGCAGTAGAACATGGGGATGAAGATAACACGCCTGAACTGCTGCCAGCAGCAGCAGAAGTGTTGTGGCAGGGCTCCCAAACAGGTACTACCAGCATTCTGCAAAATACATCAATGGCAGCCACACTGGTATCATGCTTTGGCTCACTACTATGTCACAGTTGTTCATGTCAGATCCTGCCTAGCTTCTATATGCCATCTCAGCAATGCCATACAAAACCTCAGAGCATCCAACACAATGAGTGCATGCCTGCCAATGAAATCAAAATCAGCATGGACAGAGCACTCAACACAATGAGTGCATGCCTGCCAGTGGAACCAACATAAGCATGGACAACAGCAGCTGTTTGAGGGACACCAAGGTGGATGCTGCTTGTGTGCAGGCCAGTCTGTTATGTCTGCAGCGCCTGTTGGCGGCACAATGGCAGCAGGCGCTCTCCTGGTGTTAGATTCTGCATCACAGCCTCACTGCTTGTGGCCCAACAGAGCACCAACGGCTCCTGAGGTCAGTACTGCTTTAACTGACCTCCACACTGATACAGTGCTTTTGGCATCATGCTGTAGAAAGAGATACCCCGATACCACGAAACCATATGCTTTGCCTGTTTGGCAGCTCTGAATGCATGCCGAACAAGCCAGACAGCCAGTATGAGCCACCATATCAAGCACTGTGAAGACTTTGTATGCGCTTGGGGTGCTTGCTTGCAGTCTTTGTTGAAAGGGTGCAGTGTGCAGGATGTGGACAGCCCTCCTAGCAGCTCAGTTCAGTATGATGAGGATGTCAGCAGGGCCAGCAATGCCCTGTTTGGTGCAGTACTGCAAGGGCCCAAGCCGCTTGCACCACCTGCAGATCCTCATAATCCAACAGGCACAGGTAAGCATCTGTGAGTGTGTGCATGCTGGTGGCCATTGTAAGCAAGCAATGTTGGAAAGTAATGCCACACATGCATGCTGTTTTGAGGGCTGCCCTCCAGCTATCTTTCTCTTTTCCCACTGCTGGATATACTGCCAGAGCATGCCAGGACAAAGTGCACTCATAGCCAAAATGGTGTTACCACTGTTGAAAGATATGCAGCATGGCAGGACAAAGTCTCTTCGTAGCCAAATTGGAGTTTGTTGAGACTGGAAAAAT
>JAABUP010006434.1_pt1 | contig 16704 bp, 19 predicted proteins | sample 5559201 | NCBI WGS metagenome assembly JAABUP01 (sample SAMN10711887, study PRJNA513373) | rock metagenome | isolation source: Antarctica rocks | place: Antarctica
ATAACTTCTTACCTATCTACTATTAATCGCTACTTATTATTCTAAAAAATAAGGACTAGAAGCGTAGCATATAAAGGGTAATCTAGAGAAGTTTAAAGCTAGAATTCGTAGTGGTTATAGAGCTATTATAGGCGCAGTGGTTTCTACATTTTCTGATTTTCAACTTGTGTGAAAATCAATTTTTTTTTGAGAAGTTGCGCCGATTTTTAATATAGGGGTAAGTGTTTATTTCCGCAATTAGGTCCTTTCGTAGCATGTACGTACCTAAAGTTTAACAGCCAGAAACATTTGTGTCTACGAAGGCATCTACTATGGCGTCCGAGACTCAGCGCAACTCAAGCCCAAATAAGCGCTCTCGTTTGGAATTTGAGAACGTCCGGATGGAACAACATGAAGACAGTAGCGCCCCAGCGCCGGATGAAGGTACATGGAGTCAGTCCAAGACCTCTTTGCTAAGCTAACATGTATTGAAGACACCTCCTCAGATGACGGCTTTGGGCCTGCTCTCCCAACCACAGCGTCGAGAAAGAAGCGACGAAAACTTCCTTACGAAAAGTTATACATCGCCGCATTACCTGCCTCGAATCGATATTCGAAATCCTTGATGCACAAGGATCAATTATCCTTTGTCACCGTCACGCCTTTCACAGAGTTTCTAGTCACAAGCTCGGTGGACGGGGTAGTCAAATTTTGGAAAAAAGTGGCTGGTGGCATAGAGTCTGTGAAAGAATTCAGGGCACATACTGGGGAAATCAAAAGTGTCAGCGTTAGCCAGGATGGCCGGAGTTTCGCTACCGCTGGAGCGGACAAAACCATCAAGATATACGACATCATCACATTCGGTGTGTCTTGCTGATTTCATGTTTGCGTCACCTGCTTACAAAGGTACCAGATCTACTCGCCATATTTCAAGTGGACTACGATCCAAAATCAATATGCTGGATACACCGGCGAGGTGCCTCTCTACCCCTACTCGCCGTGTCTTCAGAGAATACCAATTCGATTAATGTGTACGACGGCAGCGGAGACGTGCAGACACCGATTCATACTATTGCAAATCTACACAAAAGCCCTGTGAGGACGATGGCATATAATAACGAGTATGACTGCGCGATATCTGCTGATGATAATGGCATGGTGGAATATTGGAGGCCTGGGGGAAATTACGAGAAGCCAGACAATGTCTTCAAGTTCAAGAGTTCCACGGACTTATTCGCTTTCAAGAAGGCCAAAAGTATACCAGTCTCCATCAACATATCCCCTTCTGGTTCGCAATTTGCGACCTTTTCCTTTCCTGATCGATACGTCCGAATATTTGATTTCTCGACCGGCAAGCTTCACCGGACGTATGACGAGTCACTTTCCACTATCACAGATATGCAACAGGCAGGGACCGCCCTATACAAGCTAGAGGATGTTGAGTTTGGCAGGCGACTGGCCGTGGAGCGAGACCTAGAGAATCTGGCTATCCAGAACAAGATCGATGTCATATTTGACGAATCAGGCAACTTCTTGATCTACGGGTCGATTCTGGGCACAAAAGTCATGAATATTCTTACCAACCGCATTGTCAAAGTATATGGCAATGAAGAATCCTTCCGATCTCTGAACTTAGCCCTTTACCAAGGGCAACCCCAGAAGAAAGGCGTGGTAACAGTCTCTATGGCTGCCAGCGCGAATCCTCTCCTCCAAGAAGCCGAGGAACGTGACCCTATGCTGGTTTCGACCGGCTCTGGCAAAGTTAGATTCTACATATACACTAACGATACCGAAATCAGTAAATCTTCCCGAGACGTTCAGAACGAGAAGCCCAGGAATCTGAATTCTCGCCAACAGATCAACGCGAAACCTGCAGAATCTGGCACAGGAGCGGTCCTGCATACAACATATGGTGACATTCACATTCGCCTTTTCCCTGAAGCAGCTCCCAAGGCAGTAGAGAATTTCGTCACCCACAGCAAGAACGGGTATTACAATAACACCATCTTCCACCGTGTAGTCCGCAAATTCATGATTCAATGTGGCGACCCACTTGGCGACGGTACAGGAGGCGATAGTATTTGGGGCAAAGAGTTCGAGGATGAGTTCTCAGCACTCAAGCATGATAAACCTTACACGGTCAGTATGGCTAATGCTGGGCCTAATACTAATGGAAGTCAATTTTTCATCACCACAGAGCGGACGCCTTGGCTGGATATGAAGCATACGATATTTGGCAGGGCAGTGCAGGGGCTAGATGTAGTGCACCGAATTGAGAATGCAAGACTACAGAAAAATAAGGAAAAGCCGGAGGAGGACATCAAGATCGTTAGTATTGATGTTGCATGAATCTGAGAATACAGCCCTCACCCTTGCCGAGTTTCCGCCCTAATTAAATAGGTACCACTCCGGTACGCGTCCATTAGTTGCACTTTCCGGGACTTATGAAGTGAAGGAGGTGAAGCACACAGGAAGTGTTGATGACCCGCCTTCATTGATTTGCCGTCGCTCACGTGGTCGACACTTCACTTGTTGTAATCCTCTATCAACACTCTACTTTCTCATTGACCTCAATCTCACCCAATTACCACCACTCATAACATGCCTACCTCCAAGCCGTAAAGAGACACCTAGCATGGCGGCAGCTTCTTCAACCATGGCCGATCAGACAGCCCAGATAGGCGAACTCGGTACACCTGAGACGTTGCCAGCAGAGACTTCAACACCAGCCGAAGGATCGGGTGAGCAGCCGTTTCCCTTCATGAAGCTTCCATTGGAATTGCGCACCAAGGTCTACAAGGAAACCCTCGTCATGCCAGGAACGATTGTTATGAATATTGACGTCGAGGTCCGCATCGATTGCGATATCCACAACCCACCTCACCGCACTTACAAACCATTGAATGTGTCTGTATTGGACCTTTGTTCTACATCCAGGGCAGTCCATCATGAGTCACTGCCAGTGTTTTTTCGCTACAACCTCTTCCACTTTGACACTTGCGACGACCTCGTCAAATTCTTTTCTTGCGTTGGGCCAACTTCTCGTCGAAACGTCACCTCAGTATATTTTGGATTCAGAGGAAGAGCTCCAGCCAAAGCTGCCAATGCCCTGAGACAGTTTGTCGGTCTCAATTATTTGACGATCGAAATCTCAGGCCTTACGTTGGATATAATCCCACATCCATACGCTTGGTCTCCTCCTTGTCTGATGAAAGCAAATGGCCTGGCTGGCCTGCTCAAAATAAGAGGTATCAAGGAGCTCGAAATCATCCAATCGCCAACAGTAGCGCCTAATCTTACATTCCTTGCAGACTCGATACCAGCCTTTAAAGAAGCTCTGCAGGTTTTGAAGCAACCACACAAGCCCGCCCTGTTGACGAGGCAAGAGAAGAAAGATTACCCGCAGAGCCGCTGGAGGACTGTCTTTGGCAAGGCCAATGTCAACACTCGAGCAGAAAGGAAGTTCATGGGCCTATAATCTCCCATTTCTATCTGGAGGACTCTTGGCTCGCTTTCGTGGCCATTGCGAGGCCGCCAGCTGAGGAGACATTATCGTCTGTATGGACAGATAGCACGACTCATCCTTTGCATGCAACACACACTTGAGCTTTATCGGCAGCTTTCTCATACGACTCTTCAAGTTCATCGGCAGACATCTCACGTACAATACTTCGCCTCTGACCTAGCAAGGCATCTTTACGGCTCGTATCACATCAACGGTCCTTGCATTCACACTTTCACATAATAAATATCCAATACGATCGCGTATGCCTAAATGGCGATGTCTAGAGATCAGGAACATCCTTTCCATCTCTTGCCAGCTCCAAGGAGCTATTACAACGACGCGTACTAATTGTTGATAGCAATGTATCGCAGTTTGAGATGAGGTGCAAAATGCAAATGAATTCTCGTACAATCTCCATTTCCAAGTGCCCATTGATGTGAATGAATTCCAGGGCAAGACATCCCCACTATCGACACCCATGCTTCCACTGCCCCTGTCCCAGGCTTTGCCACTTCCATAGGCTTTCTAGCTCACATGATCAGAACGTTCGCAACTTCGAGCTTCTCAGCAATCACGGGACAATGGAGATGGTCCTAAGCCCATGATGCTTTACAGCTGACTACCTCCACGCTTCTTCCTGCATTATCAAAGTCTTCTCCTCGGCATCTCATATGCAACCAATGCCAGCTAAACGTTTCCAATCACGGCGGACCTCTTAGAGATGTCGCTTACCCTATATCTGTCCCAGAGCCATCTGATCTCTAAAGCACGTTTGATTGAGCTAGAATTGATCGCCCTCACCCGCGTAATGGCAAAACATGTTGCCCCATCACTGCTTGCCGACAAAGTGGGCATTCTGGCTTCTCATCCACCCAATCTAGAATACATGTCCAGCAAAACACATGTCCACAAGTTGTGACGCTTGGATCTTTCATAGGTTCCAGACACAATGTACATTTTCTCTGCTGCTTTGGTTGCAGCCATGCAAGCGTAGATCTGTCGGAGAGATCGTAGCGTGGGTTCGCTGACGAAGGCAGCGGCGTATGAGTTGTATGGGAGACTCGCAGGCGGGACGTATCTGCCTTTGCTGGAGCTTGAGGGCTTTCAGAATCTTGGGAGCCTTGATGGGTCGAGAGGCTAATCTCGACGCCGTCGTCTAGTGTGGCACTTGAGCCCTCCGTCGGTAGACTGGTGGTGATGGTGTTGTGGATGTGGAGATATGCTTGCACAGCCATCTGTAGTATCAATAAAACGCCAAGTACCTCATACCCTACTCGTTGCTCTGAGGGCGCCAGATGCCTGGAGAACATGTAGCGTAAACCGAAGAGCCGTTTGCTTAGATGATAATACGATCCTGTGAAATAGAAGATTGAGAGGGAAAGAGCGTAAATTGGTGAGGTCGAAATGGACGTTATTGTTGATAGGTTTTCTAGAATGTAGTGCTGGAGACGATAGCGCATGGAATCCTTCGGCGTTCGCGAGAGGCTACGCTCAAGGCGTAAGCGAATCCGAGATCGCAGGGTTGGAAGAACTTTGCTGAGAGTGTATGGAAGCAGCACGGCAGAGAGAATGTAGCCTGCTCTACGCCCAATTGCTGGTAATTTCTGCGACAGCCTCTCCACCTGGTGGATATCGCAATATTCTTCACCCAACGTCCGATTGCCAATGAGTGTCGTCAGACCAAGATAAAGCAGCTCGGTGAAGACGCGGGCTTCGGAGTCCCACCTATGAGCGAAGCGGGAGCCGTAGAGACGTCGGAGGATGGTTGACAGGTTTTCAAGTAGAACCCCTTGGAAGTAGACGTCTTTCTGGTTGGAGCGTATTATGTCTGGAGAGGCCGCGAAAGGGTAGGTGTAGCTTTGGGTTGAGGAGACTTTGGGAGCATCGTAGACATGATCATTGGCCAAGCCGGAGGCAGCCATCACTGCTGGAAATGTGGTAGCTGGTACACACGCTGACTTGAGAGCTTTTAAATCACGATTGTCATATTGAAAGCTAAGGTAGAACTACGCAATATTCTACCTCGGCTTGAGATCCACTGCCACTTTAACACTAGGATATGGATACCCTGTCTTTTTCAAGCGGCAAGGAACAAGGAACAACTAAGACTTTTGCATAGGGAAGCTTGAGTATCCAACAAAAAGTTACTTGTCCAACACTACATTCTTTCTTTTCCTGCTAACGCGTTCACGGTCTTGGGGAGTTTGGGTTGACTATGTTATTCTTGCCATGGAAGGGGACCCTACCGTTGAGCCAGAACTGGACACCTTCAGCGTAATACTTCCTTTACCCTATAGAATTGCTGTCATTGTCGTACTAGGTATTGGCCAATTGGTGATGTCTGAACCAAGGAAATTACTCTGACACTCTTCCAGGTGTCTGGGCTTGGGGCGTCAATCTACACTACCTGTCTATATTAAAAATCGTAAGCCACGACTCGTGGAGATAAGTGGGATACCAGCTGCTAATGGGCCTTCTAGGACGTTCCAGCTCTCATTAAATACCATGCGCGGACTTCCGCTACTACAGCATCCCACCACTACCGAACATACAGGCTCGCGGCCACAATCACTTTGCCTTTAGTCATCTCGATCCTTTTCTACTGGATCATCACCCACGGCCAACCCTCTCTCGTTGTCTATTGGGATATTTTGCCGCAGTGCTTCCTCTTCCTGCTCGCTGTATTCTTTCTCATACCCATACAACGGCTCTCGCGTAGCGGACGATACCGATTCCTCTCGACCTTGAAACGTGTCAGTATTGGCGGAATCGCGCAGCCGGATAATGGGAAGTTTGGGGATATACTACTCGCTGATGTCCTGACATCTTATGCCAAGGTTCTGGGAGATTTATCTGTGTCGTTATGCATGTTCTTCTCGCCAGGGGTTTCCTCAACCGACAAGCCGGATCGAAGCTGCGGAGGGGCTTACATGGTGCCTATTATAATCAGTATTCCAAGCATGATACGCCTGCGGCAATGCTTGATTGAGTTCTCAAGGGTCAGGAAAGGTCCAAAAAATGCAAGTACTGGTTGGGGTGGTCAGCACCTGGCGAATGCGCTGAAATACTCGACCGCTTTTCCAGTCATCATTCTCAGCGCGCTTCAACGCGGGACCAATCCAAACGACTTTGGCATGAGTGAGGCAGGGCTTTTTCGCCTATGGTACAGCGGTTTCTGCATGAGCGTCTACGGAGTTGCTGACCTGGTTGTAGGTTGTTCTTCGTGTTCCTCAACTCATTTTACTCGTTCTATTGGGATGTTGCCAAAGATTGGGACCTGACACTTTTCGCGCCTGCACCTGTACGCAATAATCCGGAACATCCTTGGGGACTACGGCGGCATACTCACTTCCATACCAAAGAAATGTACTACGGTGCCATCGTGATAGACCTCATGCTACGGTGTACATGGAGTTTTAAGCTTTCTCCACATTTAGATCATTTCAATGATCTCGAGGGTGGCATATTTGTGATGGAATTTCTTGAAGTACTTAGGCGCTGGATGTGGATCTTCTTCCGTGTTGAGACTGAATGGGGTCAGTAATCTCATGTCAGATTTTTCTTATGCAAGATTTACTAATTGATCCATAGTTCGGACCAATAGAGGCCCTTTACCTGATGACATCTTACTTGGGGACATCAACGGTAGCGTGAACAGCCCACTGACCCCAAATTTCCCCAAATAATGATACGTACAATAAGTAAGATAAGCAAACACAGGAACTATATCCACAAGATCCTTACCCTTACTGCTCTCCAAGAGCTTTTTCTTCATCAGGAACTACCATCTGCTGATACTCTTCGTCGTGGAAGCTCTCGGAAACCTTCCCATAAGAGGGACCTTCAAAAATCGCCAGACCACCACAGTCTGCGATTGGAAATCCAATGTGCTTCAGCAGTTGCAGTGCTTCCTGGTTGACATGTGCCCAGAATTTGAGGAGTGGTCCGCCAATATGTTCCTGTTCAGTCAGCGCTGCCGAAGTAAGCTAGGCACATCTGTTCGTGCTTAAGGGGATCCTTCTTGACGATAGCAAAAGAGGAGAAAAGTCGAGATGGTTCATCACACTAGTACCCATGGAAGTCTTCGAAATTCATGCTACTGACATTACAGCACATTTGCCGAGTCATGGCGATGAGACACCCAAGCTCTCCGGTTGATGGTTAGCAGGTAGTGGCCTCTCTTTCTAAGACGGACAAGCCAATCGACACTGAAACATCTTGGATTATATATTCCCTGCCTTACGATGGAGGGTTATTAAAAGAAGGAAAGGACCAGTACGGATCTTTGGCATTGTGCGCAAAGGGCTGATTGGATGAGACTGCGCTGCCGAAGATGTCGGTGTGGCCGAGATATGGCATGCAGAATTGAGCTTCGTCCTGCCCCTCCAAATCCTTTTGGCGCCATCTCTATGGCCGGGAAAATTCTATTGGGGGGCCGGGAACGGTCCAGCGAGCCGAGCGCCAAACGGTGCAATGCGGAACGAGGAGAACATGGAAACTCTCATTGAGGCTGACCCTTCGAATTCCTCTTACTCCGCAGCTCTGGTTCAGTCTTGGGTCTGGACAGTGTCATCGCACCATGTTCTAGTAGACATTGCAATAATTCAATATTGCAGACCCTTCCTGGAGTCAAATCCCTTTGACATTGCAGCCAAAGGAGCAGGTGCTCTCAATCTCGCCGTGGGCCTTTGCCGCGCGCGAAGGAACTCAACGTGCATGCAGCATGTTTCAACTACTATCCTTTACGATTTACCTCTAATCTCCTAGCTTGGCTACTCGCATCCTTGACCACATTGAGTATTTTTGTTGGTCAAGGAATCCCCACTCCGCATTGTTTCGTAATGATGATGCTTCTCTCATTGGCAATGCTTGACCCCTGCGACTGCGATTGCGTTTCGAGACCGCGGCGGCGGTGCCTGCTGCCCCTTCAATTCTAGGTCCCCGATCCCTTTTCACTACCTTTATCAGCTTGTCTCATCCCCCAACGCTGTGAGCTTTCTAACAGTCATTCGCCCGTACCTCCTTTTTTCCTTTCTTTCGGTCGATCCATTCTCTTCATTGCTAGCTGGATTTGAACATTCATTTGATCAATCAAATCATTCCTTGCGAACCCTAGTTTGCTCCAACACTCCTTCATCCTCGAAATGCGCTCGTCAATCGCTATCCTTACCTTCCTTGGCACTGTTGCCTTAGCACATCCTTCGATCAAGCACCGCCATCTTCACCAAAAACGAGACACGGTCTTGACCACCACTATAGGCAATGAGGTGATTGTTGAAGATATTCAAGATGTCTATGTTACTGTTCCGCCTGATTTCCGAATTCCGGGTAGCGAGCCAACATCATCGCTTGCTGTACCTGAGAATCTAGCCGTCCAAACCCCTGCTATTTCTTCTTCTTCTTCGTCTTCTTCTTCTTCTGCAACGCCCGCGGTGCAGGAGAAGTACGCCTATCCTGGTGGAAACTCGCTATGGTCCGAATACCATCAGCGTCAGCATCCATCGCAATCCTCCATCGAGTCGCAAGTTCCCACGCCTGTCGAGACCTCAACTACCCTGTCTCCTACAACCCCAAGCTTGGTCAGTCCAGCCTCTCCCACTGAAGTACTGCCGTCGTCACAATCATCTACCACCGCCCCGGCGTCAGTATCCACAGCATCTGCAGTCTCCTCTCCTGTAGCTACTGGCTCATTCTGGGCTAAATCCCCAATGTCACCACTCGCTGGCGGCTCTGGTAGTAAAGACGTCCTTACACAAGCCAACTACTGGCGTAATAAATGGCTGAATCTCCCCCCGTTTACCTGGACCTCCACTCTTGCCAACAATTCGTACATGACGGCTACCCAACCAACATATTATAGGACAGATGATAACGGCAACAATGTGCCGCACAATGAGGGAGGTGCGATGGTCATGGGACATGAGCTGTATCCTGGCTCGTCCTCTCAGTGTATTGCTTCCGGGGACGACACCACGATGAACCAAGACCTCACTCCCTTTGAAGTCGCGTTCTTACTTTGGATCTGCGAGGAACCTAACGATAACATTCCTTGTGCCCAGATAGGCTCTGGTAAGCCTACTTCAGACACGGGACATGCCGATATCATCAAGGGGACAGTGTCCCAGATCGGCTGTTACTATATGGACTCGGTGGGCAATTCAGGATTCACGGGAATGTGGACTTGCGATTTCCAGGAGCCTGGGTCTTGACATGCTACAGGACTAGAGACACTGTGCTCTGTACATAGGCAACGATTCCCGGTGAATCATTTGTGTCAATGCTTGGTAGGCACGAGCAGATGACTACAGCATTGGGGGGATCTGTCAGTCGCTACCAAAATCTTCGATTCTTCTATTTTCTCGTTTATGTAGAGACGAAAACGGGCATTTCGCAGACATTACAGATCATTTGAATTTCATCGCCCCCGACTTAGTGATGTCACTCAAAAGGTCATACTTTCGACCCCATCATCAGCCAAGATAATGCTTTGATAAAAGTTCGGGGCAAAGTATGGAATTAACATAGAGCGGTGAGGCTGGCAGACGCATTCATCTCGACACTACATGCACCCAGTATTGGTACCTCAGGCGTTTTTCGATCATCATGCACCTTGGTCGTGTTTTTGCTCCATATGCTCGCAATGCACGATTTTATTGGTCGTCCAGGTCTCGCCGGTAGTCATGCTATCGCTGTAATAAGTTCACTGCGCAGCGTTGACTTGATCCAAACATGTAAATTCAGCTTGGAGATGCACCATGCAATCATGGCATTCATTCCTGTCGGCGAATGAAGATGCTTTCCGTACCGCGCGCAAAGGATTCGCCTTCAAGCGTCGGGAGGAAAAGTGTGAGGCGCGTATGTAGCTTAACGTTCTGATTCGTGAGCAGTAGGCGCTAAGCGTCAGGGTCGATCCTTTCGTGGGGGCTGAAATTCTTGCAAGGTTCGGACGTGCATTGAGCTGCGTCCATTCGTGTCTCATCACGATGGCGGATCCAGAGCAATGTTTCTCGTTCCCTCAAATAAGTTGGCTTTTCTATTGATCAGCATGGGGCGTGGAAGCTTTTCTATGTCATCGTCCTTTTCTTCTTCCCTTCTCTGTCTTCGTCCTCTAAGCTCATGAATGTATTGATAAAATGTTGCGTTTCTCTACGCACAATCTCTGTTCGGTGCTTGCCGTGCGATCTTCCTGACTTCATAAGACACTCATCGCTTGTCGACACTCTTTGCTTTAGTATAATATGAGCAGGCGAGGAGAATCAGTGTATCATATGCTCCACAACATCAGGCGCCAGGAATAATCACGGTCCCCTACACACCTCGGCCGCTTGTGACACTATCAGTCCCCACGATAGCTAGCCAAGCCGTTGCCCCTTTCCCTGAATGTCAACGAGATTTCCATTACTGGCACAACCCTCACATGCGATCCTCCCGTCATACTGAGTACAGATACATATTCGTACAGCCCACCTGCGCCGCTTCCAACACCCTTCACCATCGACTCCGAGAATAGACTCATCCCAGCAAACCCCAAAGTCATCACCTTTGCAGGGGCTCCTGTGATGACGATTGCTGCCACGCCTGTGTCGCTGGATTCGAGAGATAGCTCGGTGATTAGATCGACGACTGAGTCGATGAAAGTGAGTAACGAGAGTATAAGTGGACCATTGGGCGAACTTGTAATGAGCGCCTTCAGTACTGGGGGATCTGTCCCTCCGAATAGTGCTTATTCATCGTCGCAGGCTCGCCTAATTACATCGCCAGACACAAGAATTGTAAGACCCGCATATTCCAGTATTGGAAGTGGAAATTTCGCTTTCGAGCCATCGTCATCCACAGCGTCAGTGACTGGAAAGCCTGGAATGTCTGCCTCATATACAGGCCTGATCTCGAGTACAAGTGCTCAAAGCTCTAAAGTCGGGGCGAGTACCGAGGAAGAATGTCCCGGTTGGACGGTAACGCTGCCGATTAGTGGGATGAGAATGATAATCATGCATTGGTCTTGAAGGCAGTATCTTCATAGGTCAGGAGCGAAGGAGATATATGAGGAGGAGGAAAGGGGATATGGGAAGCAAGAGGAATAAGATCATCATGCCCACGACATACGAGACAGATATACATACCGAAAATCGATCATTCTTAAATCGCGTGGATAACATTGCTGTAAAAACCCAAGTCTGACTCCTGTACCTGGGGAAGGAAATGTGAGGTGATGGGTCTGGCCACTGAGGCCCTCTAGACATACAATACTTCAAATCCGACCTCGTAAGTTTTTGATCGAGTACACAGTAAACCCATTAAAGGAAGAGCAAGACTGTCTTTCGCTGGTTTTGCACTTTTTCACTGCGCTCGACAGTGCAACTTTCAAAATTCAAGGCCAGAATAGGACTAGCGTGTGTTGACTCGAGGAAAGAAAATCCTGACTCCGCAATCGTCAGACAGACTGACTGCAATGATTAATGGTAAAACGTAATATGTGCAAAGCCTCATAAGTCGGGGTAGTTCTGTTAGTGGGGAAAGCAAGATTTGCGAATAGGGGCTTCACTTAAAATTCATCAGGAGAGCCGTGGCACCTATTCCAAGCTCCCTCGCTCTCTCCAACAAGGCTACAACCACCTGGGACTTTGGGTCTGCGGTTTTGAGATCTTTCTTTACCAGCGCATTACGATGTATGATTGCTATTGAAACCGCTAAAATTCCGTCTCAGCTTGCTTTCGATTTTAGGCAGCGAATTTATCTAGTTGTTTCGTCACTATTGGGAGACAATCTTGGCTCTCAGCCTTGTGGAAAACTGTTCATAACTATTCATATACAGCTTTATTGTGATATCGTCGTTCCAGCCTCCAGAGTTGATACATAATGAAATTTATGTACAAACGCAGCCCAGTCATCCTGCAAAAGTCATGCAACGGAGAATGCTGGCTCAAGTCCAAATGGCCTCTATCGTAGATTACATCACTAAGCATCCAATGCCATACATAGCCCTTTCGACCTTGCTTTTAATCTGATACCAGTCAGCCCGTCTTTCAGCGAATTGATACACCTCCTCAGCGCGGAAAATGCCATGGAACCGGTCCCCATCTGCGATAATGGTGGCTAACTCCTTAGCGTCAGAAGGACCAACAAGATAGATCTGCGAGAGCTCCCTGAGTGCTGTGAAAAATTGCAGTAGGTCCTTATTCTTGAGCGTCTGGATATAGCCGAAATACAAGTTCATATCACTGGAAGACAAGTTAGCTTTCACCTTATAACTGTTCCATCAACATTCACCTTATTAATTTGATGGAGCCGTTGACGCTGACTCGTTGTCTTTTGAGATGCTTGCACAATGCTGTGAATAGCCGCATACCAACCTCTTGGTTGAATACGTCCAGCATGTTTTTGTCAGTGCTGCCGACCAGCATCTTGGTATGAGAAGAAACAATCTCAACGATTTGTTTGGCTGTCTGACTTGGGCCGATATCCACCATCCCAGAATTCACTCCGCTTGAAGTATTGGGGTTGAAATCATCAGGCGTCTGCGTGGTCGAGCATACATACTCTACCTCGCTCATCAAGACCTCAATGCCCTTATTCAGGCCAGCGGCTACACGTTCATCAAGCATCTGCTCAAAGCGCTTCTTTTCTTTGGCTGCAGGATTCAAGAAATCGTCGCGATCGGTGAGCTTGGTAGCTACCATTTCCTGGCCGTAGAAGACATCTAACATCTGCTGAATGAGATCCCCTACATTCACTAGTTCGAGGAAAGTTACGAGCGGCGTGACACCGGATCTTTTGGGGCCGCTGGTCTCCTGAGGTCTGTATTTGGCCAAATGATCTACGGCCTGGTCGAAGCCTACTTTGATATGACGAGTGCCCAGTGTTTGCAGAAGCGAAATGAATATGAGCTCGCACTGAAGGCGTGCATTCTCAGCAAAATGACCACCGACTTTGATAAACACCGCTGCTCTTTCGATGCTGGACTTTGCCATGTGAACGAGATTCAGCGCGACTTCGATGCTGAATAAGGACCTAATGCCTTCGAGCCTTGAGTTCATAATCGCAGCCTTAGCGGCCAACTCAGTTGTAGGCGGCTCAGGCAATGGAGTGGCAGGCCTATTGACACTTAGCATGGTGCCATTCACAATCCCAGGACTTGACGGTCTTGTTGAGGTCTGAGAACCGGCAGGCTCTGATGTCGCCAGAGCTTCCCCATTGACGAGAGCTTTTGCGGTGGCTGGTTTTCCTCCGAAAGGAGATGACATCGGAAACGTGGGTAAGACATTTACAGGCATCATGACGACTTTTTTGAAGGAAGTCAAGAAATCTCGCTTATCTGCCTGGCGATTGACGTTCGACATGAACATCGATTCCATTGAGGCGTCTTGTACAGAGAGCCTTTTCTCCCAATCGCTTACTTCCGCGGTCGACTTTTTCTTGAAGTAGTCCAACTCTTCTTTGAGGTACAGATCTACGTGAGGTTCGAACACTCTGACAATGACCTCGTCAACAGCCTCGTAAAATTCGTCCTCAGAAGAAGATGCTGGCCTCAAGGTCTTTGCGAACTCGAAGCATTGATTGCATGTGGTTGAAACGGCTTTCAGATAAGATTCGCCACTCGTGCGGTGTGCTTCGTCGTATAGAGCAGTAAGATATTCGGCAACAACCAATTTACCAATTCGCTCGAGGAATGGTACAACAGCGTGGACAGAGGCGGGAAAAACCTGGTCAGTGATTTCGACCTGCTCGTTGAACGCTGTTGAGAGATTACTGAAAAACCTGTATGACTTTTCTGCGAAAAAGCTGCCAGAACCACTCTGGTTCAAACATTCCAGCGGATTACCTAGTAGGTATCTTGAGCCGATAATGGAGCTTCTCGAGATGAAGAGCTCAACAGCTGCATGGCCACCATTTAGGCTAACAAGTACATGCGCATATTTCGCCATCTTGCCTGTAACATCCCCGGCGTCTATGGCCTGCTCAAACTCCTGGCAGACTGCTTTGTCAAATGCGCCAACCAGGGCCTCAAACTTCTCTTTTCTTTGCAGCCATCCCTGCGATATGTCGCTGTTTGAGAACTTGGTCAGATTGAAAAGCATTTGGGCCTGCTGGTTTGGGTCTCGATAGGTACGGAAAATGATCGCATATGTATGGTTTAGGCAATATACAGCGTCCAAATAGAATGGAGCCAATGCTGCGTAGATCTTACCAAATTCCTGTCTAGCAAATCCCCGCAGCGAGCGGACGTGGCTGAAGACTTTCAGTTTTGAGCCGGAGTCCTGTGAATCACGCTGGCTGGTTTTATCGTGACGGGTGAGCTTGATTGCATCGAATCCATCGTCCAGCTCCACGGCTGCCGGCTTAGGTAGATTGATACTCCCTTGCTCTTGCTCTTGCTCTGTGGCATCGAAGATAGTGACACTCGACTTTTTTAGGTGAGCAGAGCCATGGGTGTTGTAAGCAGCGCCGTTCACTCCAATTCCTTCTCGCTTTGCTTCTTGTTGTAGGCTTTGCAACGTTTCCGACCTTTTGCGTCTTGCAGCTTCTGCCCTTTTTCTGGCTTCATTCTCGTTCCAACATTCCATCAGTCGTAGTCGTTGAACCCATCTCGTATCATCGTAAACCATTTCCCGCATACGCCTGGAGACACGCGCAAAGCGCATGAGCTCAGGAATGGCAAGGTAGTCGAGCACGGTGCAGAGAATCTCTAGCTTCGATTAACAGCGATCAGGGGGTTTGGATAGCATTGAAGGTACCTGCTGGCAGTGCGGGCTTCGAGCTGATGATCTGGGTCTCTCGCAACGGTGCCAGTACTGATTGCCTCGGGTGACCACCAGTCACCGTGGCTTTCTTGAAAGCCGACATGTTTGTACAATCGAGAAGACATTTGTTCAAATTCGCTACAGGTGCTTCATTTGTCCTATGCAACTAGCAGCCGAAGAGTGGAGGTTACTTAATCTAGAGAGCCTAGGACTGTAAAATGAAGGTGCCAGGCGCGGGACTGGGCAAACCTTCTATGAAAGTCTTTGGGCCAAATCTTCGAAACCTTAAGGATCTGAGAACGAAAGCCATAGCAGTTACTGTAATTTGATTAAGCGATGCTTGCCGCCGTCATGGATATTTTCCAATATGCTACCGCGAAGCCGCGATTATAGAATTAGGCCATTTGCCCTTTCGCCTTGGCTATCTACATCGTGGCATCGCTTCTCTCAAAGGCGCTATACAAAAAACCATCAACGCCGTCCTGTACCAACGCTGTGATGCAAAATAAGTACAAGGCATTAAGCAGTAGACTCCTAATACACATGCCCAACGATCAAACCTCTGACGCCACTGGAGGAAGACTAGAACCTGCCTCTGCTTCCTCTCCTGTTATCCTCAGGTGGTGGCGTCCCTGGTGGATGATTCTCGAACAAATCTTCTAGGTATGCACTAGGCGCGCGACTCTGAGGCGCCGGTGATAGATTGAGGCTCGAATTGCTTGCATGCATCGTCAACCCTGCCGTGCTGAGCCTTCCTCCATATGCTGATTCCCCGCCTCGGCTTGGTGGTAAACTTGGTGATCGAGGGGGGCTAGGTCCAGTAGATCTTGCTCTTGAGTAGCGGTGACTTTGAGGTCCGAGGTTCGATAGCCCTATGCCTCCATTCCCGCCTCCAATATGTGTCATCCCAGATCCACCACCGGGAGGTTGATTGCCAGCGGCGTAGTAGCCGGCAGGAAGGTAACCAGAACCCCGATTACTTGAATTTTGCATACCTGTACCTGCCGTTGGTGAGAAGAAAAGACTCCCGTGACCTGATTGATGCTTGGGCCCTCCTTTTCCACCGGCTCCCATTCCCCCCAACTGGTCAAGACTTAACGTAGACCCAGCTCCTGGGTTGTAATATGGGCTCTTCATCTTGCTGGGGTTCGCTCTTGGATCCCCAAACCGAGCGTATTTCGCAGATTGAGCGATTGCAGCCTTCTTCACAGATCGGTGGAGCGACCAGGCTACAAGACCGCGCCAGGCGAGAACAAGGAAGCCAATGAAACCGAGCGCCGCGCCAACACATATGAAGACAGTTCCATCTGGAAGATTCGACTTTTGCATGAACGGCGCATTTGCAGTAGGTGGTACTGTAGGGGCTGGGTAATTATCCTGTGCGAGCTTTGGGAGACTCGAAGCTCCTGCCGCATCCGTTGATGATGCCTTGGCTGACTTGGCTGAGGTAGCTGATGTCGTCGCAGCTTTCGCGGTGGTTTT
>JAABUP010006435.1_pt1 | contig 16700 bp, 18 predicted proteins | sample 5559201 | NCBI WGS metagenome assembly JAABUP01 (sample SAMN10711887, study PRJNA513373) | rock metagenome | isolation source: Antarctica rocks | place: Antarctica
TTAGGCTGCGCAATGCACTGAAATGCATTGAAATGCATCTCGGAGGTCATTGTTACAATAGAGTAAAGCTGCTGACGTCGAAAGGTGCTGAGAAATGAACTGTAGCGTCTGTTGCTGACTGTGAGGTGGAGGCTGACAGTCTGACGGCCGGCCACGAGCGCAAGCACAACGCATGTAGAGCTGAATCGGAGGTTGCATTAGTGGGTATACCTGGCATGGCAATTGAGCCATGATTTTGATTGTTACTAAGCGTCTAACGTGCGAGAGCTGGCATGAGCAGTCAGAAGCAAATGGAATGCGTTAGGGCTGGTGGGTCAGTATCAATCTGCACCTGGGCCAGTCAGGGCCTCTACCACTGCTATTACAATGCTTGAGGTTGCAGGAGTTCTGACATGAACGTGGCCAGTTCCGCACTATGCAATTTAGCCATAGCTTCACGGCATTCGGCAGTGGTGGGATAGTCTGTCAATATAAGGCAACCTGTACGCTCTAGTAAAGTAACAAGCAGCTGGAAAAAGTCTATTGCTGCAGAGGTCTCATCCAAACTCAGGCGTGGATTCTCAAGCTGAGCTGGCCAGTGGGTAGATGTGTGCTCATAACTATGCTTGCCGAGTTCCAAAGCAGACCCAAAGTCCCCAAGTATGCACTCACCTGCATACACACACCTGATGGGTACACATCAGATAGGGCAAGAACAGCATTGTAAAGCTGTGAGGCGTATGCCAATAGTAGTAGTGTTGAGATAACACAGTCAGTTCAGTTCACAGTGTTTAGGCTGAGCCGGGGGCTCAGCGGATCAGATCAGATAAGATTAGGTTGCACTCATGAAAGATTAGTGAGTGTTGCAGAGTGTATACAGTGTTACAAGTAGGTACAGTTGGTAATCGCCTGCGGCGTTACAAGCATGCACACTCACAAACTACTGTCGCTCGCCTGTTGCAGTTATGAAGATGTTTGAAGCCTTGACATCATTGTGGCCGTAACCTTTCTGGTGAACATTCTGCAGGCTGGTCTTGAGCTGCCTACCAAAGGTCAGGATAACTGACTCCTGCATTGGAGCAGGTATATGCTGCAGCGTAGCTGGATACACTGGCATCTGTAGGCAATGCTTGACTGTCAGAGAAGACCCTGCATTTACAGATATTGCAGCATTCAGTCTTTGTACCTCACAAAACACACAATACCAAGCATTTGGTGTCACAAGGAAACAAGCCACTCCCAAAAGTCAACCACAGGTACAAAGACAATGTCAGCAACAAGGGCCAAAATGCTGTGGACAGCAATAAACAGTAAATTACACAGGTGACATACAAGTCAATAGTTGTGTGTATGCAGAAAGGCACATCAAGTCAACATTGCATTATCAGTAATGTGCAAACATGTGCCTATGCATAGTGCACGGACCGCCTGGTGCAGCATCTTCTCCATGACTTCTTCCTTTTGGGTTGGCTTTCAGCAGTTTGACAGGGCCAACAATTCCTGGCACTGCAGGCTCTTGCCAGAGCTTTTCAAGTACTTCAAACTCGTGGATGACAGCTTGTTGCTCCCACTGTGAATTTGCACACCACTGGCACAGCGCCATTCTCGAATGCAATCAGCAGCACAGCCCTGCAAGCACACACAAGATGTGGCAACTACATGCTTAGGGGTGGCACACTCAAAGAATGTGCCCAGCTGCTCAAACTCATGTGGATGTCAAGTATATGGGAACGTTGTAAATATCACAAAAACCTTCTTTACTATGGTGAAGATTTTTATTCATTTTTTCTACTATTTCCTTGAAAACAAGGTAATTTTTCTTTTTTTCTGATAACAAAGGAATACATTGTAGCACACCTGGAAGAGGTGCCGGCCATCACTCCACCAGAATCAGACCAGACCTTGAAAACCAGACCCGCGTCCTCTCTCAGGCTTGCTTTGGTGCTTGACTTGGGACTGGCCTTTGCTAAGTCATAGAACTCGGACAGGAGCTCCTGACTTGCAAGCGGGATTGCGGCCGCATAGCTAGTTATCATTTGATTTAGCACCTTTTTGTCCACGTGCCCTTTTGCTATGCTCAACTTGTTGTACAGTGCGTCATAGCCTGACATGATAGCTGCAGACACAGATGAACATCCTTGTGCTAGATAATTTTTGAGCCATGCATACAGAGCCTCAGCTGTGTCAGAGCTGGCAAAAGCACGGTTGCGTAGCTCCACATCAGATGGGCACGATAGGGCAAGCGAATCAGTGCAGACACTGGACTTGCCTGACCCACATGTGTTAGGTGCAGGGCCTCTGTGATTTTGTGCAGAGAAGGATGAAGCAACAAGGCAAGCAAAGCCAACCTGGTTCTGTGGCTTGCTATGCTATGAGTCAGCTCTGGCCGTCACTCTGCTGGATGCCTATTCTACCGCGCAAAGGTGAGTCGCTGTATCTCTGTGTTTAAAAGGACTGCCCCTGCAAGATGCTTCCTTTCCCCTGCAGCTGACTGGAGGTTGAAGCTCTTGAAGATTCGGATTATCCGACAACCAGGCGCGAGATTGTGGGTGCGACGCAGTATTGAAGCGTGTTATCACTACAGGGCTGCCGCCTGCTGGCACAATTCTGCGATATATCCTGTCAGTAAGATAAACGCAAGCCGCAAGGCTTGTGTGCCTGGCACGGCAAGGTCTGTCTGCTGGAAGAATGCAGCCTTCTGTCGCTGCAGAAGTAGGTGTTCTTGTTGTCGAAGGTGGCTGCTATTTCGATCGAAGCGTGACAGGACTAGCAAAGCAACCGATGATGTGTACTATAATGAAGGCGGCTTCATTGTGCGAGCACTTACTTGCGATCAGCGGCTGAACAGACGATTTACGACGCTTCAGAATTTTATTTTGAACAGACGATTTACGACGACGAAAGCCGTGGACCTGTGCCTTTAGGTTGTCTTGTGCTCCTTGCACGTGATCCGCGTTCACCCGCACGAGCAACCACGCCAAGTCTGTGACAAGTCTGTGATATGGCACAGACTTGCCTGAGTGGACCTGTGCCTTCAGGTTCTCTTACGACCGGGTTTTATTGCACTGTGAACAACACAAAGTTTCATTGCACAAAGAATGCAGAGGGCAAGTCCTGCAGGATTTAGAGCTAAGTCAACAAACCACGGCTCCGAGATTGAAGTTCTGACTTGCTGGCGCAGTGATCGATATACACCAGCTACAAGGTATAAAAGCTGAAACCAAATGGGTTCTAGACAAAGCTGCTGACTGCAGTATATTGCATGTCCAAAATCACCGAGCGTCGAATACAAGAAGGTTGGCCAGCCCTTTGCGATGAGGATTCTGTAAGCATTGCACCATCTGAATGCGCTGATGTGCCTCAATCTGCCATTGAAATGCAGACCATAGGCAAAGCTGTTGTTAGGTGTCAGGCAGGTGGTATACACTGATCTTTAAGTGGTAGACTCAGTCCCAGGTAGCTGCCAGAGGACCTGGCCGTGTTGGATCTGACTTCCTGCAGTCATGAAACGCCAATTCAGCAGTCACCACAGAAAAAAACAAAGGGTTTCAGCAATCATAACCGGAGCCTTTTAAGGGGGCAGCCCGTAGCTCAACAGTCAACAAAGACAACAGATCCATGCAGATCAGCAGCGTTTATACTGTCGCTTCCCACAGAGGCCAATCTGCACTTGTACGAGGCAGATGTGCGATGGCATGAATGGTTTCTATGCCGGTGATGGGTACTGAAAGGTGAGTCTAGGCCATGAGAGGACCATGCTTGTGCCTTAGGTGTAGCAAGGCTTGCAGCTTACAGGTATATCACGAGCATCAAGTCTGAATGCTGTTTGTGAAAATAATATTCCAGGACAGTGTATCAAGCACTCAATGTTACCATGCATGATGTACTCGCAATTGCCAGAGAGCTCTGCACAAACCCCCAAAGATGTAGATAAGCTCATTGTGTTATGTCTATGGCATACATTGCATGCGCTCGTCTTGTACCAGACAGGCAGATGCAGCAAGGCTGATGACCGCCCTCACACAGACTACATGGTTTCCAGACTGCATTCAAGCCAAGGATTGATAGCGCTGAGGCTCTCAGCTAGCTAGGGGAAAGGTAAAGAGGACTTGCCTAAACAGGAAGCTAGTTCTTCCTGGTCTCCACAGCTGCACCTCACTGTCCTCCCCTGCACCGAGACTTGTAAAAGTGGTGCCAGTGATATAAAAATGGAGATTTGTTTCTCTCCATAAAAACAAAAAAAAAAACAAAATCAGCAATGATGATGATGACAACAGTGATATTGTGAACAACAGTGATGTGAGACAATGCCATGCCACCTCAGACAAGGGCACACATAAGCAAGCTCCATGCTCAGGATCACGGTGTCTGCAAGCAGTAGCCAAGAACCTTTTGCGTGCACCAAGCCTTCCACTCACTGGGCAGACAGCAACTGAGGTGGGTCATGAAGCCATTCTCGTGATTACAAAGGAGACATAACAGTGACGTCAAAGTCAGATCTGGAGGTTCCAGGTGCACAGTGTGAGTCTTGCCTGCACTGTGTGGGAAGACAGCTCTAGATGGGTCAGGCTCCTCGTCTGTACTCCAGCCGTACCCCTGCAGACCAGAACAGCCTCCATATCATGCACTCAGTTAGCGCTCAGGTAGCACTCAGTCAGCACTTGCTTAGCACTCAATTAGCACTCGGTTAGCACTCAGTTAGCACTCGGTTAGCACTCGGTTAGCACTCATGCTCTTAGGCTTACACCATGCTCTTTCTAGCTGTTACACGCTGTGTTGTAGCACAGCGACAGAGGAGGAGGAATAATGACATCTTCAGTCAACCAACTAGGTTGTACACATGTGCCAGGACTGTCATTCACTTGGGCAACAGCATCAGTAGTGAGTGTTTATCAGTTTTATACATCATCATCAGTGTGTATCAACGGCCTTGTGCACTTGCCAGTAAATGGTACATGGTGGGCTGTAGATAATGCTCCTGAAGGGCAGAAGCTGCACACAGATGTGAGGGCAGATTGATTGCTGACTTCTGAAGCCTGATTTTCATTCAGAAATCTCTATTTGAAGAGGAAATTCCATGTTCAGGCATCATGCCACCTACAGAGTTTAAGGGCCAAGCAAACCATGACTGTGCAGGCTTGGTGTTCAGCCAGGATACTTCCTACAGAGTGTCACAGCAAAACGGGTGCTGACTCTGCCAACTTGGCTCAATCAATGAATCACTCAATGAATCAACAATCAATCAAACAATCAATCAGTCAGTCAGTCAATCAATCAATCAACCAACCAATCAACTGATCAACTGACCGACCAACCAACCATGAATCAATTTACATTTCCTGAGACAGACAACAATTGGGAAAACAACATACATTCAGCACTCAATGTTCAAGGCATTCAACAATAGAGCACTGAAGAAATGCTGTAATGATGCTGTAATATAGCAATGCTTTATCATCTAGCATCCATTCACATGGCGCAATGGTGCGTGATGTAGACAGCGGTTGCCTTGACCCTTTTAGGGATGCAGGAATGTCACGGTGGTTCAAGGAAACACCCACATGAGAAAAGAAAAGAAAATAAGAAAAGAAAAGGTTACGCTTTTCAGCGATCATAATGGGAGCCTCCTAAGGCGGCAGCCCAGAGCTATGACCACAGGCCAAAGCCAAACAGACACCTCACACTGGCAATCCAAACTCAGGAATGCTTGGGAACCAGTGCAGAGGTCAACTGTCACCCATGAAGACATCTGAAAGTTTTGTGCATACCCTCTTTTCGCTCTTGTTGAGAGCCCGCAGCTGCTTCCAGGGGGGCCCTGTGCGCCCCTCTCCTTCCCAGCCCACGCTCTCCAGCTTCTCAGAAGGGGTGGGCTTGGGCATCACCCATGACATCAAACCAATCACCTGTCATAGAAAAGAGTCCATCAGAAAATGACAAACAAAGCTTTTCACGGTGTAAATGCATGCATTCTTGCTGTTATGTGATTTAGAACATTTGCTGCAAGCGCCTTGTGACAGAAGGATGTTTGATCAAGAGGTGCAGGTTCAAGCATGTCTGAGGTTTTCAATCACACGCAAGTGCAAACCACAGGAGGTCGCTTCTGGCGGGAAAAGCACAGCCCTCAGCTTGTGTTGTATTCAGCGGCGCTACTCAATCTGTCTTTCTGCCACTACTGCAGATAATGTACAAAAAACACAACAAAGGTTGGGTTACTGTGCTTGGCTAGACTGGCTCGGTAGACAGGTGTCAATGTTCAGCTATGACAATGGGAATATACATCAAGCAGCATCTTGTCAAGGCCTAAAATGGTGCCTTTGCTACTGCTCTGGTGTCACTCCCAAGTACTTCAGTCACAGTAGAAGAGGAAGAGCAGATACAGATCAGGAACAGCATATGCGGAAGATCAAGGGCAGATGCAGAAGAAGAAGAGCAGATGCTGACCTCTGACAGCTTTCGTGGCGGCTGATGAGCCAAGCCGACGCTAGCAGCGCTGGACTCTTCTTCAAGGGCGCCCGCTTCAGATGTATGCCCTGACTGCAAGCTGCCCTGCTGCAGCTGAAAGTCTGACTGTGCCTCAGGCCTGTGTCTGAAGCCTTGCTTGACCTGAGCATAGGCAGGTGGCCGACCAGACTGTGCACCAGGCAGTCTCTGACCATGCTGCTGACTGGATGGCTGCCAGACCTGATGACTGGACAGATGACCTGGCTGACTGGATTGATGACCAGGCAGTCTCTGTGCAGAGGAAGGACCATGCTGCTGACTGGATGGCTGCCAGACCTGATGACTGGACAGATGACCTGGCTGACTGGACTGATGACCAGGCAGTCTCTGTGCAGAGGAATGACCATGCTGCTGACTGGATGGCTGCCTGACCTGATGACTGGACAGATGACTTGGCTGACTGGACTGTTGACTGGACCAATGAGTGGCATGCTGGTGCTTGCCTGGGACAGGATGGGGATCAGCTTGATCCCAAGAAGAGGCTGTATCATGGGGTCCAATGGCCCAGGGATGCTGCTGCTGCTGACTGGGCAGGCTGACTTCAGGTTCCCCTTGAGCCCAAGCATAGTCCTCTGCTGTATAGGCCGACTGTGATGCATCATCAAGGGCCAGAGTGCCATCATTGCTAAGCCTGGATCTGTCCAGACCATGCGTGACTGGACTGTTCACATCCCAGCCGTCGCCAGTATTCTGACTGGCATAGCTTGTGGCCACAGGGTGAGAGCGTGCCTGCTGCTGATGGGAAGCTGAAGAAGCACGCTGACTGGGCATTGATCTGGATGATCTGCTGTAATCAGTGTCAGGTGCCTGCTGCTGATGGGAAGCTGAAGCAGGCTGACTGTGCATTGATCTGGATGATCTGCTGTAAGCAGTGTCATGTGCCTGCTGCTGATGGGAAGCTGAAGCAGGCTGACTATGCATTGATCTGGATGATCTATCATGATTTGAGTTATGTGCCCGCTGCTGATGGGAAGCTGAAGCAGGCCGACTAGGCAGCGATCTGGATGTCTCACTGTGATCAGAGTCATGTGCTGGAATTGGATGTTCACCTGCGCCCTGCCAGCTGTCAGCATCCAAAGCATGCTCTGACGCTGGACATGAACTCCCATGATAGGCATCATGACCACCAGCAGTATGACTGTCATGTACTCCTGGCTGATGACTGTTTTCCTCAAGCATTTGCCTACTTGACGAAGCAGCGTATGGGTCAGACCTTTCGCTGGCAGCTGCTTGCGCACTGTCGTACACACTCTGTCTGACATCTCTGCCTGCCACGCACAGCATGGTGGCCACAGCTGTGGGGCGCTGTGGCACATCATACACACTCTGCCGGACATCTTGCACATTTGGGCGAGCCCAACTAGGGCTGCCAGATGACACACAGGGTGAGACAGATCTAGGCGCCTGCAAGCGAGGGACTTATGGGTTAAGTGCCTGCAATAGAAATGGACTGTCATCAGGACCATGCCTACTGCCTACAATGCAGAATGAGTGGGAAGTGCTGGGCCAGCAGTCCACTGTGGAGCAAGATGTCAGACAAGATCAGCCTGTATCAAATTTGTGGCAACACACACTCAACCTGTAGGATACATGATACATGCAAAATGCAAGGTCTATCACCGGTGCACCGAGCATGGTCAGAATTGAAAGCCACACACCATGCACGCAATTCCCCCATGTGCACACATGCTGCCAGTACAAGGTCACAAAGCATGGTTGATGGCACGACATAGTGTCCGACGCCCAAACCCTAACACTGAATACAACAAGGCTTTCAAGGTTGTGCAAGCTGCAAGCAACGACTGGGATCAGAACAGAATGTCAGTGAAGGTATCATTGTAACTGTGCTACCTGCTGCTGTCTTTGCCTGTGGTCTTCAACCATCACCGCACCAGAGTCGCTGCCCGGCTGTGCTGCAGTACCTTGCAAAGCAGCAGACTGTAATGTGTGCTGCCCAAAGGGAACACTGAAGCCGGGTGGCAGCTCGACATGCTGTGAGGCAACAGCCTGACTGGACGCCACAGCCCTGTCTGCTGCTTGGGGTGCTGCGTGGGGTGCTGCATGGGGTGCAGCTTGGGGGCCCTGACGGGACTCTGACTGATCTGATGCTGCTTTACTGGACTCTGCTGCTTTACTGGACTCTGCTTGACTGGAAGTTGCAGGAATGGGGTTCGCCTGGCTGAGATTTGCCTGACTGGAAATCGCTCCCCTGGCATTTGCCTGACTGGACCTGTTTTGACTGGACCTCGTCCCACTTTGCATTGCAGGAGGCGATTTTGGTCTGGGCACCACATCAGAGCCTGAGGACATTTCAGCGCGCTGTGCTGGCTGCTGGCTGGGTCTTGGCATGGGTGAGCCAATCGCAGAGGGAAGGCCAAAGCCTGGGGGCAAGTCAGGAGGCAGCTGTGAAGGAGGCTGACTGGGCCTGCCTATTGGCAAGCCATTGGCAGGGGAAGGAGTGAAGCCAGGAGGAAGGTCAACTGCAGCTGACGGAGTCTGCTGAGCAGGAGGCCGCCTGCCAGGGCCTGAAACAGGTGGATGACAGCATGAGCGTTTTGTCGAAGTATACTGGTGTGTGTTGTGAATATCTATATTCTTGTAACGCCAGCATATGAAAGAACAATTGCTTGTCTGGTAACAGCTGTAACAGGTGGACAGCAGTGAGAGGGTTTTGTCTTTGCATGCACTGTTGTAATATCACAAATGTGCATAGATACATGATGCCAGTACATAAACACATGAATCGGTTCTCTGTGTTGTAGACCCGCAAACTCTTGTATTGCATCGTGACAGATGGCAAAGTGCCTGCATTGTCATGACATGGCTTGTAAAGCAACACTGTGAGTGCATACATTGCTTGTCCACCTGACAGTGGACAAGGTAAACAAGCTGCCTAGTGGACAGAACAACAGAGAGCCCATGTACAGTGGTTTGCTATGCCATGCATTTGGAGGCATGCTTCCCGAGAAAGCAACACAACATGTCACATACACTTCCAAACAGCATGCATATTTTCAGGAGGTCTTACCTTGATTTGCTGGGTGATCTTGCTTAGCTGGGGTTGCAAATCCAGGCGGAAGCTCAGCTTCTGTTAATGCCTCTTGCTGCCTTCCTTGCCTCAGGGGTGCCTCCTGGGCAGGCTGGGAGTGTCTGGGCAGACTCCTGCCCACAGCTGCAGCACCCTGCAGCACAGCTGTGGACCCAGGAAGCTGCTTGGCTGAAGAGGGCAGCGCAGCTGTGGCCCCAGCTGGCTGCTGAGGTGGGGCTGGCGCAAAGCCAGGTGGCAAGTCATCAAGGTCTTCCCTCGTGGTCTGCATTGCAGTTGGAGCTCTTCAAGATGCAGAGACATCATTATGAGCACTCGGAAACATCCTAGTGAGGACTCAGAAACATCATCATGAGGACACAGTAAAATCATCATGAGAACTCAGACACATCATCATGAGGACTCAGAAACATCATCGCGACGTAGATTCAGATATGCCTGAGGACAATGATCCAGCATTCCCTATGATACAGTGCAATATTGCAGCAGAGTGAAATGTCAGGAGATGACATTTGGGCGTTGGGAGGCTTGCTGCAATGTACAGGCATTAGTGTGCACACAAGACACCACCAACAACAAAAAAGGCAACCAAAAAGCAAAAGAAGGCAAGGAAACATACGTAGTAGCTGCTGATGATGAAGTCTTGCATGACAGAAAGCACACCATAGGACACTCGTGTCTCAGACATTCATTCAGGCACTTCACATTTTCTGCAGGGGTGTGTACCTTGGAGGCAGAGGGCTGTACGCCATTCTTCTTCACTGCCTTCCCAGGGTCCCCCCAAGGGGAGTGACCTGCCACAGGGGCCACTGGGATAATTGTGATGACTGGTTGCTGAGGAACTGGCAGTACCAGCTGCTCAGCCACAGCCCAACTGAGAGCATCCCCAGTCAGTGTGGAAGAAGATGCAGGCTCAGCAGGCTTGTCCACGCCATTTGGCGTCTGATTTGGCGCCTGGCCTATCGCCAAAGAGGCAAACCCTGGCGGGAGATCAGAAGCTGCTGGCATTTGATTTGGCGCCTGGCCTATCGCCAAGGAGGCAAACCCTGGCGGGAGATCAGAAGCTGCATGAGCAGCTGGCCTTGATGATGTGGGCCTGCTCTGGGCAGGCAATGGCTTGGAGCGTGGCTGCCCTCGGTCTGGAACAAGGAAACCTGAGGCAAATTTTGGTGCGTTGTGGCTGGTGGAGGATGATGCCAGGCTTGGGCGGGAAAGTGACATCTGGTGTGAGGCAGGACCTACCACCTGGGCTTGTGTGGAAGCTGCTGGGAAGCCAGGTGGGGGTTCAGCCCTTCCAGCCTTCTGCAATCCTGACACGTGGGTTGCTGTACCCTGTTGAGCAGCAGGGTTTGGTGCCTGGCCTTCATCTTCCCACTGCTGCTGTGCTGGGGGCGCCAGTTGCAGAGCACCTGACACTGATGGTGTCTGATGCCTTGCTGACAATGCCGCAGGAGTGTTCTGTCGGCTGCTGTCGCCTCGGCTGTTGAAGTCACTGCTGCCAAACTGGCTTACAGGCTTGAAGCCTGGAGGCAGGTCAGATACCCCTTGACCAGACTTGCCTGCAGCGCCTTGCTCAGCAGGAGTTGCAGCAGCCACTTGCGCCCTGCTGCTGCTCGCTGGGGTAAGGCTCTGTGACTGTGCATGTCTGGGGGGTAAGCTCTGTGACTGTGCAAAGCCTGGGGGGGCATCAGCAGCCGGCTGGCTGGCAGTAGCTTTAGTGACAGAAGCGAAGCCTGGGGGTAAGTCATGAGAAGTATTGCTTGTGGAGGCTGATGCAGCAGGGCTGAGGGCAGCAGCCCCTGCCTGACTGCTCCTGCGAACGCTGCTGCTGGTGGTCTTAGCTGAGATGGGTATGGGAAGCACAATGTATGGCTGAGAAGAATTTGCTGGCTCAGGAGAGCTGAGTGAATGAGTCCTTGAGCCGAGCGACTGAGTCCTTGGGTGTTGGACAGAGCTGTTGGCGGGCATGACAGCATTGTCAGCATTGCTGGGCTGTGCTTGTGTCATGGGCGCACTGGGATGAGTAAAGCCAGGTGGGTAGTCATCTGTGCCTGACAAAGCAGGATGGGTGCTGTATGGGAGCCTCTGGGATGCAGGGGGAGGGTCCTGCCTCGCCCCTGGGGATGCGGTTGCTCTGCTTGAGGAGGTTGCAGGCGTGAGGCTTTGCTGAGGCTGGTCTGTGGGTGTGTGCTGAGGCCCAAATCCTGGCGGGATGTGATGAGCAACTGCAGCAGTGGATGACACAGCAGGTACATCAGGACTGCCTTGCGCCTGTACTGTGTCTGCAGGCTTGAACCCAGGCGGAGGTGCAGTGCTGTTTGACTCGGCAGCAAACTGACTGGCATGTGCTGGTGGCCGAGTCTGAGACACAGTGCGTGGCCTGCTAGCAGCCTGCTCTGGCTGCTGCTGCTGCGGTGCACTGCCGGCCAACTCCCTGCTGTGTGACGCAGAAGATGATGGCTTTGCTGCGTGAGACGCTGGAGAAGACGCTTGCAGGTGCTCACCCATGCTTGGCATGGCTGAGCTTCTGCCATTGGCTGGTAACGGAGAGCGCGTCTGAGGCAGAGCTATTACTGCCCTCAAGGGCGCTTGCTGTTGCGCTGATGCTGGTGGAGCCAAAGCCTGATTAGCTGACAAAGGGGACCTACCACCAGCAGAAGCTTTGGTTTGTGCAGCAGTCGCCTGTATGGGAACCCAAGGAAATGTTACACATACTGCACTGGGGCATATACTGGACTTAAGGCTCAGTGTTCAGCTATGCAGCATGTGCCAAAAGCAATGACAGATGCAGACAGGTTGAGATACTTGCGTGCCAGGGGCATGCAGTACAGTATATGCAGCAAGAACTGTGCGAAAGCCTGATGTGAAAGCACAGTCACTGCATTGACAGATACAGACAAGTCAAGATGCTTGCACACAGGGGCGTGCAGTACAGCATTGTGCAGCAAGTTCTGTGTGAAAGACCAACGTGAAACCTCAGTCATTGCAAAGCAGTCATAGGATATGCGCACACACCACAGGCATTCACTGGTCTGGAGACAAGACTCACCAATGCAGGCTTAGAGGCACGCTGAAGTTTGCCAAGAACTGGTGGTGCAGTGTAAGCTCCAAACCCTTCTCTGAACTTCCTTTGCCTCCTTCCCTCTTCATTTGCAGCTGCTGAGTCAGCATGCAGAGTCACGTCAGTGTCTTGGTCAGCAGAAGAGCCACTTGCCATGTCAGCCATTGTCAGAGATACGTCTGAGCGTGTAACGACAAGCTGACGACTGTCATTGTGGTTTGAGGCAGCAGCATATGCAGCTGTGTCAAGAGAACTCTGTCTGTGAGCAGGTTCTGATCCTGTGTTGGACGAAGATTGCACAGCTGAATTCCTGGCCAAAGAGGGCATGCCAGGCGGGAGGCTTGGAGAGTCTGCTTTTGCCTTTTGAGGGGCAGGCGAGTGCTGACTGTTATGACCCTGACTTGAGGCGTGCTTACGCTGAGGACCTCTGTCTAGGCTGCCGTTTTGTGTTGACAGTGCTGACCCAGAGTCTTCTCGCATATGAGGCGGGACATATCTGGAACATGTGCACTCTCTCAGCAAGCAAGTTTGAGCCCAAGCTGTGCAAGAAGCAACCAGTGATATTTAGTCTCACCTGTTGCTATCATCCAAGCCAGCTCGGTACCTCTCTGCTTCGGCAGTAGAAAGCTCGTCAGGCCGTCTTCGCCATATCTTCGGCCTGTATATGTACAGTTGCTGAGATGCGATCAGTTATTTTGAGTATGTCAGGACACAGCGACTATCTGACCACATCTTTGCCTCATGTTATGCTTACTCGCGAAACTCCAAGTACCGCTGTTGCATCCTGTCAGACGGATTCTGCGTCTCGTAGTTTTGCCTGGCCATCTGGTTATGTTCCTGAACACAGCAGGGCTTCAGCGTTCCTTCAGGCACTCGCATGGTGCACACGAAACCACAGGTACGGCTTACAATGTGTTTCATGAAGCCGTGTTGCATGTTCAGCCTTTGCGGTGCGGTGCCTCTGTTTACAGTCGCAGGCAGATCGTATGCACTACGTTCTTGAATGTAATTTCCTTCGTCATCCAGCATCTCCGAGCGCCAGTCGTCATCTTCTCCTGACATCTCAGCAATTAGATAGAAACAGCAGCGCGCAACTGCGCTCTGACAACGCAACAATACTGTTGTCATAACAGTCCAGCCGAGCGCTAATCTTCTTCTTCATCACGAACCTGTGACTCAGTCTGTTCAAAATTACACAGACCAGGTGCTGACTGAATTGCGGCTTAGTTGGTCAATGCTCCTCTGGACGCTTGTAGGCCGTCAAGGCTCCTCTGGACGCTTGCAAGCCGTCAAGGCTCCTCTGGACGCTTGCAAGCCATCCAGGCTGACAGCGCTTAAATTAGATCATGATCACACAATTATGCTGTCCAATGTCGAATTGCAGCAGACGCAATTAATAGTATGGATATCAGATACATCATGTACTTACAACTTGAAGCCTTGAAGGCTATGTCAAACAGGTTCATCAGCATATAATGTTGGTTCATCAGCATGAAATGTCTCATCTTCATATGTTTGGACTACTTTACACATACTGACAGAGACATGCCATGAAATTCAATGCAAAAGCATGCTACAGATACATGCCCACAAATGACGGTATGAAAGCAACACCAGCAAAGCCATAGCGTGACTGCCATGAATATGTTTCACCCAGCTAGTCATAAACGGGACATACCAAGCACTTGCAGACAAGCACGAACTGCCTGCTCAATGTGACAATGAACCTGGTCTGATCTGCCTTGAACTACTGTGCTGCACCACACCTATGCTGTCAAAATTGGTGGTGGCATTGGCTAACTAATGTACTCATGAATTTTCTGGACTTTCCCCATCCACATCACCCGACACAACGGTCCCCATCCACATCACCCGACACAACGGTTAGACTGACAGGCTGAATAGATTGAACTGCTGCTCATCAAATTTTAGTTGTCAAAATCTAGGGCACTATGGTTTCAGAGGTGCGCTTGATGCCTTTGCCGCTCTGCCGTGGAGAATGACTGGGCTTGCCCTGATCTGCTCTGTCTACAACTGCTTCCTGTGTATCTGGCGTGCTGACTTCACGGTGCATTAGAACATCTTCCTGACTCTGCATTAGAGTATCTTCCTGACTGTGCATTAGTGTATCTTCCTGGTGCTGGCAAGGCTGTACAGCTTCAGCTTTATAGCTGGTGCAGTGATCCTCAGCCTCTGGTGTGCCCACTTTGCCCTGTCCTGACGACTCCAGATGAGGAGAGTCACTATTGTGTCGGCACAGTGCACAGGGCTGTGCTCCAGCCTGACAGCAACAACCTTCTATCCTCCACAGCTCATCTGCCCGAGAGTCCGCCTCCGTGCCACGCGTGACTTGCACGAAGCGCGATAGGGTCTCGGCAACCTCCTTGAAGGTCGGCCGGTCCTCTGGCGTCCGCTGCAAACACTGCTCCAACAGCTGCGCCAGGACGGGATGCAGGCCTTCGGGAGTAGCCAAGCTCTGACTCTGGACCCCAACCATGCAGATGATATGAACGTGGCGAAGTCCTGCCCAAGCTCTGCTGGAGGTCAGCATCTCCCACAGAAGCACTCCAAAGGAATACACGTCGGCCGGCTGTAAGCAACACACAGGGTGTCAGCTCAAGCAGCCTTGAAGCCAATGCAGTTGCGAATTGGCCAAAACAAGCCTTGAAATGTTGCCTACTTCTGACTTGCATCAAAGTTGAGAGCAGCAATCATGCAGAGCACTCACCGGCCCAAGCTGTGCTTCCAGCATGACTTCAGGGGCCATGTGACTGATAGTGCCATACAGATTGCCAGCGATTCTGGCAGAAGCGTCAGCATCACGGGACAGGCCAAAGTCCCCAACTTTGGCTTGGAATCCATGGGGGTTGATGGAACAGGATGTCAACATGACATTGCCACCAGAGAGGTCCTGCAGATAGCACCAAGCCTCAGAATTGCAAGCTGACCCAAGGGCTCATCCCCACACAGACAGGGGTCTGTGCCCTGAGACTGCTGGCAAGCCTGAGTGTCAAAGCTGATGTGCCTGCTGTAGGCAAGTTCACTGGGTGACAATCAGGCTTGCATGGATATCATCTTTGCAAAACCAGCAGCAAACAATGAGAATGGTTTCTTCCATTGCATGTATGTGTAATGAACAGCTCTCCTGCCCAGAAAATAAAGTAAAAATTGTGAGGGTGTCAACGTACCCCATGGACCACGTTGTTGCTGTGAAGGAAGACCATAGCTGATGCAATTTCCAGAGCAGTCATGGCCACAGTGCGCAGGTCTGGCTGTCCTGAAGTGGGGCTGCGGTTGGTTCGGAACCACCCACGCAAGACAGCATCCTGCATACCAAAAAGATGTGTGACACATAATTCATTTCCATTCTATACCTGACAGTCTGGGGTGTGTCGCCAGTTGTGACTCATCAGACATCCTGGCTTGAAAGCACAGGTGAAAGCACATCATTTGTCGCTCGCTCTTGGTTTCCCTTTGCTCTCTCTCAAACATCAAAACGCTAAAAGGTTTGCAACAATGGCTGCACGCAGTCTCATGTTCTGGCATTTTGATGCTTGCCCAGGTGGAGAGCTGACAAAAGCACATATCTCTGTACGACCATTTGTGCCTTGGGTTGTGTCACCATGCCATAAACCTGGTTTTCAAACATTTGTGTGCAACTGACTTTGGTTTGCACACTTACACCTGGAAATAAGTTTTGTGGCAGATTGACACAGCCCAAGTTAGTACAGCTCAGTGATTAATGCATTCCTGCAAAACCCCAATATGGATGGGCTCCATCATGCCATCCTTTTCTGTGGTTGGATTAATGGACTTGTGCAGCGCAGTGCAGCACTTCAAGAATCAGACTACGGACAATCTGTGCTGATCACATGTCCTCTCCAAGAAGATGCAACATACAGAGGACTGTACGTTCCTGTATTTAGAAGAAGACACAAGTCTGATAAGTTCTGAATGGATAACTACAGGAACAAATTAATGGATGGGTTGATGGATGGATGGAAGGTCAGGGACAGATGCAGGGATGAGTGAGTGAGTGAGTGAGTGAGTGAGTGAGTGAGTGAGTGAGTGAGTGAGTGAGTGAGTGAGTGAGTGAGTGAGTGAGTGAGTGAG
>JAABUP010006437.1_pt1 | contig 16698 bp, 25 predicted proteins | sample 5559201 | NCBI WGS metagenome assembly JAABUP01 (sample SAMN10711887, study PRJNA513373) | rock metagenome | isolation source: Antarctica rocks | place: Antarctica
GCGTCTCGCCTACCCACACCGCGCAGGAAACGGCCACCTCACCAAGAAAGCAAGCACATAGAACACCCGACAGGAAGGCCCCAGCGCCCAAGCGCTCTCAAGCCCCCCAAGAAGAGAGAGAGAGAGACGAGCTCTTCCTATGCGTCAGTCAGCAGGCTGAAAAGACGAATGCCGTTGATCAAACGGTAAACGGCGCTATACAGGCAGCTTTTGGATTCATCAACAGCGCATTGATTTGTATAGGCAGACGATTTTGGCTTTTCCAGGCAAGATTGCGCATGCATGCACCAGCGCAAGCACAGCTTTGTGGTGTTGGCATCGCAATGCAAACTGTGCCAGTCAAATCCTGACTATCGGTGAATTGAATGATTGACGAAATCTCCAGAAAACTTGCAACTTCAACAAATTGCTGTATGGTCATTGAGCTATTCATATACTTATAGATATGTACATGCAAACACACATGTTTGTCCATGTTTGCTAGTAGCACTGAACATTGAGAGTTCTCCTGTCATTTGCCGTGTGGCATTCACAGCATAATTACTTATAAGGCGTAAGTCCTGGTCAATACATAAACCATATATGTTATCAATATAAGGCCCGCGAATGTGTGTACACCTACCCTGCGCGCCCTGATTCTGGGGAATCAAAAGCAGCCCAGTACTACGGTACAATACATACCTGATATGCGATTTCAAGTCCTATACATATGTATGCATTAGCAGGCCTGGTAATGCCTTAGCAGGCCTTTCATGTGCAGCGCAAGATCTATATAGATCTAGAACGTCTAACTCTGCATACAGACTTTTCTTTCCCTACGTGCAGTCATATGGGTCAGCAGGTACCTTACCCTGCAGCTGACCCTCAGTAAGCTCCAACAAATGCTACAGGAGGCAGATGGCTACAAGATTAGTCACTGAATATAGTTCATGCTAGAGTTGACTGATACTGATGTAGCACAATCGTGATATTACACAGAGTATTGTACGCATGTAGACATCTCGAACTGACTTACCGTACCCTATACAATCTGGTGGCCTCACCATATTTCAAGTGTGGGGTCAGGTTTCTTCAAAGCCCAACTTGAAGTCATGCCAGAGTCTGGCACAAGCCTGTATGATGACCCAGGATGTACCAAGGATACTTGGCACGATATCGATCTCATGACAAGGTGTCGATGCCTTGGCCAGAAATAAATGCACAGTTGACAGCGCCATAGAATGTGCTGCCTGATCAGATTTATGAGTAGGTTTATGACCGTCAGTGCCTAGGGTTCTGCAGCCAATCTGCTGTTGCATCACTGTTTACGTTCAGCAGCAGCGCTAAACGCAAGCAAACCAGTGTCATTTCACTTGAAAGGGTCGGCCGCGTGCTGCGCCCATTCTCACGACATCTGGACTCATCAGCAGTGTTGCATTCAACGATCGCAACATCCCTGGTCGAGACAACATGGAGCCTGCGGGCCCCGGTCCGGGGTCTGAGAGAGACCAGCAGCTCGCAGCCGAGATCTCCACCGCTAGCAAGAATGCCAAGCGGTATAAGACCCATCTTTGTTGCCCTGGCTGAGTCAAACTCCCAAGGCAGTCTCACAGGGGAACCCCAGTACAGTTATGCTATAGCGTCGTCATGATATCGTGCTCTGCAGGAAACGAAACCAGGAACTCAACAAGAAGGTTGCAAAGTTCAAGCGTGGCGAGCCCATTCATGTCAAGCAAGTATGTCCTTCCTGGGTCAAGCACGCCTTTCTGCTCTTGCTTCAGCTTGCAACGCACCTGCGGCAATGTCTGCTAGACTAGCTGAGTCAATTTTGCTCTTGGCTGCAGATTGCTGATAAGAAGTTGAAGGGCAGGATGCAGCACACTGAACGCCTCAACAGTGAGGCAGCAGTTGCAGCTGCCAAGACTGATGAGTGGTTGCTGCCTGCTGAAGCTGGCACTTTGGAAGCAGAAGGCATGGAGCGCACGTGGCGATTCTCGCAGGTGTGTTTGTCTGCAAGACTGGCTATGCATATGTTTGTGGTGGCAATACAAGCGTCTGAGATGCCCGGCACGCATGCCGTAAGCATGAGCAGCATTTGCAAAGCAAGTGATAGTGAGCGCTGGTAACCTCATAAGCAGGTGGCATGGCATCAGAATCTAGCTTTGGGCTCCATAACAAAGTAAACAGCCCAAAACATATGCCTGTCGCAGACCTTTCATGCTCTTGTCCTGAAAGCCAAAAGCACCAAGATCAATGACCACAGGACGGGAGTATGAAAGGTCTGAAACACTCGTGTTCGGGCCATTTATTTGCTTGCCATGCATGACAGTGCAAGGAGGAAGCTTGTAAATTTGGAAATGCAGCTCGTGGCCAGCGTTTAAAGTTGGCACACGCAGCATCCAAACAGCATTGCATTGAGGTCTTATCTGCAGATCGATCATGACTCTGTAGTCTGCATTGTGATGTTAACGGCAATTGTCCCAGGAGTCATGCAGCTGTTGTTTGACACGTGCTTGTGTGATTGCTATTTTTCTGATAACAGGCAGATGTTGTCGATGAAGTGGAAGTTGGTGCCTCAAGAAAGGTGTTTGACTTGCGCCTTGGCAGTCTGGGGCCGTACAACATAGACTTCAGCCGCAGTGGCAGGTACATGTTGATAGGGGGGAAGAAGGGGCATCTGGGTCTGATGGACTGGCAGTCTGGCCGCACGTTTTGTGAAGTGCAGGTCAGTGAAAATATGTGACTCTTTTACCTGTGTCTTGATAGCATATTTGGCTGACCGGTCATCCTGGGGCATTGCTGTTGCTGTATCTCAGTAATGAGTAAGATGCCTGTATGCAATTGCCATGGTCATGTCAAGCTTGTGACTGCTGCCCACATGCTGAGTCATCATGGCTGATGTGTCATTCAGCATTTGGTGAGCTGAGCATCTTAGCTGGCTGCGCTTTTTGGTTTATTCAATAGATTTCAAGCTCTTGACAGGGCCATGCATTTGGCCAGACACCTGCATATCACTGCCTGTCATTGCTATGAGCTTGCATGGTTTTCCATACTAGAGTGCATCAATGGCATCGCCTTACCCTCGAATCAGATGATTTACAGTCTGCCTCGATAAAACGGCAGTGCCAGATCAAATCTTGGTCAGATCTAAGCGGGCGATCTGTGAAATCCCATCATGGACTGCTCTTTGCACTTCTGCTACATTGCACATACCAATGTGTTGTACGTTAACTCAAACTTGCTGTGTGCATATCTCTGCATATCTCACAACACATTGTAGCTATCAACACACCTGCTGATTCAGCTTGAACAGGGTACAAACCAGTATAAGGCCAAGAAATGTGTCACTTTTCTGCATCATCTGCTGGCAAACATAGAATTGGTCTGTGGTGACAATCAGCATGATATGTAGGTGAAAGAGACTGTCAGAGATGTGAAGCTGCTGCACAATGAGCAGTTCTTTGCTGCTGCTCAGAAGAAGTATGTGTACATATATGACAAAAGAGGCCTGGAGGTTCACTGTCTGAAGGTACATTTTGAGCACAACAGCCATAAATTGACACATTCACGCTGCTTGGGAACCCTATTTTGATGTTGCATTGGCCACCACTCTGTTGCAAGCATCTTGCTGTTCATTTGTGTTGCATCATAGCAAATGAACCATTACCAGGCAGCTGTGCCAGTCAACTGAAGCTGGTATACGCGTTTGCTACATCAAGCTGCGTCGGTTCTGGGCGTGCAAGCACCACTGCTCTTTGTCACTGGTGTTGCTTCGCTTGGGTCTGTATTCCTATACTGCCTTCACATTTGTTACATTCCCACAAGCTCTGTGCAACTGCCATGGCAAATGCATCAAAGTGTTGCATCAAAGCATGTCTTATTGGTTTGCACACACAAAGCAACACGCGAGGCATGGTTCATGCCCTTTTGATCAGCCACCCATGTGTTGCTGCTTGGACACTCATGGCAAAGTGCATTGCACAGGCACACACAGACATACGACGGCTGGAGTTCCTTCCTTACCACTTCCTGTTGGGCTCAGTGGGTGACTTGGGCGTGCTGCGCTTCCAGGTCAGCATTTGCCACTGCTGCATTTCCCCATGCGTCTGTTCATACCAACCCATCTGACAGGTTTTGCCTACTCTGGCTTAGCCTCAATTGCTTGGCAGGCTACTGGCTGGAGTCTCAGACAGCTGGTTGGCGATAAGCTACTGCACAATCATGCACAATCATACACAATCATGCACAGTCATACACAGTCATGCACAATCATGCACAATCAGGCACAATTGTGCTGCTCCCACAGGTGTGTGTGTGTGTGTAAGTGTCTGTGTGCTGCAGGACACCAGTACTGGCCAAATCATTGCACAGCACAGAACCAAGATGGGCCCATGTGACGTGCTGCGGCATAACCCCTACAATGCTGTCAGCTTGTTGGGCCATGCTCAAGGAGTGGTCACCATGTGGACCCCCAACATGACCAGCCCGGCCGTCAAGATGCTGGCACACAGGGTAAGCTGCCTGGCCTACAACTATGCACCTGCACAGTCACTCTGTGCAGTGCCTGCTCACTATGTCAACAGATGTACTGCTCACTTGGTTAGACTTCGTGCAGTAGCAGTTTTGCTTGTTCTTGTTCACTTAGGCTTCCCACTTTGTCACGGTGCGTGAAATATCAATGTTGCTTGGCCAGTCCCATACTGAGCTTTCCAGCCAACCTGCACTCTGCACCGCAATCCATAGCTGGCAGATTCCGATGTCAAGCCCCAGCACTGCACCAGGACAGTCAAGCCCTTGCGCTCCAGCAAAACAACTCCTTTGTGTTGAGTCCTACAGTACCAGTGACCCCCTTTGCATATATCAAACCCGAAGCAAAGATGGCTGTGATGGCTTTGTCAGTTCTCTCAGCTTTAATCTTAGCCGAGCACCGGCCTTCACCTTGCTGGTCCAGCTGGTATGTACCATCATCAAGCCAATGCCCCTTCAGTAAAATGATACCAAGCTGCCATATGAACTTGCGCAGTCATAAGCTGCAAGTCAGGTGCATATCTGCAGGGTCCTGTATCCTCTTAAGAGGCTCCTGTCATGATCGCTGACGAGCGTAAACTTTTCTTTTTTTTCTGCAGGGTCCTGTGCTATCAGTGGCAGCAGATTCCACAGGCCACAGGATGGTGACTACAGGCGCAGATGGGCAAGTCAAAGTGTGGGACCTGCGCACCTACCAGCCTCTGCACTCCTACTTCTCCCCCAGCCCTGCCACCTGGTGTGACATCAGCCAGAGGGGCATGCTGGCTGTGGGCTGGGGCAGACGTATCAACATATGGAAGGATGCATTGACTAGCAAGCAGCAGTCGCCGTACATGAGTCACAACCTGCAGGGCGGGCAGCTCAGGGACTTCCATTTCTGTCCATACGAGGTGAGAGACATATACAGGAAGAAAGTGACTTTCCCATCAGCCAGCTTGGTGGCTGAGATCTTTGAATTGGTTCTGGCGCGTCTGCGCTCTGGCTTGTTTGTATACTATGTGCAAAAAAGCTTTCTGCAGGACCAGTGTCATAGCCTGACTGGGAGCCCCAGACACACCACATTCTGTCATCTGTGCTGCATGCTGGAGCGCTGTTGGTGTGGCTACAAGCAGCTGTGACAGCGCTGTTGTTCAATGCTGTCTCCCAGCAACCCTTTTGCTGCTGCTGCTGCATTCCATTAACTCAACATGCCTTGAGCGCGCACAACGGTGTATTATGTCAAAGGCTGATCTCATCATCAGCACAGACCCCTTGGTCATACACAACTGTGTATTGCTGCAAGTGCTCTTCTCATCAGCAGCACAGACCACTGACGTGTGCTGACACGCTGGGCTGTTCTGGTGTCTACTTCATCTTTGCTAGCGATCATCATTGTCACTGCACGTACCTAGCTCATCATGAGCTGGAAAGCTTATAATTATTATTACTATTGTTGTTATCATTACCATTATCATTATCATTATCATTATCATTATCATTATCATTATCTTATCATTATCATTTTCAGCCGTGAGCGCTGCACATGCAGGATGTGGTGGCGGTGGGCCACACAGGTGGCATCTCCACCATGCTGGTTCCAGGCTCTGGAGAGCCCAACTTCGATAGTTATGTGGCAGACCCATACCAGAGAGCCCGGGCACGACAGGAGCAGGAGGTCCACCAGCTCATGGACAAGCTGCAACCTGACATGATTGTGGTGGACCCAACGACTATTGGCCAGGTGGGCTGCTGCCTGTGTAGTTTGGACTGCGGTGCATGGGGCTGTTGGCTGCTGCATGAGAGTCTGCTCAACAGCGCTGTTACACTGGCATGGCTTGCAGCAGACCATGCATGTTTGTGAGAATGGAAAAACTTCCCCAACGATGCAGTTTATGAGTGCTGAGGGCGTGGTTGTGCATGGCATCATGTACAGTTGATGCTGTCTGGTACTGTCCACCTTGTTCTGCAGCAGCAGCAGGCAGGCCTTGGTCGGCACTGGACCCAATCATGGTGGAGAGCTGGTGAAAGCATCAAGCTGCCATGTGTATCAAGCGGCAACCATTTGTGGCAGCTTAAGGTGTTTGTATGTGTGTTGTGCAGATACGCAAGGAGCCCAAAGAGGTGCAGTTGGAGCGGCAGCAACAGACAGCTGCAGCCAATGCTGCTCAGCGGAAGGAGCAGCAAGAAAAGAATGATGCTAAGAAGAGGATGAAGGGCAAGAACAAGCCCAGCAAGAAGCACAAAAAGAAGCAAATCAATGTCATTGAGGAGAAGAAAGGCCGTGTTAGGCAGGAAAGTGCGCAACAAGATGCAAATACTGGTGCTGAACTCCGGAAACAAGCACCTGAAGATGTGCCTACTGCATTGCAGCGTTTTTACAAACGTGGGTGAATGGCTACATCCTCTGCCACCACACACAAGACAAAGAATCAGGACCTGGATCAAATGAATCTGCTATGAACACAATCATACAATGCTGTCAAACAAGAAATGCAGACCCATTCATGTTACTGAAGGTCCAGCTGTTGCCTATGAAGATGTATCAGTGTTTTTGAAAGTTTAGGTTGGCAATGCTCAGCAGCTGACGACAAACATTATACATGGCACAGATATCAAGCTGCAGGTCAGCATCACAAGGGTGATGGCTCCCTGATAGTTCGGATCTCAGATACATGTCTCCAAGAATGCACTAGTTTGCAGAGCCTGGTGACATGGATTGTGATGGTATGTGCCCGGCGCAACATGAAGTCAAGCAGAGGTGCGTTAGGCTGCGCACTGCATTCACATGCGTTTCACAGGCTATAAACATGATGGTAGACACACTAGCGTAAGCTGAACACATCAGATCCACGTAGAGTGAAATGTAAGGCTACCCTCGATTTTCGTCTATCCTTCCTTCCCTTTCATCTCTACTAGGTGCTGCACTGGCTTCCCATTCTGGCAGATGCTCCCCAGCAAGCTTCTCAAGCTCGCTCACAGCATGCTGTTCATTGTCAGAGTCCCACAGAGCTGCAGCCAGATGCTCATGGGCAGCTTCACTCTCACATCGCAACAACCTCTCAAGGTATGACAAGCTGTCCAGGCTTTCACCCAGATTTTCATCTGCTGTCTCCACACGGGTAGAAATGAGAGGCTGCTGCAAGGATCTGGTTGCATATGTCTCCTCAGGAAGGGACCTGCAGGAGCAGCAGTTGTCTTGCAACCATGCCTTGTCAGCCCATGCAAAAAAAGGAGCAACAGAGGCGCAGTGTTTCACACTCATACGGCGCAACCCGCTGTTCTAGTCAGCACTGCAGGCATCTGATAGCACATGCAGACACATCTGCCAATGCTATGCCTGTGCCTATGCCATGAGACATAGCCCCAAATTAGCGATATTGTCTGTAGAAGGCCCACTGAAATGAAACCAATGACCAATGCTGATATGCTGCTGGCCTTGCTGACTGGTTCAGTCTCAGACAGCTGTCAGCGATCTTGCACTTGTCAGACTACTGCAAGCCTGCTCTGGCCTGATTGTATTGACTTGACCTCATGCAAGGTGAGACAGCCAGCTTGTGGTTCAGCCTCCCTACAGGATGTCAATACCTTTGACACAAGCAGGCCTGCAGTGCCCTAATGAATGCAAGATCACTGGCAGCTATTTGCCATATCCTGAAATTAGTTCACAGCATGGTGAAGGCTGAAGGATGACTGCATCCGACACAACATCCCTGATTGTGCACTGATCTACAGAGCCTGGTGAACTGCCTGGATCATTGACAGCCAAAGCCGGACAACAATCCACAGGTTGCTGAGCTTTGCGTCATACCTGTATCTGCAGAAGAAATTGAAGTGCCAGGGCAGGAAGTAGAAGGCCTTCTTGCGGCCCTTGGCATCGTCTCCAAAGTGCTCCTTCATGTACCTCACCAGCTGGTAGTATATTCCCACCCTGCAAATAAATGAGTTCACAGTAAGGTCTGCTTGGTGAAGTTCTGACCTGATCCACGTGATTCTGATCTCAATGCACATGATACCAGCTGTCTGGCAAGAAAGGTACCCTCATCAAAGACACAGTTGATCTGTCAGATTTTGAAGCATGCGCCTTGTCTGACATGTTGCTGCATGAAAGACTGTATTGTGAAGACTGCCGAATCATGCATACAAGCCTTATGTAGGGATTTTATAGATGTAGGCAATAATGTACACCTGCAGGCTTGCGCAGAGAGACGCCGATGTTCATGCTATATTGAATCTGAGATGCGAGTGAGTGAATGAGTGAGTGGGTGAGTGAGTGAGTGGGTGAGTGAGTGAGTGGGTGAGTGGGTGAGTGAGTGAGTGAGTGAGTGAGTGAGTGAGTGAGTGAGTGAGTGAGTGAGTGAGTGAGTGAGTGAGTGAGTGAGTGAGTGAGTGAGTGAGTGAGTGGTTGAGTGAGTGCACTTTTCCAGTGTGGAGGGGTTGAGCTCGCGCTGGTCCTTGTACTCCCGGAAGAGCCAGGGCTTTATGAGAGCGCCCCGCCCTGTCATCACCGCTATACACCCATGCTCACTCATGCGCCTGTTGGCCTGCAATTTCCCGCCTCACAAGTTACACAGCTCTGATGCAATCTCAATGGTGATCAGCCCAGAGCACAGGTTTGCGCCAGATTGCAAAGCAAATTTGGTGATCATGCAAACAAGTCACAGGGACAATAGTTCAAGAGCTCCATGTCCACTGCATGTATACAGCCTGGTCTCTAGAGCAGACATGACGAGTCATGCACACATCCCTCGCGGACGCAAAAGCGCACACACGCTAGAGAACACTGCAGCTTTTCAAAATTTTCTTAAATGCAGTCTGAATATTCTATTATGGGGTTTGATCAAGTGTTGGCAGTGTGCCCAGAACGAACTGCAGTGAGTACGTTACCATGCATGGTCATGCTGTGCTTGCAACACAAGATCATTGGGGCACACATTGTCGTTGCTGGAGCACCACTCGAAGGATGTACACCCCATAGTTGCAATATCACTGTATCATACGTATGAGAAGGATGTTCACCTCATAGAAGGTGAGGACATCTCCATTGCCAATGATGGGGACAGTGAGCTGGTGGGCAGCCTGCTGCACCAAGCCCCATTCAGCTGCCCTCTTGTACCGCTGCTCCATGGTGCGGCCATGAATGGTCACTGCTGCTGCTCCTGCATTCTGCAACGCTGTCGCCACCTGCAAAACGCCAGGTGTGCTCATGATCCATTGTTGTGCTTGCAAAGACCAGCCACTCAACAGGCCTAATCACATGTCAGACAGTTACTCATTGCTGTGCCCTGAGGCAGGGAGCCCAGTCCAAGGGTCATATCCAACACTGCACGTCTCAAAGCAGCAAGCAACAGTTCTCCATACATACTGGAACCACACAAGAATCTTCTGAAAGCTTGGTCAGATGCGCGCAACTTGGTTTTAATTGTTTGGGTGTGCATGGCATGCATGACCCAGTAAGTTAGCAAGGCAGTACCTGCATGACATTGATCTTTGAGGCAGATTCTCCAGTCCTGATCTTGACAGTGAGGGGAATGGGGATACCTTCAGCAATGCCTGCAACCAGCCTGCCCAGCTTCGTGGGCTTGCGCAACAGAGCAGCTCCTAACCCCCTCCTTGTTGCCTCTGCACGCACCACATAAAAGAGCTGTCAAACACACTGTGGCTGTGCACACCACTGCAGTTCCTCATTGTCTCCTTGTCGTCTCTGGGCTTGCGCAAAACAAGCAAGCTTTTACATGGAAGCTGTGAGTGCATCAGCAAGGCGGCCTGTAGATCCCTCCCAGATGCTGCTGCATGCAGGACACAACATCAGGACACCGAGCATTGACACTGACATTTGACACTGACGCTGACCCGGACACTGACACTGACACTGACGTTTACTGGGTTATGCCTGCTTGTTTTGTGTATACACAGCAATGGTCTCAAGATGTTGCAATGGATCTTTGAGCAAGGCGGTTGAAAAGTCTGGGTCGCACAGAGGCAGTGCATATGTGATGCAGGCAGTTGCTGTCTTGTTTCATGATCCGGTCTCAGCCTGGTTACCATGTGTTGGTGGCCCTACAAAATACTGCCATTGCGCATCACATCTTGAGCACAGTTCACTAACAGATCAGTATGCTGCAGCAGCTTATGCTGCAAGTGCGCCATGCTCAACTCACAAGCCAATTGCAACAAAGAGGCAATGTGCCCATTGCATGAGAGAAGCATGATGGTCGGTGGTGCACATGCAAGGGAGGAATTTGCCAAGGTGCCGACAGGGCAATTGGGAGGACTGCCAACCATAGATTGGGCAGCCACAGTTGAGGTCCATCCATGCTGCTCCTGCTTCAGCAGCCAGCTGCCCTGCTGCAATGCCCTCATCAATCTGCTTTGTGGCTATCTGTACACCTGTCACAGGCATAGGGACACATCAAAAGACATGTTTGTTTCCATTCCGGGATGTCTGTCTGGTGAGACACGATGTCTTTGTCAGGCGTGCAGCATAGCATGTGCTAGCAAAGACAAAATTTGCTAAGGCTTTTAGAAGTGATGTTTGCATGCAACTGTACCAAGGCATGCATGATGGGATTTGAATTGAGTGAACGCAGATGATGTGTGCATGAGCTGATATGATACACCTGACATGCTCACCAAAGCAGTGTTCATTGGCAGCCTGTCTCAAGTGTGTCCTTTCCACCACATTGCCCTTGATAAGATTTCGTGCATAGCTCATCTCTGACATTGTGGCATCAGCACCAAAAGAGGCACATAATCGCCTGAATGGTACATTGCCTCCCCTGCACCAAACCTGAGCGCAATCCAGAGATAGCAGCAGCAGAAGGCTTGACGGGTACATGAAGCATACAAGCAAATTCATTGCATGTGCACAGCTGCCCACAGAAACTTACTTGGTAAGGGGCGCAAGAATTAGCTTGCCCTGCAGTCGACTGATCAATGCAGCATTGTGCTGCAGCTGGGATTCAGAAAGCCCTTGGCTAACAGGCGATGGCTGCCTGTCATCATGCTGGCCGTGGTTCTCGACACCAACTGAGCTATCTTCAGTAACTTCATTCGGCGCCGCGTGAGCCGAAGCAGCCCTGACCGGATGCAAGAAAGCCTTTGGTTCTGCAGTGATCGAAAAGGTGGTTTCAGTTGCGGGGCAACTGCAAATTGCGACAAAGCATGTCTTGCATAGCATTCCATATTACTTGTTAACGCCTTTGGGAGTATCTGTCGGCCCTGTACCGTATGCAGAGCCCCACAGCCCCACCGCATGCTTTACGGAGCAGCTCCGAAACTAGTTGGCCAACTGTCACAGCTTCTGGCTCGATTAGATGCGCGGAAGTGCTGCCTAACAGCTGATAGAAACTCGGGCTGGGCTTTGCTTGCTGCTTTGGCCGTCTGCGTGAAAAGCCGGCCGAGCCGGGCCATAACGCCTGGCTGATTCGCATTCCGAGCTCAAGACTCAGGTACGGCGTCGTATTTCTGGCAAAATTGTGGCAAGTGTGAATTGGCCAGCTCGGCCGGCATTTTGCCAGGGACTTGCCGGCAAATTGACCGGCAATTGCCCATCATCTATGCGACACTTGTGTGACCAACTTGGCGGCGTGGGTCCTGCTGGCAAGGCGTCTGCTAGCGTCCTGCTGGCGTCCGGCCGGCACGACATTTCGCTGGCTGTCTGCTGGCCTGGTCGGCATGCGACGTGCCTTCAGCTGGGTAGTGATGCGAGTAGCTTGGCATTTGACCGGCGCGACGGTAGCCCTTAACTGGCCCTTGTGGGAAAGTTTGGGATCAGGGCGACTTTGGATCGGCAGACAAGCGACCTTACTGTGGCTTTTAGGCAGCACTGTTATGTCCTATGCGCCTTCAGTCGCCTTGTCCAAGAACTGAGCAGCATTGCTGCGGCGACCCCGTAGCCTCGAGAGTGACCCTCTTAGCAAGTGACTGGCATTGGCTGCCGCGGAGTATGCAGTCTCTGAAAGCAGCATCAGAAGTTCGCCCCCAGCAGCAGCCTGCGCCTGTCGCCATCAGTTACTGGATCTACTTGCAGCACCACAGTTGGGACAGTTGCAGCTTGCTGAACCATTCTCACTTGCCAGAAGACAATGTGCGGCGTGAACATACTTTGACAAGCAGCACAGCGAGGTCATTGCATGCAACTGGGTCACTGTATGTCAGTGATGCCATCGCTCAGGCACACGCATGTCATTGTGTCAGCTTGATGTGCATGCAATGACCATGCATAGGAATAGCTTGTCATGCTGTACAGCAATCAAAACAGCATGGTGCCAGATGTGTGATCACACAGCGTCAGCATTTTCACCTGGATGATCATGCAGCAACAAGATATGTGCAATCCTCCTTGCAGCAAGGCATGCATATTGTGCAAGCCAGCGGCACACCATGTCCAACAGTGATGGTCAGCGCACAAGAAACATCTGCCTGTTTCAGAGTGTGAATACTGCTCTCCTAGTTTGCAATGTATCAGTCTACCACACAGTCATTTGTGCTATGTCCCTCCCATAAGCAACACTGGTAAGTAGTGCTGGTCGCCCTGCACAATCCATGCACCTGCTGTAAGTACGCGCGCACAGCCATGCCAGGGCACAGTCCTGCTATGCACTCTGCCTGTTGTTTCACTTTGTCTTGGCAGACAGTAGCCCGCACTTTTTGCTTACAAGGGAATGGGTGTGACACAATACTGCTGCACAGTTGTCCATATGAATGCAGTCTGCCACTATGGTGCAACTCTGCAAAGCCGGCTGGCTAGCAGACTGTAATCTGGTTTCCTTCAATGCACTTCAGTGCTTGCCCCCACATCCCAGCAAACATAGCACTGTGCGGCTGCTAATGAGAGCTGTCTGGCAATGTGCTTATCATGTACATGCACCACATGCATGGGCTGCAACAGGGCTTTGATGTTTCCTGGGCTGGTACCGCGGTTTCAACGCCTGACACAGCAGTGAGTCTGGATACCCCCCTGTTGTATTTGCAGCATCGTATGATTTCTGGAATGTGCTTACTGGGCAGGCAACCACAACAGCAATACTTGTCAACGAGATGAGGCAAGCATGCCCAGGTTTTGCGTTCATCTGGTGCATACAACATGCCATGTACATGCGGTACACCTGACACCATACGGTTCACCAAACAACGTGTGGTTATCATGTAGTTTGAATGCACAAAAATTTGCAGAATGTGCATTTTGTGCATACTATAGCATAGACGTTCAACGAACAGGCCAATTCTACATTTTCCAGACTAGCTTGATTGTAAGAACTTGGTACATCTGTTAAACATGCGCAGCATCATGTCAGCACACAAGCATATTGGAAATGAACAGAAGATTTGCAACAGATCAACAACAATTCAGATATCAACTTTTGCTACATTTCCCCTCTCCTGAGCATGCAGAGAGTCCTGCTTGAGAGGACAGGTGTACCTGATGAGCTACACCATGGTATCTATGCCATCGCCAAGAGGTGGCAGAGTTTGAGGCTGTCAATGCTGGTAGGGGAGTGGATGGCACAACAGCAGCATGTGATAGAACTTGCAGGACAGTAGCTGCCAGCTCATTTGGTAGGAGCTGTTGTTGAACTTGCTGCAGATACTGTAAGCCTGCATGGTGCTGTGCAAGAAGTCCCGAGTCAGAAGCTTAGCCTTCTGCTTGATCAATGTATACTGCTGGGCAGCACTGAGATTTGCGCTTGCAGACCGTCTGACTGCTGCTGTCTTTAGGTCTTGTAACTTCTTTATTGACTTGGAAGAAACCACCAGCCCATGCTTGGCCAGCCTAGTGGTTTCTGACATCATAACTACTGGCAGGTCTATTCCTGTATACAAAGCTTGCAGGCTGGCCTCCAGCTTGGTCATATGCGCAGTCCTCTGTGCGATAACAACTGCAGAGCACTGCTGGATCACAACGGCTTTGTTGCAGGCAATATTATTGAGATAAACTGAGTGCTGCTGGCTAACAGAGTGTCGTCCAAAGATGTCGATGCAGGGCGCCCAAAACACTGTGTAAGTGTTGTGATTGCTTGGAAGCTGAGAATAGTTGTCACGTTCGCAGACAGCTAGGTGTGACAGGCTGCCGCTTGATTTGCGCTGTGTATATTGACGTGTGGCAACAGATAAGTTAAAATGAGCAGAGTGTAGACGTCGTAACAGGACGTGCGGCTGCGATGATCTTTGCCAACAGCACCCCACTGGCAATCAGCCAGCTCTGAAATAAGCACAGTGAAGTGGTGAAATTGCTGAGCGTTGACCCTGTCAGTCAGGCGCCAGCTGCTGGCTGCCTAAGGCTTGTTGTGTTCCCTACTCGTTCTCTGCTAGGCCAGTTGCCAGCCAAATCACCGCTCATCGTTGCCCAACTGCCGGCAAGCTGCCAGTTAGCCGGCCTGTTCTTGGCCAACTGCTGGCCCATACCTGATCAACTGTTGAGCAATGTCAACGTCACGCCAACGTTGGCCATATGCCGACTTGTGCGACCTAACGGCTGTCCAGTTGCCCGTCAGATGTCAGCCTGCCTTGTTGCCAGTGCAGCGTCGGTTACACGCCGGCTGTATCTCCACCCCAACGTCAAGCTTTGACACCCGCCAGCCACGTTTGTTGCAGGCCAGTGTTCACCCTGTTGCTCAACGATAGCTGGTCACTTGCTGCTATATTGTCGCTAAATAGCTCCCCGCAATTTTGCCAGAAATACGACTTCATACTCAGGCCTGAGTGAGGGTCGACTTTCGAAATTCAGGGGGTCTTTCGCGACACAGTTCAACGCTAGACCAATACTGAGCCCTCCACCCACTCGTTGTCAATTTGAAGATCTGCAGACAAAGTTATTGCAGCTGACTGCTATTTGCTTGCTGGCATCCGAGAGAAGAAGGCGCACGCTGCGATTTGTGCCGTAGCTGCAGCCTAGTGATGAACACCTTCCGGACTGCGTTATGTTTCTTGTCGGTCATCGCACAGGCGCAAGCCTACTCGTTTCTCAGTTGTGCTGATTACGACGTTGCACAAAATGTCTGCTACGGTACGCATGCTGCGCAGTTGTTCACTTTACGGAAGTTGAGTTTAAATGTTGAACGGGTGCACTGTCTGCGTCGCCTGTCTTGAAGTGCCGGTAAATAATTTGATAATGTTCACGCACTGCACAGCACTTGCGGCACGGCTTGACTTATCCTGAATCCAGCTCAATCGCGATGCAAAGTGCGTTGACCTATGATACCTACTTTCAGGCTATTTAAGGGACTACGCGGCTGTCCTGCCTGTCATGGACCATGCCTACAACTTCCAAGAGAACGCATATGGGTGCAGTGACGTCACTAGGGCCGCAGACAATCAGGCTTCAGAGGCAAACGTGGCTGTCGACCCAACCCTGCAGGTAATCCCCGCTGTGCAACAACAGACAGCCTCAGCTAGCAGGTTGCTGATGATGGTTGTGCTGAAGCGTGACTTCAGACGTGTACAAGTATAAACATGAAGCATAGCATTGGCCCAATCTGATCAATCTGGGCATGTGGCATTGAGATTACATGTCACATGCAGAACCGTACATCAGCATACTCTGCAGACCCAAATGACCAGCAGGTATACAATGCTTATGAGGGCTACCCAATGCTGACAGCCTTTCCTGGACAGAATATCACTCTGACCTGGCCTCGTACAGCAGACCCTGACGGCACTGTGCCTGATGGCAGCAGTCCTGTCAATATCTACTACAACCCTGACTCCAGCATCAATGCAGGTCAGCAAACATGAGTGACATAGCCTTTGCTGCATTCAGTACTGCATAGTCTGCTTGCAATCGTTCATGGCCACATGTACAACCAATGTGAAGTATACTGATCAGCATAAACTGTGCCCCACATGCTGACCTGAGTGCTATGCAAGCAAAGTTGTGAGCATGCGCACATTGCTGATAGTTGATATGATTGCAGGTGCAAATTTTAGTGCCTACTCAGACCCAAGTCTGGCAGTGTTTGAACAAAATTACGTGGCAACTCTGCCGTTTGATGATTACAATGCGTGCCTGGTCAATGACGACAAATATGATTTGGCCGTGCACTGTAATGGTCAAATCCAGATTCCTCCCAGCTTGACAGATGGCATTTACACATTCTTATGGCACTGGGTCATCAACAACACCTCACCAACACCTGTTGATGGTGTCACGCTGTACCTGGAGTACCGCTTTGCATTTGAGGTGAATGTCAATACCACACTTGTGCAATAACTTTG
>JAABUP010006438.1_pt1 | contig 16695 bp, 26 predicted proteins | sample 5559201 | NCBI WGS metagenome assembly JAABUP01 (sample SAMN10711887, study PRJNA513373) | rock metagenome | isolation source: Antarctica rocks | place: Antarctica
GGAGAACCCGAAGAATCCGGCTCCCCCCACCACACCAAACACGTCTGCGAAACAACGCCTGACGACCTCCGAGCCGGACAGCGCGTCCCTCGCCCCAAGAAATCCGTTACCGACCCACGCACCTAGGCCCCGCACACGACGGTGTCGCACCTCATGAGCTGCACAGCTTGGACTACAGCTGGGCAGCCACGGCGTCGGTGTTGTTGCTGAGCGGTCACGACCTGCGCGGCCCACTACGCAACTGTGTGCTGGCAGCGGCTCGAGTAGCACACGCCCATGGAGTCCCGGTCGCGGTCGACCTCCCAGACGAGGCGGTGCTGATCACTCACCACCGCGAGATCGTGGCAACGATCGCAGCGATCCGCCCCGAGGTTTTGTTCTGCAACGCCCCGGAGGCCGCCGCCCTATTCCTCGCCCTGCAGCTGGACGAGGAGCCGTTGGCTGAGCTCACCGTGGTCCATGCTGGTACTGAGCCGACCACGGTCCGCAGCCGCCATGCCACGGTGATGGTGCCCGTCGACCATCCGCTCACTGATCCGGCGGATACCACCGGTTGCGGAGATGCGTTCGCCGGCGGATTCCTCGCCGGCTGGTGCCGCGGGCTGTCGGTGGTCGAGGCCGTGCGGCTGGGCCACCACGCCGGCGCCACATGCGCGGCGCGCATCGGAGCAAACACCCTCAGCCCCGGTATGTCTGCTCAGATACGGGAAGCCTCCGCTGTGCAACCGTCACAGTGACGAATCCACCCGACCATCGTGGCACCCCGCCGTGATATTCCGAAACCGGGTCACCCGGCACGGGGTGACCTCCTGCCTTGCGGTGGTGGTCGCGGGTGGGAGGTCAGGGCGAGGCGCTCCAGTGTCGATCGGTGACACCGGTGAAGTGGGGGAGGATCGCGTCGAGCAGCGCCTCGGTGTCTTCGTCGGTGGTGCCGTCGTTGAGGATGGTCAGGATCCGGTCGCGGTCGGGTGCGTTGTCGCCGAACATGTCGGCGAGCTCGTCGGCGGTGAAGGAATGGTCGTATTCGCAGGTCTCGGTCATGTGCACGGTGATCCGGTTCGTGTCCATGGTGGGCTTCCTTTCGGTGTGTCTGGCTGGCGGGGTGCGGCCCGGTTCAGTGCTCGGGCCGCCTCGGTGTTCAGCGGCGCCCGTTAAGCCCTTTGGCGGGCCCGCTGTATCACCGCAGCGGCGGCCGGTGCGGACAATCCCAGGGTGGTGCCGTCCTCGTCGCATCCTCCGGTGAACACGGCCGGGCCGTAGAACATTTGGTGGACGCCGTGGCCGCTGAGGTCAGCGGCCAGCAGGGTCGCGGCGGGGTTGGGTTCGCACTGGTAGATGCCTTCGTCGTTGAGCCACATGTCGATCGTGTCGGTCAGGGCGACGACGTCGACCAGGCCGCCGACGGTGTCTTGCAGCCAGGCGAGGGTGTCGCGGCTGGTGGTGCTGGTCCAGGTTTCTTGGCGGGGGGTTCCGTCGACGCCGACGATGACAACGTTCAGTTTCTGGGTCTCGCTCATGATGAAAACTCCTCTACCTTGTGGGCTGGTCAGGCCCGGTTTGTGTCTTTCACGGTAGTGGTGGGCACCGACAAAAACGCTTGCCGCACAGGGGCAGAAGCCTCTCGGCGCCCACCGGGTGGTGGTGCGGTCAGGTTCCTTCGGTGCTCCACCCGGTGGGCAGGGTCACCGGGTGGTGGCAGTGGTAGCAGAGGTGGTGGTCCGTGGCGTAGTCGCCGTGGCCGTCGTAGGAATAGCACACCGTGCGGGGCGATTCCGGGTCTGTGATGCTGTGGTTCCAGCGGTAGGCGATGTCGACCTCGATCGGGCCCTGCCCGTCGATGTGGAGGTAGCCGCAGTGCGGGCAGCGCAGACCCAGGCGGCCGGGCCGGTCCTCGGTTTCGGTCAGGGTGGGGGTGTCGGCGGCGCGCAGTAACTCACCGAGCTGGGCGTGCAGGTCGCGGGCATCCTGCACAGTGCACGACAGCGACATGTCGCCGCTGCGGAGCACGATCCGCTGTGCGGCGCGGTGATGATCAACGGGGGTGGTCATGGTGAGGCTCCGATCCGGGGGGAAGGTGACGTGCGGGGATTGGGGCGTATCCGCTGGTGGTTCAGAAGGGTTGCGCGACAGCGACCATGCCGGGGTCGGCCGCGATGGTGATCGTGTAGTCCAGGTTCGCCCAGGGCACGGTGCTCGCCTCGCGGTGCTCGTCGAGCCACCGGGTTACGGCGCTGTCGTCGGCCGGGTCGACCTGTTCCCACGGGCGTTCGTCGGCGAACGCGGCCAGGTCGTCGTGCTCGGTCTCGCCGTGGGCGATGTGCTCGGCCAATCGGGTGGCCACCTGCACCCGCAACGCGGCCGGGGTGGCGGCGACCAGCAGCTCCGGGCACCGCAGTGAGTCGGCGTCGTGTTCGATGATCGCGGCATGCACGGTGGCGCTCATCGGGTCGCCGCCGCGAGCATGGCCAGCAGATCGGTGGCCATGTCCACATCGGACGGCATCGGTGGGTGTCCGCGTTCGTCGCCGCCTCGACGTCGATCCGCTATGGCCTGCGCAAGCCGCTGTGGGGTCGGCAGAGCGCGCCCAAAATGATGAACGGGTTCATCACTCTCCGGGTCACCGTCAAACAGCAGCCCTTCGTTGAGCCATACCCGGATGCGGTGGTTCGCGGCCGGGTTGGCGTCTTCGGTGCTGACGTCCACGACCACCGCCCCGTCCCTGCCGGACACGAACACCGCCACACGGGCGGGCTTCTCCGAATCGTCCTCGGCGTTGGTCACCACGACACCAGCGTCGTCATCGGTGGTGCGCACATTCAGCTGAGCCATAGCGAAAACTCCTTCCTCTACCTCGTGGGCTGGTCAGGCCCGGTTGGTATCTCTCACGGTAGCTGTGAACACCGACAAAAACGGTGCTCACCAACGGAAAGGCGGCACCCGGAACACCCGGCATGGGGTGCGCCTCGTCGCTGACTGGGGGTGCCCCGCTTGGGTGGTCAGCAGGTGGGGGTGCCCAGCAGGGTGTTGGTGAGCGCGACCTGGGCGCGCACCCCGGTAACACCGGGATCGGTGGTGGCGAGCACCTGCGGGGTGGTGGCGTCGAGGATGACAGTGAGATGGGTGCGGTGCCGGGAGAGCATCACGCAGGTGCGGCCGGTGTCGGCGGCGAAGGTGCTGATGTCGCGGTAGCCGGCCAACGGGTGCAGGACGACGACGGCGGATCGTTCCAGGCCTTGCAGTTGGTTGGCGGTGCCCACCAACACGTCGGGGTGCGCGGCGAGCATGGCGCGCACGGCGGCGGCCTGGGTGACATGGGCGCACACCACGGCGAGGTCGGCGGCGGTCATCCCCCGCTGCCCCGTGGCGTCGGTGTGGGTGGCGGTCAGGAGTTGGCCTATTCGTTGGGCGCAGGCGGTGATGAGGGCGGGATCGCCCGGTCCGCCGGGCGCGGCCACGAGGCGGTGGGCGAGTTCGGGCAGCACCGTCCCGGCGGTGTCGGTGAGGTGTTCGGGTGGGCGCCGGGACGTGAAGGGCAACTCGGGGTAGAACGCGGGCTGAATCAGGGTGGTGGTGGCCGGTCCCAGCCGCCAGGTGTGCGGTAACCGCACTTCCGCGATGGCGTCGCCGTGCGCGGCGCGCAACGCCTCGGGTGCGGGCAGGTGCGGGCCGCTGGGCGCGGTGCGCCACCGGCCGGTGGCTCCGGTGACGACGGGGGCGATCTGGCCGGGATCACCGACGCAGACCACCTGGGCGGCGTGCGCGCCCAGCGCGCCCACGTCGGCGTACGTCGCCTGCCAGGACTCATCGATCAGCATGACGTCCAGCCCGGCGGTATCCGGGTCGGTGTAGAGCCAGCGGGCGGTGGTGGCGATGACGATGCCCCCGCCAGACGGGGGCAGGCGCAGCGCGTTCCCGGCCACCACGGGGGTGCCTGCGGTGTCGGGTCGCGGTGCTTTCGTGGCCCACACGAGCCGGGCCAGGTCGGTGATCGGGGCGAGGCGGCGGGCGATTTCCACGGCTTGCTGGCGGGTTTGGGCGGCGATGCCGACGCGCAGCTCGGCGCGGTGGGCCAGGGCAGCGGCGAGCAACGCGACCAGGCGTGTCTTGCCTGCACCGGGTGGGGAGGCCACCACGGTGGCCGGGTCACCCGACCACGCACTGTGCAGGACCCGCGCGGTTTCCGGGCTGTCCAGCAGGGCGTGTCCCGGCCACTCCGCGCGGGCCGGGGTAGCCGGTGCCGGTGCCGGTGCCGGTGCCGGTGGGGGTGTGGCTGGTGGTGGTGTGGTCGCGGTGTTGGCCGCTGGTGCGGTGGTGGGCAGGGTGCGCATCGGTTTGGTCCGTCCTTCTCTCGTGGGCTGGTCAGGCCCGGTGGTGAGCGTGGTGGTCAGGTTTCGTCGGCCCCGGCGATGAGCACTTCCAGGGGGACGGGTCGGCGGCTCGGGGTCGGGGTGCGGCCGGTGGTCAGCCAGGATCGGCGGGCGGCGTAGAGCCGCCGGTAGCGGCTGCGTCCGTGCCGCATCGCGTAGGGGTTGGGGGATTCCGCCGTCACGGTCACCGTGGTCCCGGCGGTGGGGGTGTGGGTGGTGACGCCGGTCAGGGTGAGCACCAGGTGCCCGGCGGTGACGGTGGTGGCGGCGATGGTGCCGGTGAACTGATCGAACTCGGTGTCGGCGGGTGCCCCGGTCCAGCCGCGGACCGGGTTGCCGGTGCGTAACCGGGCGTCCAGGCGGGGGCTGGTGACGGTGATGGTGTGCCGCCCGGTCGGGGTGGCGGTGCCGGTGATGACGTGCCCGGTGTGCACGGCTCGGGTTCGGTAGAGGGGATCGGCCATTAGCGCCCCGGTGTAGAGGTCGGCGGCGTCGCAGCGGGCACGTAGGCCGGTCGCGGCTCGGCTGGTGGTGTCGGGCCGGGTCCAGTTCCACCCGTCGGCGTGCTCACTTTGGGCTTTGCCCCAGGTGTAGGTGTCGTCCTCGGCCACTCCGGCGAGCAACCCACCCCCGTCGCCTGCACCGGGCTCTAGTGCGGCCAGGACGGTGAGCATCCCAGCCGCACTGTCCTCGGTGATCCCCAGCCATGCCCGCCACGTCGCGGCGTGCTGTTCAGCGGCCGGGGTGGTGCCGGTGATCCACCGGGTGCGGCAGGTCGCGGGCAGGTCGATGGCGGCGCCGCTGCCGGGGAAGTCGGCCCGCTCGGCCCACCACGTCAGGTGCGCGGCCACGTCGGCGGCGTCGGTGTCGGCCCGCGCGGCCCGCGCCAGGTGAGCCAAGGCCGGGCCGGTGGTGGTGTCGTCGGTGAGCAGGGTGCGGTAGTGCTCGGCGGTGATCCGCACCCCCACCTGCCCGAGCAGGGTCAACGCCGCCGACCCGGTGGCGGTCTGCACCGCCGTGGTGGGGGTGGCGGTACTGACCTGCACCTGTGTGCCCACCATCCGGGCGCGGACCGCGACCGGGTGGGTGATGGGCGGCAGCAGGGTGCGGGTCAGGCGCGGCACCAGGTGCCGGTGGTGGGCGGCGTGCAGGCGTTGTCCGAGGTCGAACCATTCGACGCTCACCGTGTCACCTGCTCGGCCAGCGCCCACCCGTCGCGCAGCGCCAGCCCGACGGCGTTGCCCGCCGGGCTGTCCCCGGAGGCGACGGCGTACGCGGTCGGGAAGTCCAGGTCGGTGCCCGCCAGGACCCGCGCGGTGTGCTCCCGCAGCGGGGCATCCTCATCGATCATCATCATGTGCTCCTCTACCTCGTGGGCTGGTCAGGCCCGGTAGTGCTGGTGTTTACGGTAGCGGTCACCCCCGACACAAACCGCTGTCGGGAGCCGGTGGGTCAGGTGGTGGCGGGGGGAATGTGCACTGTTGTGGCCCACGCCGGGGTGTCGTGCGGGGGGTGCGGGGAGATGACCCCGCACACCAGTGACGCCCGCGTCGGGTGCTGCGGCCACGGGGTGTCCCCATCGGTGAGGACGATGACGACGTGCGGGGCAGGTTTGCTCGCCTCGGCGGCGGCGATCCCGACCCGCATGTCGGTGCCACCGCCCCCGGACAACTCCACCGCCCCGGCGGTGTGCACTCGTTGCGCCCTGGTCGCGGCGGCGTCGCAGGAAATCAGGCGCACCTGGTGACGGGCGATTCCCCCGGAAGCCAGCACACCGTGCACTTCACTCATCGCGGCGTCCAGGGCGGTCGGGCTCATCGACCCGGACGTGTCGATGACCAGGGACACCACCACGGCGGGTCCGCGCATCGCCGGGGTGATGATGCCGGGTACCTGTCGCCGCGACGGCCGGGAGTAGGTGTAGTCGGTGCGCCCGGCCTGGGTGGCGACCGCGCGCCGCACGGCCGCGCGCAGCAGGCGTTCCCACGCCACCGTGGGTGGGCGCAGCACCCGGTTCGCCCACCGCGCCAACCCGGCCGGGACGCTGCCCCGGCCCTTGGCGTGGGCGTGGGCGGCAACATCTTGGGCGACGGTGCGGCGCACGAAGTCGCCTTCGGCGTCACTGATCCCGGTAGCAACCTGTGTCACGTCGGTGTCGGCTTCGGCGGGCACCGACCCGCTGCCCGCGCCGCTGCCACACCCCGGCCCCCCGTCATCACCCCCGTCCCCAACGTTGCTGTTCTCGGTGAGATGGGTGTAGTAATGCTCGGCCAGGTCGTTGTCCGCGCACCCCAACGCGGCCGGGGTGATCACCCCCGCCGGGAGCGCCACCCCCGCACCGAGCAGGTCATCGTTGATTTCGGCGTCCCCGGCCAAGTTCCACTCAAGGTGCCGGTGCGGCTGGGGCAACGCGGCTGCGCGCCCGGCGTGGTCGCGGATCAGGTGCCCGACCTCGTGCAGCAAGACCGCCCCGGCCACCCTCGGAGACCACGCCTGCGGCCCGACCAACTGCGCCGGATCGAGGTAGACCCGCCACCGGGCGTCCACAGCGAACGTGCCCAAACCCGGCGCGGCGACCGGGGAAGCCGCGAACAAGGCGTGCATGAAATACGGCATCGCCTCGGCGGCGTTCAGCCGGGCCAGGCGGAACGCATCCTGCTCACCCCGGTTCAACGCCCGCACCCGCTCGCCGCCGTTCATGCCGCACCCGCCTGCGCCAGGCCTGCGGCGGCGAGGATCGGCGCGAACCGGCGCGCCGCCGCAGGGACGGTGGCCTTCGCGGGCCGGGCCTGGCCCAGGGTGCGGGCGGCGGCAGCGGCCACGTCGGGGGCACCGTGCTCGGCGGCAGCCAGCACCGGCTCCCACGCCTCCCGCCACGCCGCGACCGTGCCGCGCCCGCTGGCCCAGCCGATCACCCCCGACAGCACCGCCCACACCCGATCCGGGCGATCCCCCCACTCCACAATGCTCGGGTCGGCCACGACGGCGGCCGGGTCGGGCAGATCGGCTTGCCGCCACCACGTCAGGAACTCCACCCCGGCACCCTCACCGACCAACCCGAAGGTGGCTTCCTGCCGGGCGGCGTCGTCGTCCTCACGTAACTGCGCCAGCACGCGGGTCAGCATCGACCACACCCGCCGCGACGGCCACGGCCCACCCGTGGCGGCAGCGGTGTCGGGGAAGGCATGCAACAAATCCGGGCGAACCCGGATGAACCCAGTGACCGCTGCCATGACCGCCGCATTGCGGCTCGTGTCCGGGGTGATCACTCGGGACGGCGGGGGAGCCGCCCACCCGGTGCTCATCCCGTCCAACCATTCATCGACACTCGGGGAAAAAGTGAGGTGACAGAACCGGTTCGCCAACGGCGGGGAAATCTCCCACCCGTCCGCAGCCCGGTCCGCCGGGTTCGCCCCCGCCACCACCCGTACCTCACCGGGCAGCCTCAGGTCTCCGACCGTGCGGTCCAACGCCACCGCCAGCATCGCTGCCTGCACCGCCGGAGGGCAGGTCGTCAACTCATCAAGGAACAGATACCCGGCACCCTCGGCCCGCAGCCGCTTCGCCCAGGCCGGGGGGTCCAACACCGCACCAGCGGCGGTGATCACCGGCATCCCCGCCACGTCAGCAGGCTCGCGAATCGACCCCAGCACCGTCTCACACCCCACCCCCTCCGCGGCCGCGATGCCCCGCACCAAACTGGACTTGCCCACCCCCGGATCAGACACCAGCAGCACCGGCACCTGCACCCGCCCGCACGCGTCAATCACCGTCACCGTCGTCGCCAAATCAGACATGCTCAAACTCCCTACCTCGTGGGCTGGTCAGGCCCGCTGTTGATGCACCAAAACTAACCCCGGCCACCGACAAAAGCGCCCCAAGAAACGGAATGCAGCCACCGAGACACCCGGCATGGGGTGCCTCGGTGGCTGCATAAGACCCACCGAACTATTGACGGTATGCAGCAGTGCGGCGTACGGTCAACCGCGAGACAGAAAAAGAGGCCTGACCAGCCTAACCCCCTGACCCTTAACCCGATGGAGCACTCATGAGTGCCATTTTTGTTGTCTCCGCCGACCACCTTGACCTATTGATCACCGCCGCAGTGCGCTATGGCGTACTCATCAACCCGACCCGCGCCAAGTTCACGACTGCTCCCGGTGTCGCTGCGTCCCCTACCGACGCCGGCAAGCTTCTCCTCGAGCAAAGCCTCGCCGCTGCGTCCGCGTTCACCACCCCTGCCGAGACGGCACGAGACCTCGACCCCGAATTGATGGACTACGAGCACGTGCCTGTCGTCCGGGTCAACCCCGTGGAAGTCCTCAAGGCAGCCCACAGCTATCAGGATCATGCGTCGCGCAGTCCCCGATGGTCCTACAGCACCGCCCGCCACCTGATCCTCGACCTCATCCGCGCCTCGATCGAGCATCTGCCCGGCTACGCCATCGCACCCCGCACCTGGAGTCGGCCTCCCGTTCGCACCGGCGCCCCCATCGGCTTACGTCGGCAATGGATCCCGATCGACACCGGTGTGCAGTGGCTTTCCCCGAACGAGTTCGCGACCCGCTGGGACACGGCGACGCTCGTACTGCTGACCCTCGACGCTCTGATCGATCTGCCCACGGGACTGGCGCGCCGCGACGCCGTCTACGTCATTGCCGGCGACACCGTCACCGCCGCCGATTGGGCAGCAATCGCCCAATCACCCTCGCTGTTACTGGTGCAACTCCCTGCCGGATGGGAGTGGTTGCACAACGAGCTCGATGCCGCTGGAGCCCTCGGCTCACCCGCGCCGGCCTGCCCGGCCCTGCGCCGATAAGAAGGAGACGATTGTGCCCACGTTCACCGCCTCGGCGGGTAGCAGTCCATATCATGTTCCTGGCTGGCTTCGGCCAGCCCCGAAGGTCCCCACCGTCGATCCGCCGGTAACTCCCCGGCGCTGCCCGTCGGTGGGTGACTCGATGTTCGGCGCGGCGCCGTTTGGTCACGGTGTCGCGCCGAACATCACCGGATCTGCCCCCTGGGGAGTCGTCTTCGTCTGTTCCCGGCCCGCGCAGCAGTGCTGCACCGTCCTCTGCGCAACCCACTGTCGCCGCTGGAAGCAACTGCAGCAGGCTGCTGCCGGCCTGATTCCGCTGTGCATGTCACACATCGTTCTTGACCCACACCTTCTCTGGGCAAGGAGGTAGACATGCGCCACCCAGTTGAGACCCTCATCCCGGAACCCCTTCCCTCGAGTCCCGCTCTGGATCCGGAGTGGATGCAGGACGGTGTCTGCCAGTACACCGACCCGGAGGTGTTCTACCCGGTCAAGGGGCAACCAAGCTCGTCACCGCGCCGCATCTGCGCCTCCTGCCCCGTCCAACAGCGGTGCCTGCAATGGGCTCTCACCCTTGGCGACGACTACGGCATCTGGGGTGGCCGCACCGCTCGCGAGCGGAAAGCGCTGGCTCGGGCCATCCGGTCGTGGGCGTTTGTCGCCGGGGTGCCGTGTACGGCAACCGGCGGTATCCCGCTGGCCGTGCAGAGGGCCTACGCCGAGGACCGAAGCGAGGTCGCAGCATGAACCAACTCACTCTTCCCGCACCGGCCCGCCGGTCTGATGAAGACGTCGTCGAGGCCCTGCTGCGCGCTGTCCGCGCCGCGCGGTGGACGGACGGCTCGTTGCTGGTGGACCTCGATGACATCGTGATCCGCACCCAGCTGGTCCCGCACCTGATGGCGGCCCTGCGCCGGCCCGTCGACGACTGTCGGGGGGGTCTGTCATGAGCCGACCCCGGTGGCGCTCGCGGTCGTGGTGGTGGTGCCCGAACTGCGGGCGGGTGGTCCGACGCAAAACCCGGGCAAATCCTCGCCCGCGGTTTCTACACAAGTTGCCGGTGCATGAGCGCTGCCAGCGGCAAAGACTGCTGACCGACCCGCACCGCCCCGTCGCCAGCACCGAACTGACGCCCGCAACGGCTCTGATGGCAAGGGAGATGCGGTGATGGCCGGGTTCGTCTATCTCCGCAGCGAGCCGGGATTGTGGACGGTCGGCTTCTACACCCCGGCGGGTGAGTGGATCGCGGAATCAGACCGCGACCACACCACAGATGCCGGCACCCGGGTCGCCTACCTCAACGGGGGCGCCAATGCCCGACGCAATGCAACGGAGGAGTCATGAGTACTTGTCCCATCCCCGAGCTCGTCCCGGGTGACGTCGTGTACCTGCCCATTTCCCGCGACGGCACCACCCAGGGGCCGATCACCGTCGAGTGGGTCCGGGAGGAGCGGGACGGCGCCCTGTGCGTGGGGTGGCATGCCGGTGGTGAGGACCACGTGCTGTGTTTGCCGCTGGACCTGGCTGCGCTCGGTGCGCAGCTGGTGGGTGCGCATCATGACGCTACCCGAGATGCCGCTCCGGCCCCGGCGCTGATGCATGCTGCGGCGGCAGTCCGTTTGGGCCTCGCGTCATGACCAGCAGGGGTTACCGACTCCCGGCCGGGCGGCGTATGTGGGCCGTCACCCTGGCCAACAGCGGTGGTGTGGCGTGAGTCGCCCGGTGTGTCACGGTCCCGCGTCGACCCGCTATGACTTGCGGAAGCTGCACGGGTTGCCGTCCCCGTGGGTTGATACCACTCAGGCACGACGGCGGGTTGTCCACCTTCATGGGTGGGGCATCAGTTACCTGGACATCGCCCGGGCGGCGGGGATCCCTGCGAGCACGGTTCGCGCGGTCGGCCATGGTCATCAGCGGCGGGCGTATGCGTACACGGTGGGCGCGATCCTCGCGGTGGATCACCACCCGCGTCCCACGCAGGCGCAAGCCCTGAGCGTGGGGGCCCACCGGCGGGTGCAGGCCTTGGCCGCGATGGGGTGGCCGGGGCGTGTGGTCGCTGTCCACCTGGGGGTGAGTCAGTCCCGTCTGGCGGTGCTCACGGCCCGCCCGGTGATGTCGTACCGGTATTGGCGGGCGATTACCGAGGTGTACGACCGGTGGGGCACCACCCCGGGCCCGTCTGCCCGGTGTCAGAGTCGGGCCCGCACCCTCGGGTGGCCCACCGCGTTGGCGTGGGAGGGCGTCGACATCGACGACCCCCGTACCCGGGCGGATGTCGGCAGTACCGCGGTCGGCGCCGTGGACCCCCGCGCGGTGGACCGAGCCCTCTCCGGCGACCACACTGTGCGGCTGAGCACCCGCGAGAAGCAAGAATGCGCCCGCCGTGCCCGGGAGTGGGGTTGGTCGGCTCGGTTGTTCGCTGACCGGCTGGGGATCAGCCCGGTGACCGCGGATCGGGCTCTGAACCGGGCGCGGGTGGCGGCGTGAGCGCCGCCGTCGCGGCGACCGACGCCTCCCGACCCGACCAGCAACCGGCCCGAGCTCCGCGCGATGCCCGTGGCCTCCCGCAGGTGGTGCGGTGTGACGACCTACTCCCCGTCACCCAGGTCTGCACGGTGGCCGCCGATGACGGTGTCCCGTTGCGGGTGGAGGAAGCGGGATCAGCCAGCACCCCAGTAACGGTGGTGTTCGTGCACGGTTTCTGCCTGCACATGGGGTCCTGGTACTTCCAGCGTCGTGACCTGCCAGCCCGCACCGGGGCACGGCTGGTGTTCTATGACCAGCGCAGCCACGGCCGCTCGGGCAGGTCCTCAGCAGGCCATTGCACGATCGACCAGTTGGGGCGGGACCTGGCCGCGGTGCTACGCACCGTGGCACCCACGGGCCCGGTGGTGCTGGTCGGGCACTCCATGGGCGGCATGACGATCATGGCCCTGGCCCGCCAGTGCCCCGAGCTGTTCGCCACCCGGGTCGCGGGCGTGGCCCTGATCTCCACCACCGCCGCCGGGCTGGTGCCCGCTGTGCTGCGGCTGGGCGCGCATCACCCCGCGTGCAGCGTGCTGCGCCGGCTCGGTGCCACCACTCCCTGGCTGCTCGAGCACGCGAGCTCGCCGGCGGTTGCGGTGTTGGCTCCGCTCATCCGGGCACTGTCCTACGGCGAGCACCCCACCACCGATGCGGTGACGGGATTCTCCCAGCAGATGATCGCCGCCACACCCCCGCGGACCGTGTTGAACTTCCTGCCCACGTTGTCCACCCACGACGAGCTCGCCGCGCTGAGCGCCCTGCGCCAATGCCCCGTCGTGGTGTGTTGCGGGGCAGTCGACCGGTTGACCCCGCCGAGACACACCACGGTCATCGGGAAGGCGCTGCCTGCGGCAAGACTGCTGATCGCGCCGCGGGCCGGGCACCTGCTCCCGCTCGAGCAACCCGAGCTGGTCACCGCCGCGCTGGCCGACCTCATCGAGGAGGCCGGCACCCGTTTCTTGGTGCGCAACCGAACCCTCAGATCCGTCCCAGCGTTTCCCATCACCACACCCAGTAGGAGGACCCATGATTTCGCCGAACCCCCCGCAGCCTCGCCGGCATACAGGCTCGGTACCCCCGACCGTCATCGACATGCGGCCGGGAGACGCCGCAGGCGACTCGACGCACGTGATGATCGAGGGACCCACCGGAACCGGGAAGACTGTCGAGATCACCGAGGGCATCCTCGGCTGGGCTGACCGCGTGGGGCCGGTGCTCGTCTGCGACCCCACCGGAGTCGGGTACCGCGGGGTGCAGGACCGATCGAACGTGCAGATCGTCGCCAGCACCGTCGAAGACATGATCGCGACCATCCGGCCCGGCTACCACGAGATGACCGGGCGCTACCAGGCGCTCGCCAGCGAAGAGGTCAACGAGAACGACCTCGCGCCGCTGCTGCTGGTCATCGACGACTACCGCTACTTCAGGACCATGGTCGAGCAGTGGTGGGCTGCGCAGACCACGCCGACGGGGAGGCCGAACAAGTGCCCGGTGCTCGAGACCGTAGGCAGCCTGGCGCGCAAGGGCCGCAGCGCGAAGATCACCCTCTTGTTGGGTGCACAGCGGATCACCGCCGAGCTCATGTCCGGGGAGATGCGAGCCAACGTCTCCTGCCGCCCCTCGAAGTTCACCTACCTCGACACCACACCCGCTCCGCACCGCCGGCGCGACCGGGACAACGTCGCCGAGAGTCGTTCCCCGGTGGCCCGTTACCCCCGCCTGCAGGTGGTGCTCGCCGACCACGAGCAGCCCGAGACCGCCGGCACAGTGACAACCTGGGAGGTCGTCCGCGACGCCCGCCTGGTTCCCGCATCCCGGTGTTGATGGACTGCGCCGCGAACCGTGACGGGAACGCCCGCACCCTGCTGCGGCACACCACGGTCATCGGGAAGGCGCTGCCAGCGGCAAAGACTGCTGACCGCGCCGCGGGCCGGGCACTTGCTTCAACTCGAGGCGCCCCGCCTGGTCACCGACCCGTATCTCTCAGGAGCATCCGATCGGAAGGAATGAAGCAATGACAACGACAACGCTTAACACGGCGGTGCTCCTCGCCGCCAGCCACACCGGTGGGCATTCCGGTGGCGGCATGCTGGGATCGCTGGCCAACACCTTCGCCCATGACGCCGCCGCGGCCTTCGCCTGGCACGGGGTGTCGGCCCTGTTCCGCTCCGGCCTCCTCCTCGCGGCCGGTATCGCCATCGCGGTCGCCGTCTACTTTCTGCGCCGTCGGAGGAAGTCGTGAACGTCGACGCCGTGATGATCGGCGAGCTGCAGGGTGATGTCCGGTCAGTGCTGGAGGTGTTGTGGCGCGACTGGTTCGGTATCAACCCGACCGCGGTGCCTGGGCTGCTGGAGCGGGCGCACAGCGTGGTGTTGCTGGCGATGATCGTGGCCGCGGCCGTAGGGGTTGGTGGTGTGCTCGCCCGGGCGGTGCTGGTGCGCCGTGCTGGGGACCGGCCCTGCGCCCGCCGGCTGTTGCGGATCGCGGTGGCCGCTGCTGTGGTGTTGGCGGCGGTGATCTGGGCGGTGCAGGCCGGTGCGGTCACCGCCCGCCTGCTCCTCGTTCCCTTGGGTGGCGCCGATCCTGCGGCGCTGGCGCACCTCGCCGCCGCGCCCGGTGACACCGGAGGGTGGGCACTGGTGGGGATGGTGGGCGTGGGGTGGGTCACCCTGGCTCAGCTGTCTCTCGCCGAGTGCTCCCCGCTCGTGCTGGTGGTGCTCCTCGGTGTCATCCCGCTCACCGCCCCCGGATCCGTCCTGCCCATCGCCCGCAGGAGGTGGTGGGCAATGATCGCGGCGATCGCCACCATCGTGGGGAGCAAGCCCGCCGCGGCCGCGTTCTACTCGTTGGCGCTGGACCAGTTGCCCGGTGCTCACGATCGTGCGGGGCGTACCAGCGTGGTCGTCGGCCTGGTCGCCGCCACCGCGGTGTGGCCCGTGATGTGGCGTGCGTTCAGGTCACTGCTTCCCGACCCCGAACCAGGCAGGGGAGGAGGGGGCGGTGGGCACGCCCCAGACCCGCTCCCGGGCGGTGGGGGGCCGCCCGGTCACACCCCACCCCCGCCGGTACCCGACCTGGTCTGGGTCCTGCCCCAACACGGGGGCTCCCACACCCGGTCCGCCGGCGGTGTGGGCGTATCGGGGGAGGTCGACTGATGGGCACCATCACCGCAACCGACTGGATGCCCTCGTGTGAGTCCGCCGCCCCGTGCGGGCCTCCAGTGACCGACGGCCCGGAGGTGTTGGCAACGACCTTTGGGTGGTTGTACTACCCCGCGCTCGTGCTGCCCCGCAGCGTTGCACGCAGTCCGGTGCAGCGGACTCAGTCGCATCGGCGCATCCGACTGGGACCGATCAGTTTCTGACCGGGTGAGGCAGCACCGGTGGGTAAGCGGACGAACCTAGCGGCTGCGGCGGGGTCGGGTGACCGAGGTGTGCCTATGTGCGGGGTGCGGTGGGTTTGGTTGCGTCGGTGATGAGTTGTGTGGCGATGGTGTGGAGTTTGATGTTCTGGTCCTGGGAGAGTCGGGTGATGAGGGCGAAGGCGTGGTCGGCGTCGATGTGGAAGCGTTCCATCACGATGCCTTTGGCTTGGCCGATGATGTCCCGACTCGCGAACGCGGTGCTCAGCTGGTGTTCCTGTTGTGCTCCGGCGAGGGCGACCGCGGCGTGGGTGGCGAAGATCAGGCCGACCGATTCGGATTCTTCGGTGAACGCACCCGCGGTTGCTGCTTAGAGGTTCAGCGCCCCGAGGTTGTCGCCCTCGACGAACAATTGGAAGCAGAGCATGGCACCCACTCCCGCCTGGGTGGCGGTGGCCGCGAAGCGGGGCCAGCGGGATTCGGTGGCCATGTCGGGGATGTGCACGGTTTGTTGTTCCCACACCGCGCGCGGGCACGGCCCGTCGTCCAGCTCGATCAGCAGCTCATCGAGACGACCCGCGGAGGGGTCGGTGGCGGCGTGGGCCTGCACCACCTGGCGTCGTATCACGAGGCTGATGACCGCTTGAGCGGGGCCGGGCACAGCCCGCACCGCAGGCGGTGGTCACCGCCTGCAGGGTGGCCGGCTCACTGCTGTGCTCGCGCTGCAACGTCCGGGCGAGCTCAGCCAATCGCGGCGCCGATATTCGGCGTCGTGACGGGGATGTCCCCGGATGTGCGGGGACGGGAGGACTCCTCCGGCACGGGGGGTGTCGTCGTGGCGTCACTCACCGAACACGTTCTCCTTGCCACCCCCGGCGACAGGTCACCATACCGAGCCGGCCGGGTACGAGGAATCCTGCACTGCTGCTGTGCTTGCACCGGTACCGGTAGCGGTGCCGACGTTACGGGGCACTTAACCGGACTGTGGGGCGGATCTGGTGGTGCCAGGGAGCCCCCGACCACGCAGGGGCACCTGAGCTTCGGTGAGCACGGCATGGATGAAGCCGTAGGACCGGCCAGTGGCTCTGGCGAGCTCTCGGATGCTGGCCCCTTGCTCGTACTGTGTCTTGAGGTCGGCGCCCAGCTGGGTGCGGGACTGTCCAGCGATGCGGACGCTCTTCTCGAGTTTCGCCACGAGTTACCTCTGTCTGCGAGTGAACAATTCCGGTGCCGTGGGGGCGACGGTCATTGATCCTTCGTGTCCGGCTACCCCGACGGTTTGCCCGATCGAACAGCGAGCAACCGTGGATACACGCCTACGAACCCACGGCGGCACCATCCGCGGACATGCTGCAGGGCAGGCGAATGCTGGCAACGATTTGCCTCTGAGGTGCAGCACCCTTCACTGGAACGTAGTAGACCGCCCCGCGTCTTGCGAGTGGCGCCCGCCTCACCTGGCGGGGAGCATGGGGTGGTGACGCGAACCGATGAGGCTGGTCTGTTCGGTCCGGACAGTGTGAGCTGGCGGGTGCAGGCCGATCCCGCGGCCGGGGTGGGTGGTCTCAGCGCCCTGTTCTTGCAGGCGTTGCATCCGTTGGCGATGGCGGGCGTGTTCGAGCAC
>JAABUP010006439.1_pt1 | contig 16692 bp, 21 predicted proteins | sample 5559201 | NCBI WGS metagenome assembly JAABUP01 (sample SAMN10711887, study PRJNA513373) | rock metagenome | isolation source: Antarctica rocks | place: Antarctica
TTGATAGCCACCCTTGTGTCAGCAAAGCGCGTCAAGACTGAAGTTGCTTAATGGATATCCTGCTTGATCCGAAATGCAGGCTGAGTTTTCGCAACAACTCATACAGTGTATGATTGCCACAGCACGATTGTGACATCTTTGCAACCTGCAGGACAATACAATTGCTGATAGCCCCATGGTGGAGCTGCTGACCTCCATGCAGCACATGCTGGAGCAGGCCAGGGTGCGCAGCGTGGGGGTGGGGGGGTCACAGGACCTGCACCAACTTGTCATCATTGTTGCTGATGGTCGCTTTCATGAAAAGGAGAGCCTGCAGAGAGTTGTAGCGGTAGGTCACTCAATGTGCACTTGAGTGTGCTTGTTGTGGTCAGCAGCAAGCAGGCCTGACAATCTTGTGAACATTTTGGTTTTTTGCTGTTTGTTTGTGAATCATCTTGTTATTGATGTAGCTATGTCTAAGCTGTGATTACTGTGTGCAACTTGGGAATCTTTGCTTCACATGTTGCCGAACTATGCTTGTGCTGTATGATGATGTTGTTGTGGTGAATGCAGGAAGCCTCGTCCCAAAAGGGGGTTTTGTATGCTTTCATCGTTCTGGACAACCCTGCAAGTTCCCTGCTGGATATGCAGACTGTCAGCTTTGCAAATGGCAAGCCTGTATTCAATAAGTACATAGACTCTTTCCCATTTCCCTTCTACGTTGTGCTCAGAGACATTGCTGCATTGCCCGACACCCTTGCTGATTTGTTGAGGCAGTGGTTTGAGCTGGGTGCTTCATGAAACTTTTACTCATAGCTTAGACTGAAGTATTGCCTCCATTTCCTTTTGGTATTAAAGCTGTTCGTTCTCAAATGTCGGTGTACAAAACATGATTGTGCATATCTCTGATACAGCTAGCGCGTGTTATTGTTCACCTTGTCAACATCTATTTATTCTTGACTTTGTGTAGCAAATTGATTCACAACTTTCTGTGGCAAATCGATTAATCCTGACGTTGTTGACAACATGCGTGTTTAATCAATGGCCATTACACATTCAAGTCTGCCAAGAGTCAAACTCTCTGTGACTGCCATATCAAAATGCACTTGATCAAGCTGGTCAGAGATAAGGGGTCGTATGGACTAAATTCATCGCGAGGGATGGCAGGTTCAGGCGGGGTTCCTTGTTCGCTGGGGGAGCAGTCTTGCTTCAACGGATCACTAGCGGCATCTTGACAGACTTGACTGACAGCGTGAGTGGCTGCAGCGTACATCCATCCATTCTGTCTATAACCGTATTCCGGCGCGATTGCAGCACCCACCCGGACCAGCAACGCCCTCGGGTGGTCAACCAGATCGATCCTGAGCCTTCACCGTAACTGCGTACAGCTGTGCAGTGCCCGAATCAAGTTGCAACAGTGGCGCAAACCTCATCGGCGATCACACATTGCCAGCCTAGTGAACGTCAGGCGGACTTTTGATACAGCAGCAGCTTTGACTGCAACACTGAGCTGCATCGGTGTTGACAAGCCATATTGCCCCAGCTGCATGCACTCGCCGTAGTGGCATCGTTTAGGCTGGTAGGTGGAGGCAGAGGGACACACAGGCAATTGATGGCAGGGGACACACCCAAAGCAGAGACCTGCACAAGAGTTGTCAGTCCATCCAAGGTGACTGGCGCTTGCATGCTTGTTGCTGCAAGTGTCAGCCACATGGCTGACAGTTGTGACTTCTAATGCTAGCTGTTGCATTCACAGTTGGAAGCAGGACATGCTGCAAATCAGTCCCCTGGCAGCATATGGGACAAACTGCAAACTAAAGATGCGCAACTTGGGATTCTTAGCATGGTGCTGCTGGTGAGTTTTGTAATTGTACACTTTCAAGCAAACTACAAAGTCACTGTATTGCATCATCATGTTTGGTTTCCGCAGATATTTCAAGGCACAGCCTTGTCACTGATATTGCGATATTCCAGAACAGGCATAGGCCCCCCATACTTGGCAAGTGTAGCTGTCATTTGGACAGAGTTCATCAAGTTGGTCATTTGTATAGCAGCACAGTGTCTGGTCTGCAAAAGGACAGCAAGAGAGAAAGGCATCACATACTTGCGGGAGGTTCAGCATGATCTGCGGGAGATCATATCCACATCTTTCCCTATGATTGTGCCTGCAGCGCTGTTTGTTATGCAACAGGTAGTGCTAACTGCCTACTGCATGGCGTCTGTACCATTGTGCCTCAATCGCCTTCAGCCATTGGGTTTACACAGGTTATTGCTTGCACCTCAGTAGATTGCACCGTCTCATAGGCACTTCGCCTGAGCCTATAGCAACATGTCTGCAGTTGTTGCTGCACAACTGCATGGATGCATGCTGACTTGCAACTCTTGCCTCCAAACCTTCAATGTGAAGTATGCTGCATACCAAACTCCTGACAAGACATTGGTTCTGCCAGAAGACTTGTCTGATCTTGGATAAGCTGAATGCAGGTCTTGGTAATTGTGGCTGCATCACATTTGGATGCCGTCACCTTTCAGATCTGTTCTCAGAGCTTCAAGATCATGCCCACAGCCTTGTTTGCTGTTTGGCTGCTGGGCCAATACTTGACTCCCATGCAGTGGGCGTCTTTGCCTGTACTTGCTGTGGGAGTGGTCTTGGTCACTATGAATGGTAGTGCTGGTGAGTTGCTGCACTACCAGCTGCATAAACACAGCATGTTCTGCTACTAGCATGGGTGGACAGGAAGCAATCCTTGGGGTCATACATACTAGGCTGGAGAATCATGACAATGCATCAAGACGATGTGGAGATGAGCTTGATTTGAAGCACTCTAGGCAGCCTGCAATGTTATGTTCTAGGCTTCTGCAGTGTGCAGGTCTCACTGCATTTGTATGCTTGGCACAAGCTGCACAGTTTGTCTGGATAGGATGAGTAGCATTGCAATCATTGGTGAAGTCTTGCATGCATTGTCTGTTCTCCAGATCTACTCTTGCCTCTCACAAGCACAGCTATCTCAAAATGCTTTCAGTACTGCCGCACGTAAATGTCTATAGGGCCAGCACACAGAGCACTTTTCCACACAGACACAAGCTGTTCTACATCCCAGTGCAGACTGGTGACACATGTATGAAGACAGGCACTGGTGTCTGTGAGTGACAACCCTGGACAGCCCGATCTAACACTTGGCTTCTCACTAAATTGACGCTGAAAGGTGTAGTCTTGTCTTTTCTTCTCTGTAAGTGAAACATGCATGGTTGCAGGCACAACAGCAGCAGCAGGCGTAGTGAGTCAGGGGGATTGGACTCTTGGTCTCAGTGCCAGCGCCCTATCTGGTCTCTCCTCAGCCTATGCCGGTGTCTACTTTGAGAAGTATGTCAAGGGCAAGATGAGCAGCACGCTGTGGATCCGCAACTTGCAGCTTGGCATCTATGGGCTGCCGCTGAGCATAGCCTACATGTATGTCAAGGACTATGCCAACTTGAGGCGTGGTGGGATCATGCAGGTATGCACACACATTGTGCATTGCACAACTGCATGACGAAAAACAAACTGTTCCGTGACTGGTGGAGAGTTGACACTAGCTCTGGCTTGATGCTCATCATTCCTGGCATCACATGCTGTTGTAAAGTGCCTTAGCTGTAGAGGCTGACAGCGTCTGTTGAACATGCTCACACATGTTTTGGTGCATTTGGGGGGGCGGGCACCACTTGAATCAGGTTGTCAATGCTGTGCTGTGTCATCACATTTCTCAGTGCTGGGGACTCACTTTGGGGACTCACTTTGCCACAAAGATCTCCAGGCTGTCTGGACCAGGCGCTGTTCACTTCTGACTAGATTCACCAGGGATGAGTATATCTTGCAGAGGTTGAGCGTTCTCATGCTCCAAGCACGCAGCAAAAGTGTATCAAGCTCCTTTTTCTCATGTACCTTGCAGTACTTTGAGGTATCTGTCATTCTAACCATTACTGTACTTGCACTTTGATTGCACTGTCACTCTGCCTGTTGTCATTGCAGGGCTTCAATTACCTGGCATGGACTGTTGTAGCGCTGCAAGTCTTTGGAGGTCTCATTGTAGGCATGGTGGTCAAATACGCCGACAACATCCTCAAGAACTTTGCCAACGCCCTATCAGTCATCTTCACAGTCATGGGAGCCATGCCCCTGTTTGGGCAGTATCCGTCCATCTTCTTCCTGTTTGGTGTGGTCGGGGTGCTGCTGTCTGTCTTCATGTATGGCAAGTCCACGCCATCCGGCTTTGGCGCCTTTGACAGCTGCTATAGGAGCATGTCTACTGCCAACCTGCAGCTTTTGCTGCAATCCAAAACATCGGGTAAGCAGGCTGCGTGCAGCAGACACTGCTGCTTTTGGTCTTTGCTTAGATGCTGAAAGACAAGTCATCAGGCGCAGACAGTGCATCCTGTGCTGAGCATTGCCATTTATTAACCCCAGTTATCGTCACATACATTTCCCCTTGTCATGCCGCTTTGCATGAACCGCTCTTGCCACAGCAAGTGTCAGATCTGCTTGGTTGTTCTCATGCACATGACGCATCACCGTGGGAAGACATTCTCATGCATATGATGCAGTATCCTCTACAACGAAGAAGGGCAACATTGTCATGCTTGCTCCTCTTCTCACGTTTGGCGCATGCTGCTCTGCTGTACATTCCCACATCACAGTCGCCCATGCAGGAGAGGAGCGATCTGTTCTGTATAAGGCACTGCTAGGAATACGGCGGCAGCGGCCTGCCAGTGGGCGGGGCTCAATCCAACTGCTCACATGCGCACGTGTGACAGCCCTCTGCCTCTCTCTCATCACTGGCTTGCTGCTGGTGCTGGCCACGCGGCATCCCCCAGTGCAGCAGGTGCTGAAGGGTGGGGTGCAGAAGGCGGGCGAGCTCCTGCAGGGGGTGCGCACTCCTGCTTTCGAGGTGAATGCCGGGCTGCCCTGCCATGCGTTTGGTCCTGTTGCTCGTCATCCTTCTGATGCACCAATCCTAATGCTGTGTGATCAGAGTCGCAATCTGCAGTCTGCCCACTTTTGTCTGAATGGAAGGTGTTTACCAATAGCTGGTACCAACATGCATGATACTACACTGATTGCCCAGCCGGCTCTGCCAGGTTCAGGTCAGCATTTGCACAATGTCACTAGTCAGCATGATTTTGGTCAGGTTCTGGTAAGTGTGAATGTAATGGGTGTGTGACAAATTTGCTTCAACGTGCAGGTTGCTGCCACCTCACCATAGCATAGCAAGTCTCCACAACGCTCGACCATGTGGCCAATTTGGGCTATAGACAGGCTTGCAGCTGCAGATAACAGCCGATCCTTGCATAGAGAAATCACTTCTCAGACCCCCTGCCTGCACACTCTGACTTTCAACAAACGAGGCCCAGTTTTGCCTGGTGTACATGCGCCGGCAGTGTGCACATTTGATTACACAGTTGTTGCTCTGCTTTGTTGTGGTTGCTTTCACAGTCGATTTACGCCTTACCTATCCCCAGCCTAAGGCATGTGCGACCTCAAAACTCTTTGAAGTTCACTTTTGAGCCAGACAAAATGTCCTTGCAAGGCTAGCAAGGCTTAGCTTTCCAAGTGCCGTTTTTGACAGGTCAGTCCAAACGCAGAGATGTGTGCTCGTACACGACAGCGATTAAAAAAGCGTCCTGAGGCTGTTCCAATGACGATGGCAGATTGAGCTTGCTTCTGTATTTTAAGTGCATTGCCTACAGTGCACTATGAAAGCCAGGACAAGAAGGTAAACAGGACAAGAAGCCAAACAGGCCAACAATTTGACACACCACATTGAGTGCACGGGGGTTATGTGCATTGCTGAAATCAAACGCTTATTAAACACTGCGGTTCAAGCTATTGTCAAGGGTCTTCATCGCTGCTGCTGTAGTTGACTAAGCTGCCTAGTGCATTGCTTGTACTATGCTGTGTGGCATCTTCTGAAACCAATTCTGGCTGCGCTACATGCTGCGATTGCAAAGCCAGACTGACAGCAGCCTCAGCACCTGGGCCCTGATCTTGCAGCGTATCTGCTGCATCATATGGTTCATGTACGTCATGACTGTGGTTGACACTACCAAGCAAGCTGTCAATGTTTTTCTGGTCCTCCCAATATTGTGCCAAGTCATTGATGGTCTGTGGATCTGCAAAGTAACCATTTTCATGGAACTGCTCCACGGTGTCTGCATAGCAAACAATGCTGATGTTGCTCTGCTGCCTTCTGACGACTTCACATACATACACTTAATGCATTACATCATGACATACTGCAATGGTACAGATTCTCACATATTGCAATGCCGAGATGTGAAGCCTTGGGTGTTGACCATGCAAGAGCAATATGAGACTCTTCAAGGCTCATTCAGTGTTACTTACTGGGAAAGGACTCGGGCGCCGATGCACTCTGTGCTCTCTGCGCTTCCTGAAATTGTTCTTGAGTATCTACATATGAACACATTATCACTTGCTGTTAGACCCTATGGCTGGTAACTGAGCACAGCCATGTTGAGTTACTTCAAATCAGAGGTTGCAAAGTCAGTATCTACAAAGTCAAAGAGCAAACAATGCTTACCTGGGTAAGCAGCCACAGCTGAATCAGGGTCAGTGTAGCCAACCTCGTCATACTGCTGTGTTGTGTCTGCAAGTCAATCATGAGCAAGGTTTAGCCTGTCTTGTCTTGACACAGGCAAAGCCTGAGGGTGAGTGTGAGATGAACACTGGCAGCAGTCAACATGTGGCTGGCACTAGTCGCAGCTCATGTCCTTCAGATCAAGCCTGTTGTTCAAAACACATATGCAAGAGGTGCACAAGTGCACCTGGATATGGCGCAACTGCTGATCCAGGTGGGATGTGAGTCCCATACAGCTGCATTTCCAACAGGCGTGCTTTTTTCTGTTCTGGTGGCAGCTCATTGACAGCTGAGCGAACAGCATCCATATACTCCTCCTCGTACTGTCTCTTGACACGCCTCACAGACTTGGGGTTAGGGTCATCATTTGCCCATCGTACATCCAGGCTTTCCGACGATGCCATATCAGAGTTCTTCAGATGCTGATTCTGCAATCCAACTATCATGAATGGTGGTCAGGCTGTCAACAGCTGCAGTGCAGTACAGCACAATTGGGAGCCATGCATAGTCTGGTCATGTCTGAACACCAGTTGGTGAAACGGCTTTCATCAGAAAACAATGACGAGAGGAGAAGTTACCTGCATAGCCTCCTTGGCAAATTCTGCAGATGCTCTCCAGTAATACTGTACAAAGGCGATGGTCTTGCTCGCAACATTGTATATTCGCTCAATTGGTCCCCACTCGTCAAAGTTGTCCTGCATCCTGTTGCATATATTTGCCTCTTGCACAAACATGTGAAGTCTGACCTGGGAACTTTCAGCAGGCATTTGGGAGAATTCTAAGGCCAAGCTGCGGCAAAGCGTGCGACATGTTCCAATCACCTGGAGTAATTGCCTGATGACAGGTGCACCTAGATGACCTGCTCCTCCATAATTTACATAAAGGGTTTTACTTTCCCTATCGTAGGTGCCAACACCTTTTGTTCCCATGTTTGACCCTGCTAGCTTATCACGGCCAAATATGTCCACAGTATGGTCTGATGTTAGCAGCTGCTCATGATACTCTGTCGGAAGTTGGTGTAGGTAGTCACAGTCCTTGCCCTTGTGGCATATGCCCCTACAAGTAGAGAGCCATGTTTCTGCAAGAACATCATGTGATGAAGTGGGGTCAGCAGGTCTTGCCACTGCAATATTGCTTTTACCTGGCAAAGTACATGCAGCAATAGGAAGACCTGGCATGTTCACCGCGTGTCCAGCCAGCATCTCTGCTGATGACGCACCGATACTGGGATGCCTGATGCGTCTTGGGAGGCCGCGGCGTCATGCGTCTGTGGTGCCATATGTTATAGTCTGCAGGGTCTTGAGGAGCATGTACAGTTATTGGCTGCTCTACCTGCAGTATACACTGCAAGGCTGGCAACTTACCAGCAAGGACGTACATGCATGCAAGGAGACATGTTATTATGAGCACACCTGCTTTCGAGCAATTTTGGCGCCGTCTTTCGTGGTGAGAGCCATGGTTATGTTCTTCTCGAGTTGTGCAGCTGCCGGTCAATTCGCTCACGGGCAGTCACTCACGCGCATGCATCTGTCTGGCTGCATCAAACGTGTGCTCGCATTGTGACTGCTTGTGTCTGCCGGCGTCAAGGGTGTGATAGGTCAAAGATTGGGCTTTCTACAAAGGAGTGAAAACGTCGAGACCGGAACAATGTCAGCACACCGACAGCTGGAAAGGCTGACAACAGCTGTCTGCACTGTTCCGATGTTTCTGTGCGTGATGTTCGTTGCTGAGATCCTTGCTGTTCAGCTTGCACCTAATGCTGGAGCGTAGCACAGCATGCTGCAGAGCAAGTGCATGACATCAGGCCACAAACTCGATCGCCGCAAGCCTCTTGATCAGTTCTGAGCATTCATAGCGTTGGATGGCTATCAGCTGGGAACCGAGCGCTTGAGAGGTCTAAGTCTCGTTAGACTGTGTCAAGCGATCAATGGCAGATGTGTCTAAACGGCCTCAAGCAGCGACGTTTGATTGGCACGATGCCGTGCCCAATGATGCGGACAACACGGAGCTGTTGTTAGCCAAGTATGCGAGACTGCAGTTCGTGCACCAGGTACAAAGCTGCCGAGATCAAAGTACAAATGGACTGCACGCAGTGTCGCAACGCTTTGAGTTTCTGACTAAGACTGATGGTATAGTTGTCTTGCATTCCAATTACAGGTGCGCGATCAACGACGACGACGGGCCGACTGTGTGCCGGATCCAGCTGCCTCAGTTCCCCAGGCATATGCCACTAAAAGGGTGTCAGCCAGCAGTCCTTCTGCACCAGCACCTGAGCCCGCCAGCCGCAGCAAACTTCATGGCAACACTGTTCCCAGACAGCTGCCCTCACTCAGTCAGTCTCCCCAGGCTTCTAAGCCCACTGAAGAAGTCACTGAGGCTTGCGCAGCCTTCCACAACTGCAGAACGCCACATCATTCCATGCTCCCAGCACCAGGAGCTAATATGCTGTCTGCTGCCAATCTTTCTCGTGCAAGATTACCACCAAGCAGTGCAGAGACTCGTAGTGCTCAAGATGACCCCATTGTAGCCACAGCATGGCAAAGCAGGAAGCAGCCTGGCTACGGCATACAAGCGCGCCGTAAGGCCAGTTCTAAGACTTGGACAACTCTGAACCTGCAGCAAGCGACAAGTGGTGCTCAACATGCTGGACATGCCGTTGAGGCTCATGCTGATAGGGCAACTTCCAGCAGAAATGAGGCGCTTGGTGCTGCTACCTCGCACTTGCATGGCAGATGGGACCAGCAGTCAATCAAGCATGACAGTGGCAATGGTCCAGGACTTGCTAGTGGACCTTGCAGTCCAGCAGGAAGCCCAAACCTAGGCAAGTCTGAGGAACAGAGGATGAATGGTATCATTCAGCTGGGAACAGCTATGCATCAGTCAGCCAGTCTGCAAGAGGAGAATCGTAACAGCATGCAAAGCAAAGAGCGCTGTTCTGGCAGTGCACAGCAGCTTGGCCACGCAATGCATGAGGACAACAGCAACTTGCAGCTGCCAAAGTCACCTGCTCCAGCTGAGCAGACTGAACATGTTCAGAAGCCACCACTAACTACGGCCGCTTTCCTGCCACACCTGTTGTCCCTAGAGGGTTCTGAGACGCAACCAGAGCTACCTCCTCTTTGTGGCAATGATCATTCTGGAGGGACACAGTCAAAGCATGCTGCAGATGCAACAGAGCCTGCTGTGACAAGCCAGTTGTGCCACATTCATCACTCTGCAGCTGTGCCTAGCGAAGGAGCAACAGGTCTTCCCTGTGAGAATGTTCCAGACTCTTCAGGCAACACCTTTGTCACGTCTCAAAGACTGTCTGGAATCATGGGTCAGCCTGAGGACGGCATACCTTTGCATGACGCAAGTCACACAGCTGACTGCGAAAGCCAACAGGCCCAAGGCTGGCATGTGCAGCTGGACAATGTGGTCGTTGCTCTGCTTTCATGTGACAGGTATGCACAAGCTCACTTTGCTTGTCTGCCTTCCGTCCTGCATGGGCACGGGCATGGGCTACATTTGCTGCTTTTCACGCCAAAATATAGACATCACATTAGAGAGCATCTTGATTGTTGCCAGCATGTTGCCAGTCATGGGCTATCTGCAGCCTTGTCTGCACCACTAATACCCTCCGAAACAATCACGTGTTACAACCTGGCCTTGTGCAGGTACTTGGCAGTGTTCACTGGCGGGAAACAGGGACAGTATCAGCTGACAGTGCTCAATGTGGGGGCTCAAGTGCCTCAAGTTCACTGTAACATGAAGCTGCATGCAGCACAACTGCCGTCAGAGCCTTGGGATGCGGTCAACTGCATGCAGTTGCAATTGATCAGGTGCGATCACCTTTTGCAGCTTTCCTGTTGCTGTGTTTAGACAAGAGCAAGCTTGCAGTGTATGCTTTGAAGGCTGCAGCAAGCCTGCTGCTCAGCATTGCCATCATATGAGAGATTTGCATGAGTTTACTGATCAGTTGGGGTTTTGCTTAGCAGCAAACTTCATGCGTGCAAGTGCCTGCGGCTACAGCACTTTGCAGACACAGTCTTGTCATGCTCTGTAGTTGTTGACAAAGGGCATGGGAGTTTGCCTTGAAATTGTTATGACATACACATACTGTAATTCAAACAAAATCTGGGCTGCAATTCTACTGTCACGACTCCCGTGACCAGCAGAAGCTGCAAACTGCTTGTTTTCCAGCACCACCGCAGCCTTGCAGCAATCACAGCTGATGTCAATGCTATGCTGTCACTGCAGGAATGAGCCTATGCTGGTGATGTCATTGCTGCTCCAGCCAGAAGATATCGAGGCGCCGTTAGAGGGCGGAGTCAGCATATGGAGGTTCAAGCAGCAGCAAGCTGAGCTGGCTTGCCACCTGAGCAGTGACACACCAGCCCACTGCGTTCTGACCACACATGGAATGATTGCTGCTGCTGGTCAGTCTCCCTTGTATGTTGTATGTAGTGTTTCCAGCCGCCCATGTCAAGCTTTGCAAGTTTTTGGGCTGACAGCAATGATGCTGCACGCTAGCACAGCCAGCAGTGACATGTCAGGTGTGACAAGCGTGCTTACAGAAAGTGCTCATCAAGGGTGGACTTCAAGCTGTCACTGAGCTTGTACATGAAGGGCTGTGTCTAGAGAGTGCCTTGTCAGGAGGGGCTCTTGATCTATGGCTCTTTTTCCAATCCCCAAAAGTCTATTGTAATTCAGAAACGTCATCCCTACACTGGAAATCTAAACTCAGGAACGTCTGGGGCCAGTAAAAACGTGTTTCTACATTGTGGAGATGTTTTAGGTGAAGGTTCATGGTTGAGACTATGGCAGCTAGACAGTCAGCTGGTGAGCCAGGGCCAGACCAACATGGCGCCTGCAAAGTACAAGGGGCTAGGCTTCCCCGACATTGTGCAGCTGGCATTTCCTGACACAGCCTGTCAACTTATTGCTGGGTGCTCATCCACAGGCCTTCTTGCAGTTTGGAGCATCAGGTAGCGATTCCACTTTTGTTGTCCGTTTGCATGAGTTGACAATGCATGGCACCCTCATTGCATCATCCTCAGGCTGTTCAGCAAGCAGTCATATGCAAAAGCTTCGTACACATAGTCCTCTGTCGCTTGTCCTCCATAGTTGTACCAAAGCATTCCACAAGGGTAAGCTTGTCACTTGCTTGTGAGTGGCTGCAGGGGTGATCTGCTCATGGCCCATTGCCACCCCCTGTTCATGGTGCAAAGCATTCACCAGCCACCAGACAAGCAGCTTGCCAGTCAAGCGCATTCACCAGAAGTTCTGGTTGTTCTGGCCAAACTCCAGCAGCACCCAAACTCACAGCAGCAGGGCAGGAAGCCCCTCCAGTCCTTGGTAGCCCTAGTGTTGACCCATGACAACCTCTTTGTGGGTGCAAACATAGGTCCCAAGGTCAGTGAGGGCCACTCTTGTTGGTTATCTTTGATTGCTTTTCCTTTGCAGCTTGGCTGCAAGCTTCTGTTTTCAGCTTTGCTTTGCAGCGACGATGCTTGTTTTCCAGGATGTGTTGGTGACCACCAAGGTAGCTGGCCAGTTGGCTGTGAGCTCCCAATCACAAGGGAGCACTATGGTGTGGGATATTCAGCAGGTGTGCGGTGTTTATGCATCTGCACAATTGCTGAGCAGTCATGCTTATTGCTGTTGCAACAGGTCTTGTGTTGCATTGCAGGCCAGAATGGTTGCATGTGTCAAGCTGCCAGGTGAGGTGCAAGCCCTTGCATGTGGTCATAGCCAGAATGATTCATGTCAGAAAGCAGCCTACGTGGGGTCAGGTCATAGCATCTACAGGATGCTGCCTCTTGGTCAAGATGTGACTGCTGGTGTGCGTGAGATGAGGTGTAGTGGGTGAAGCTGCCAAGCTAGTAAAGATACTCAGCTCACATGCAGTGAGCCAACAACCCATTGGTCTCAGTGCTATCACAGTAACGTTACTCAATACACTTTAGCGATCATAGTCATATAAACACCTTGGTAGCTTAAGCAGCAACAGAGTCCTCAGTGCCAATTCTGCCAATTTTACATGATAGTACTTGAAGTCAACATGAACTTTTGCATCAAGTACAGAAAAGTATGGTGATCTGCTCTGTTGTAGTCAAATGAAATTTGGACAGTCCTTGGTAGGCATCAGAGACAGCTGGAAGTAATACTTCCACTACTCTCCAGATAAAGTGTCTCCATCTCATTTGTGGCTACAAACTGAGTGATTATTAGGCTAAGCATAGACACTTATAGAGATATCATCGGTCCAAAATGCTTTGACCAGTTCTCTACCCTATCCGAATTGAGATGCTTCAAAGCTCAGCTGGCTAAGACATCCTGGATGCATCATGCTGAGTCAGACATTCATGATGACAAAGACAGCCTGCCCAACATTTTGGAAGCCCATGTCCTTTACACACGACCTGGCCATAGTCGCACAGTCTGGCGTGAGATCGTCCAGTCTGATTTAGAGCACGCATATATGACCCTAGGGGAAGACGCGTTTTTAATGAACGAGTGATGCATGAAATGGTCACATGAAATTTTCCCAACAAAGTGAAGTGATCACTGCATGATAATCGTCTTTTGCAAAGCTTTGATATGATAATACAGACTTGTGACGAGTTTTACATCATCAATCTAGCACATGACACGCTGTCTTCTGTCCTCTTCCAGCAACAGTCTCTCTGAGTTTAAATGTTCAGTTGCGCTGATGTCTGCTGACCATGCGAATAGCCAATCATCCGTGCTCTCTTGCTGACTTGGCAGGAAACTCAGTGCTCAGGACTCAATTTTGACGCTCGATGAGCAAACGCATCGATCGATCGCGGAGCAGCCTCTGGGATGAACTAAGTACGGGTACGCAGCGGCTCATAAGTATCGCAAAGCGTGCATTGCTTACCCAAACTTTTGTGCATCGCCTGACGACTCTGCGTGAAAGTTGCAACTGCTGTGAACCACAGCTATCACACAACAGCGTACCCGCAACTCAGGTGATCTAAGGACCGCGAGTTTATAAGGGGTGGACACGGGTCAGCTCTTCAACTTTTTCGGTATGGCCAGGCGACTTCTCGATGACGTCAGTGTTCGCGCTTGGATAAATGTAGACAGGCACTGCAAAATTTGCAGGCACCAAGCCAGGCTCGGTCATGTACACATTTGCGAGGGTAGTATTGGACCTGTCGCGTCAGGCTTTCTGATCTGCTAAAACTTGCGGCTAAGCTGCTGAGATAGCCTTCAATCACGAGTGCGTGCCCAGATTGAGCAGCCATCGGACCCGGCTCTTTCTTTGCCTTCTGCACACCCTTGTGTGTCCCAGCCAACTTGGAGCTCCAGACGTCTTAAGCCCAGGCATGGAGCGATCTTGCCATCAATTCAGATGCTGAAGGCAAGACCAAAGCAGTTTATGCACTCAGGCCGCTTGAGTTCAATCAGCTTGCTGGTCCGTGACAAGCTAAATTTTCCTTCAGGCACAGTAATGCTTGTATGGCAGACACAAATGTAAAACGGAAGTCCACAAGGCCAAGCAAGCCAACCTCAAGGTCTCCTGGCACTCCAGGAAGCGGCAACGGTAAGCGTACATGCATTGGATTATAATCACGTCTGTTTTGAGCTGACTCTGTCTCAAGCAGAAACACTTTGCAGGCAACTGCACATTCTCTTTCAAACTTGACTGTACCCTCCAATCATGCAGGCAATTGTCGATATGATAGCTCCCTTGGTCTTTTGACTAAAAAGTTTGTAAATTTAGTAGAAGCAGCGCCTGATGGCGTGCTTGACCTAAACAAAGCTGCTGATGCACTTGCGGTAAGCTCAACTTGCCCTTTCTCCAGAACAGCTGCTGTTGTCTCAGGGCAGATTTGTCTGACACCGTACTGTTGCAGGTGCAAAAACGAAGAATATATGACATTACCAACGTGTTGGAAGGGATTGGGCTCATAGAGAAGAAGCTGAAAAACAATATCCAATGGAAGGGAGGATCTAATGCAGATGCTGCCGACAATTTGCCTGAGCAAGCTGATCTCCGACAAGAGATCTCCAACCTCCAGGTGTAACATTGGACACCTTTGTGCATGTCCAACATTGAGCAGCCACTCATGCACTCATGTGCAATAGCATTGCTTGTCCATAGCTGTCGCGACATGGTTTACAAGGACACTCGGTGTAAGCAGCCGTGCAAAGCTCCTGTCTGTTTGCTATCAGTGCAGCATCAGTGCAGCTTGATGCAGCTGTGTAGAACTTCTAGGCTTTCACATGCTTGCCCACCAGTGTGGCTCTTCCTGGCAGGAATGTACCTGCTGGGCAACATGATGAGCTGGATAGTATGGTTCTGCAGCTGGCTAATATGATTCGGCAGCTGGCTCCGTCTGAACCATGTCATATGCCGGACCGTCGCTGGTTTTGTCTGCAGGAAGACGAGCAGAACTTGAAAAGCCACATCACTGCTCTTGAGGACAGCATCAAAGACATGACTGAAGATGCAGCCAACAGTGCGCGCCTTTATGTGACAGATGAGGACATTGCTAAGCTACCTTGCACGGCCAATGACACTGTCTTTGCAGTCAAGGCTCCACAAGGAACTACTCTTGAAGTTCCGGACCCAGACGATGGCCTAGAGACAGGACAACGGCGATACAGGTATCCAGAGCAGCATCTCTGCTGACTGCGCTGATTGCATACGTGCCAAGAACCCTGTGTTTGGTCAGGATGGTTGTTACCAGCTGTCAGAGTCATGCAGCAATTTGTACACCAGGCTTGCTTTGGCGCAGTCTCTGCCTGTGGCAGCAGAGCTGTGCATCTGACTCAGCAATTCATGTTTGTTGTGCAGAATTGTGCTGAAGAGCAACTGCGATACCCCCATTGATGTCTGGCTGGTCAGCGGGCATCATCAGCAGAAGCACCAGGAGGACGAAGAAGTACCGATGGATCATCCACATGCTGGCATGGCAGCTGTGCATGTCAAGCACGAGGGCGATCCTATGGCAGGTGTGATGCAGTATCCACTGTCGATCAGCAAGCTTGTCACTCTTGTTACTTTTTCGTCAAGACAAGCGCAAGAAGAACAATAGTATCAGTTGAGAGAGTACGCCTGTTAGATATGGTCAATTGGGTATTGTTATCGATTGCAATTGCTCATACCTGACATAGCAGGCGTACTCTCTCAACTGATATTATTGTTCTTTTTGCGCTTGTCTCGATGAAACAGAATGATTCACAGACGTTCTGGCATGTGTTCATGATGCAGAAGGCACCATATTGTACAGGCAAAGTCTGGCCCTGAAACTCCTCCGTATAGGTGCACAATAAATCCGCGATGATGCACTAAGATGGGCTGTAGTGAACATGACCAGGTTGCATAATGCATTGCTGGTGAGTTTCACATTTGTCAAGGGTTTCTCTTGCCTGTGTCACCTAGTATGGTGTGTGATTGTTGCGGCCTGCAGGGCCTTCTAATCCAGCTGCTGCCCATTTGGACGGTCATCTGGGAATGGATGCTAGCCCACCCTTCCTCAGAGTGCAACATAATGAGCCAGATCCAGACACATGGTTCCAGCACAGTGAGCCTCCAGCGCTTGGCATAGCAGACTACTTTGAGCATGAGCATGGCATGATGTGACCGTGTCCTGCCATGGCATCAGACTTTGGGTGGAGCAGGGAGTTCAGATACACTTGTGCCTGAAAAGGCTATGGGAGTCAAGTCTTTGCGAAAACCATCTGGTGTCATGACTCCAAAGCATTGACTTATGACATTCCACTGCGGCAGAGTACGCAGGTTGGCTCAGGACCAAGTGCCATCAGGATGCAACTTTTGTCATTCAGGCGTTCCCCAAACAAGTGCCTGCAAATGTCTCTTTCAGTTAGAGCTGCAGCTCCAAGTCATTCCTTTTTCTGCGTGTTCAGCGTGTGTGACAATGATTCGTGTGTCATCAAGCAACGGCACGTTGGTTGGTGACTGCTGGGTTTCTTTTTTGGATTATAAGGAAGACTTTGTGCCCAGGATTTAGCACTGTTGAGCCATTCGTTGTTTTGCTTGACTAATTATTCGGCCAGATGCTGCGTGTTTGTATGTGTGATTCTACCTTTCACCGCTTGAGGTTGT
>JAABUP010006440.1_pt1 | contig 16692 bp, 16 predicted proteins | sample 5559201 | NCBI WGS metagenome assembly JAABUP01 (sample SAMN10711887, study PRJNA513373) | rock metagenome | isolation source: Antarctica rocks | place: Antarctica
AAGGGGGCGCGGGGGGTGAAGGGAGGGGGGGGCAGGGGGGGCAGATAGAGGAGAAGGGGGCAAGGAGGAAAGATATGTCAGGAAGGGCAAAGCCCGTCAGCAGGGTCTGTATACCCCAAAAGCCTGTCTAGCTGCGTTTTACGAGCCTGGAAATATCACAAATCTTTTTGGTTTGCACAAAAGGCTTGTGATGCACCCGCTTGTTTCCTGGCTGCCGCATAGAAACTGCAAGATTCATGCTTACGGCAGCCCTGCAAAGAACCCCAAAGATAAATACATGTCCACTGCAGCGCTTTCATCCATGGCACCAATGAGTGCAACGTTATTCAGCAGAGTATTCTCCTGGAATATTGTATTGCACAACCTCTACTCAGTACAGAAACTGTATACAGTATCAGCAGCAACCTGATGGCCCATATGCTGTAGGGCGAAGGCAAATAGGATTACAAGTTGCTTAAAGCTGTTGGCTTGATGCTGGAAGGCACCAACCAGAGTATATCGCTAGCTCAATGTCTCCCACAGCTTGGAGGACTTCCTTGACAATGACAATTGCCATTGGTGCCTTCATGGCTGCCAGCTGCTCGCCATTCAACCCTCCGTTCCCCTCTGATGGACCACTAGCTGGTAGTGCTACTACCAGCTAGTACTACCAGCTAGTGGTGCATCAGAGGGGAACGGAGAGTTGAATGGCGAGCAGCTCGCAGCCATTATGGCACCCATGGCAATTGTCATTGTCAAGGAAGTCCTCCAAGCTGTGCCGCCCTACAACACCAGATAGTTTGTCTTTTCCTAGCACATCTGCACAGAACACGCATGTAGACCACCCTATGCATTGCATAAGAGAGCAGGGGCCAGGGGAGGGAGGGGGGGGGGGGTGGAGATGAGGGTGAGGCAGCTGGTTTGAAGAGGAAAACGGGCAGTGCCTCTATCAGCCATTCAGGCACAAAAGCCGATCAGCAGGACTGAATGAGTGCGCATGTGCACAGCAGGCCGACACACAGCATCTAGGTTGATCAGGCTGAAGCCAGCATTGTTCACTGTTAGCAACTGGACTTGACCAACATGCTGCAGCATACTTGTACCTTTCTCTGAGCAGCATTGGCCGTTATGCAGATGAAAGCAAACCCCATCTAGTGATATAGCTGAGCTTGGGCTTGGTAGCTTTCAGTGACAGGTGCTCACTCCAGTGGATAGACTTGCTCAGGGCCTACATTTGTCTCCAAGATCCATTTGTGGTAGGCACACTCTTTTTTTGCACAGCACAGTATAAGCCACTGTGAAATTTCAAGCTGACTCCCCCTGATGCCATTGCTGAGCTTGAGCTTGGTGAGCTCCCAAGATTGTGTACTCTTTCCTGTCCACAATCTGCCCATACCCTACATGCGTCTCTGGGACCCTCATGTGATAAGCAGAGCCTTTCATGCATAGCAAGTGACCAGGCATTATGACAGCAGAAGCTGACTCACCCTCATGCCATTGCTGAGTTTCAGCTCAGTAGCTCCCAGGACCGGGTACTCTCTCCTGGCCACGATCTGCCCAGGCTCTGGGTCTGTCTCTAGGATCCTGGTGGGTGTGTCATCCTCAGCTAGGGGTTCGATTGCACCTGCTGCCTCCTGCTGCTGCACTTCGGCAATGACTCGCTGCAGCTCATCTGTGCTGACAGACCTGCATGTCAGTATTGCGTCCCTCAAAGGAGCCACGATAAAAAGAGTAAAGACTGGGTAACTGTGGACAAGTCAAAGACCTGGCTTGTCAAACCTCTTAGCATAACTGTTGTTTGTGCTGAAAGTCCGACTCTACATATCCACATGTCAATTTTCTAGATCTAGAATGTGACGCTGTTAAGGACTGTAACCTGGACTTGCTGGCTTGTACATAGCTAGCCAGAGCCAGAGATACCTAGAGCCAGTTGCACTGTCAAGGGAACTCTCAAGATGCACAGTTTCTGGCAGTGGAATGACTGCTGACATTGTGCTCCTGATCTGCTGTGAAGGTTTCAGCAGATGAATCCAGGTCATTCATTTGTACCCATCATGAAATGCATTTCTGAAATTTGACTTGAGCATGTTCGAAATAACGTTCTATTCCTTGCAAGGATTCCTTGCAACAATTGTGGGTGTTACCAGTGCTCGTGCACAAGCAAGGACTAGCTGAGAACAGATTCAGCCAGTGGGCTTGTGCAACCTAATCAGCATTGGCACAGATGGGCAAACAAGGCAGCACATGGAGACAGAGGAAAGCAAGAAGAGCAGAAGTCTGAGAGCCGATGCTCCCTGCAGCAGTAGGACGCCAGACTGAGCCCCAAAGGTTGTCAACATGCGTTGTCACAATTGCCCCAAGGAGGGAATGACCCACACCATCAAATGTGAGAGGAGCGAAGTTTTCAAAGTGTTATCTCTGGGTGTTTCTTTTCACCTTTTTCGTGTAATTTGCCCCACCCGGAGTAGGTTTTTTTATTTTTGTCACTTTTTTGTCACAATTTTTGTGACTTTGGGCATGTACCTGTTGTGGCTGATAGCCTTCACTGTGCAGCTGCTGCTGGGCTTAAACCTGTCTGCCAGCTTCTGTAGGTCTCCAGCCGATATCCTTGGCAGCAGGGTCTTTGACAGCTGAGCCTCATACTTGCGCCCAACCACAAAGTCCTGGTTCTGGAAGTGACGCACATACTCATCTCTCAGATCCTGTACATCAAGACATACAATACATGCTGCTGATGTTGTTGGAAGCTGTTGTTGTGCTTGCAAGAGTGTTGCACCCAGGCCTTTTGCACACTGTATGGACCTGCTGTTGTCTTTGCAAGTGTTGCAAGAATGTTGCATCCCAAGCCTTCACAGCCGTGCGGCTCTACCAAGCACATGCCTGTGAGGAAATGGATTCACGTCCAGACGAGGACATGCACTAGCCAGCAGTGCAACCTCAGCCAACACAGGAACAATTGGAGGGTCAAAGTTGCTGGCCTAGCACAGTAATCATGACCACAGATGATTTAGATAAAGCTAGTACTTTTCATGTCAGTCAGCTCACATGGCACATGCGACAGCAGCAGCATCATAAACAGCGAGTCTTTGTGTACAGTGCCAGCAACAGTGTGTATAAGACTTGAGAATCGGCCTGAACACGCTCATCACAGTGTCTTGACAAGAGTGTGTGCGAGACCTAGGAACAGCCCTCATCATGCTGAATGCAGTGCCAGCAAGAGTGTGTGCGAAACCTGTGAGTAGTCTTGGTCACGCTCAATATAGGCAGACTCCACATCTGACATCATGGAGGTGCAGGCCTGACGTACTTCCCTTTCTGAAAAGCCATGCAGCCGGATCCGCGCCATCTCTACCAGCAACGCCTAGAAAGGCGCAACAAACTGCTTGATGCAGATGTGTCAGGCGACGTGACAGATGTTACACTCACACAGGAAGCTCATGAAGGGAGCTGCTCAGGACTGCACATACCTGATAAGCGCAAAAAGATATATGAATGAATGCAGAGGCTTTATGGCGCTGCTACAGTGCAGATTACGCTTGTGAGCAGCATGCAGAGACTGACTGAGGTGCCCTGAGAGGCAGGTGTGCCAGGGGCATGGGCTCGACCATTCCCATGGGCATCGCTCTGGGGTCAGATATGACTTTTGTTCTTTTTCATTGTCATTATTATTTTTATCATTATTGTCATCCCCGTGATGATGATCACTAATAGACAAGAAGTAGAAAACATTAACACGAAGACAACATGGAAACAGGTCATTGACAACACAAGTACAGGCGATCATTGGGAAGCTTGCAAGACTGGAAGGCATTTGGCAACCTGACATTGACTTTGCAGATTAAACCATGTTCATTGCAAGGGTAATCTGCTGGGCGACTACCCATCTGCTGCTACAAGAGGGCCACCCTCTGCCTTCCAGCCTTGTTGCATTCCAAAACATGCGCATGATATTGTTGTTCGTTGCTTAAATTGTGATGCGTATGTGATGAAACTCCAAGGGCTGACAGAGGGCACAACAGTTGAGATGCCATGGATGCAATCAGATTCAATCGTGCCAGCATGTTCACACATCAGTCTAGTGCATCTGTGGGCTAACACCTGAGCACCTCTAAGGTAAAAGCCGAGCTAGACGCGGTGTCACTTTCCCGATGATCGTGACCAATAAGCAAATTCACTCTTGCTCAGGATAGGGTCAATCTGCTTATGCATGTGAGCAGACAGCACTCGTCATGACAAGGCTGAACGTACAACACAGTTTCTTCACAGCACGGGCACGAGGCCACACAATTGCTGTCATACTGACGAGGAGCATTGGCTCCTGTGCTGCCAATCAGCTGGGGACTGTGGTAGAGCAGGTGGCTGTACCCATTAGGGTGCTGATCCAATCCCGGCTTGACAAGACCTTTCGCAGCTGATCATAACATACCACCCTGACAAGGCCAGAAAGGAAAGGAGGAAAGGGCAGGAAAGGAAAAGAAAGGGCGTACCTGCATGGCTCTGGTGATGCCACCCTCGCCAAGTGTTGCTGCCAGGATATAACCCTCGATTGTCTTGGTCACCTGCTCGGTACCCACCTGAACATGCACACTGCCAAGCTCATCACAAGAGCCGATGCCCCCTCACGGGGTAGGGCCTTAGCCTTGGCAGGAACGTAAATTGCAACCATCGGGGTATGCCTTGTACACTAGGCTGCTCACGACTAAAAAACAAGCGCCGAGCTCATGTGAGGTCTGTCAACCAAATCCCAACACAGGCACAACAGTCACCTGAGCATGAACTGATGGCAGGTTTTGGTGCCAGGTCAAAACGTGCACATGGTTGAGTTGAGCTACGTGAGGTGAGATGAGCTGAGCTGAGTTGAGTGGAACTGAGGTGAGTTGAGCTGATTTTAGCAAGGCTCATGGTTGCACAGCACTGCACATGGTTGAGATGAGGTGACTTGAGACGAGGTGATTTGAGATGAGGTGACTTGAGATGAGAAGACTTGAGCTGAGCTGACTTGAGATGAGGAGACTTGAGATGAGGTGACTTGAGCTGAGCTGACTTGAGATGAGGTGACTTAAGCTGATTTCAGGACCTCACAGAGCAATGAAATGTGTTGAGTGCTGACAAATGACAAAGACGGCCGGCAAAAGTGAGCAAGCACCTGTCCAACCCAGAAAGGGGGATCTGGTTTTCTGCTCAGCTTATAGAAGCGGTTGTTCACGGCGGCCTGAAACATGCCGTCCTGCAGGAAGTTGACAAAGGCAGCAGGCGTGCTGATCTGCCCTCTGGGGTGATTGAAGGTGATGTGAACATTGGCATGCTGCTGCTCCTTGTCCACAAACGCGCTCAGCCTTGGCTGACTGTGTGGCGTCAGCTCATACCTGCATCAGACAATATTCAGTGTTCGGCGAGTGTGCAGTGACTGGTGGTGCCTGAATTGGACCAGACCAGTCAAGCGCTCACCATGCGGTGTCAGCTTGAACCTACATCAGAGCGGACCCATTGTGCACTGTCTGTGCTATGAGGTGTGCCTCCCATACAGAACACCCACCGCGCAAGCAATCAGTGCTGTTGTGCACCATGTGCAGGAGCCAGACACAAGCAGTTGTAAGCAACGGAGGTGCCAGCTCACAAACACCTGGTGAGAGGTGCATGCATGCAGAACAAATGAGAGAGGCATGAGGGGTGAGTGTGCGTGTCACAGGCTTGTGCAGCATCAGCGGTTTGTGGCTGTCTGCAAGACCCAAATGCAGTCACAAGCTGTGCAGCTTCAACACAAGTAGCTGAACATGGTGGTGAAGCTGACTGACCTGGGGATCTGTTTTGCATTGTCCCCAGAGGCTTGGCATTTGGCCATATGATGCTCGATCATGCCCACCACAGTCTGGGGATCAGCAAAATCCCCAACAGCAATGACAGCCATGTTTTCTGGGCGGTACCAGCGCTTGTAGAAGGCAAGCACCTTGGAGGCAGGAATGCCCTGAATGATGTCTTCCTTGCCTATCGGGAGCCTTTCTGCATACTGCAAGCAGAGGATTGAAAGGCAGACCAGGGACGCCAGTGGGCAAAGCTGCAAGGCGGGCCCCAAGTGACTGGTAAGCATGCCTTGAATGACATTCCCCTTGCCTGTATACAGTGGTTATGCACATGGTAAGCAGGGACTTAACAGCCAGATTGGCAACAGTTTCTGCCTGTCAGCACACGTTTTGAAGTCTGCAAATGTGGAAAAAGGGGCAAACTACCAACATGCTCGGCCTTTTGCCAGCACCCTGCTCGCATCAAAGGCCATGTCAAATCAGTCAATCAATCAATTTACATTTCCTGTCTTTAGGACTCATCAGGGGAGTCAACAGACAACAACTGGGAAATCAACACACACTAAGCACTAAATGTTCAAGGCGTTCGACAATAAAGCACCAAAGAAATTGCAGTGGTGATGCTGTGATGAAGGAGGGTGCTAGTGACGCGATGCCACACGCTCTACACTAATCTAGCTCTACAAAGTCTAGAAGCCAAGCTAAAAGTGGACTGGCCAACACTTGACTCATAGGCCATGTGGAAGAAGATCGGGGTAGCACCTATAGCAGAAATGGTGACATACCTTGGTGCCTTGCATGATGAGCTTCCACTGAGCCTCGGCCACGCGGCCGCGGCTGTCCTTGCCTGACCGCCACTCCTCCATCACCGCACCCCTCTCATTGTCCAGATCCGCTGTTGAGCAACTGTACAGTCATTCATTTGTTTGTTCATTCATTCATTCATTTGCTTGTTCATTCATTTGTTTGTTCATTCATTCGTTTGTTTGTTTGTTCATTCACTCATTTGATAATTTGTTCATTTATGCATAGGTTCTTTTGTGCATTCATTCACTCATTCACTCACTCACCCACCCACCCACCCACGCACCCACCCACCCACACACCAACCCATGCTGGATGGATAGCCATGCTGCAGCATAGCCATCTCACTATGACTGTCAAAGCCAAAACGGCCAATCAATGCTGCAGCAGCCACCTCTTTGTGACAATCTACACCCAGTATTTGAGGTTGGCAGGCCAGACCTGCTGGGAGGCAGTGAATGCAACCGCTGGTGTCAGGAACACATCAACATCTGAACAGCTTTGCCTACAAAAGTACAACTGCCATACACTCCTAGATTGTGTGATGTTGGAGATGCAATGACATCACTATTCTGAAAACGTTTGTTTCACAGTGAACAAATGAACTCAGCAGCGCCTGGGGACTAGAGTCAGGCATGACGTTTTGAGGAAGATGTTTTGGATTGCTGCCAAGCTGCTTGTCAAGAGAGTTATTTGAGAGGAAAAGTTTATCTGGCCGTGACTCTTGGCCCAAGGGTTTAATCGAAGCAGCAGCCAGTCATAAACAGACAAGATCTGATTGAGCAGCTGAATTGTTGTCAGCTGCTCTAGAGTGGTGAGTGCACAGTTTGCATACCGGATCTTTGTAGCAAACTCAGCAAACACATCAAAGCTGCGGTCCAGGATCTGCAGATTCTCATCATCGGTGGGAACCATGAACTCATACACGGTGTCATCTGCTGAGGTATATGCATTCTGGCATGCGCCAAATTCAGCTCCAATGCTTTCAAGGTATTTGATGAGGTCATGATTTGCATACTTCTGCAGTCAGGAAGGCAAGACGCGGTGAGTGCACTTGTCTAATGGACAAGCGATGGAGCTTGCATCAAGGGACGAAGGTGGTGGATTGTACTGCGCTACCAGCATAATGGCAGTCTACATGCAGACAATTTACATCCTGTCAATCTTGCATGAGCTTTGCATCTCACGTTTGGCATGATGTGATGCAAAGTCTACATTCTGTCTTGTAGCTGGCATGCCATAAGGGATCACAGAATACATATAGTTTCTGGGTCCCACCTCTGTTGCGTTGAAAGCCAAGTGCTCCACAATATGAGCCACACCTTGCTCATCATCTTGCTCCACTGCAGAACCAATCTTGATGGCCAGCGCCAGCGCAGCTCGTTTCTGAGGCTTGGCACAGGTCTTCACATAGTATCTGTGTACAAAACCACTAGCTGGAATTAAATGATCTTGCTGTCTGAGACACCTGCAAGGGCACATACCTGATGCCGTTGGGCAGGACCCCATGTTTCAGGTCTGGTGGTCCCAGGGGCAGTGCTTCATCGTAGTCAGCTATTTCAAGGTCAGGCAGCTGCCTGAACTCCGCTGCCATCGTTCAGCCTATCTATGCTGATTTGTGCCGGTTGGCTTTGTTGCGTAAAAACTTAGCTAAATCCCATCGACGGTAAACCTGCTCCAGCCCACATCAGAAAAGAGGTTTGTTGCAGGCTGTCTGCGCCGTAAATTGCAGCAATTCTTGGTACCGCCAGCGTCTTGAGGAGATCAAGCGGTGCAAAGTCCAGTTGACTCATTAAGGAGCTGCACAGAACATGAACAAGAACTTGTCGGTACACAACAGAAGACACAGGTAAAAATATAGACGTTACGGGATTGACAAGAGCGTAATCGTCACTATCCAAACCGTCGTGTGTGCTCAGCTGCAGTGACTGAAGATGTCAAGATTAGCCACTTCGATGGCTCAGCATTGGCACGCAAAGCAGACTACACACCGCCCTGACCACACCTGCAGATTAATCAACGCGAGCGAGCAGTGCGAGCAGTCTATCCCCGGGCTCTGCGAGCGTGGGTATGCCGCAACATGTTCCGGAACTGCCTGTTGGCAGCTTCATATTGGGCTTCGTCATGGTTGGTACAAGCTCGCATCAGATGCTGCGCCTCAAGATCGGGCGGGAGCTCATAAGCCGCGGCCATACTTTCAGCCTGCTCGTGAATGCATATGATGCCTTGAGTCTTCAGGTTGTCTCTGGAGTGCCAGGTATACAGACGCTGAGGTTTCAAGGGCCCCTGTACGCTGGCACTGAAGAGTGGGCTGCTAGTCCTCAAGAGGTGCGATTTGTAGTGAAGCCCAAGCAAGGTGCCTGTCCCCAGCATGTATCTAATTTTTTGAGTCACCTGCATTACACATCGCAGCTTGCATTTGCTTGCAGAGCATTGCACACTTCGCGCAAATGCATGCAGATGTGGGTCTTGCTGGGAACCTGTAATGGCAAGTGATGGTCACACCTATGAGAAGGATGCAACAGTGGAATGGTTGGCAGCCTCTGTACTCAGACGAGTTGATCACATGAAAACAGCAGGCAAGCCTCTTCTTGTGCACCTCATCCCCTTGCACATGCAAGGTTGGCCTGACATGCACTCTTGTGCTGCTGCATGTCAAGAGTATGTAGCATCAGATGCTGTTCATCACCACATGAAAGAAAGAGCGAGAAATTATTCCTGCCTTCAAATCTTCTCGCTTTGTCGCCATTGTTCACCCAATGCTGATGTCTCTCTTATGTGCCCCTGCTTGCACACTGCAGCAACAGTTATTCTGCAAATACTACATCCTTGTGCCAAGGACTGCCAATCAGCTGTCATTCCACGGCCAACTATGACACACCCAGGGCCATACAATAAATGGTTGCAGATGTGCTGAGTTGGCTGTAACAGTTGACTGATGCTGTGATGATGGTGCAGGATATGACCTTCTCCTTAGCGATACAATGAGCTGGCCATCTGCAGTCCTTGAGAGATGCTGCACATCCCCACTGTCAAGCTCTTGCCCATATCTTCATTGGCATCAATACTGAAAACATCTCATTCCGTTCCCAACTTTGTGGCATACATACATCAGTTGAGTGCAGGATTTGCTGTTGACATGACATGATGCCGTAGTGCTTGCTTGCCAGTTGCATCATTTTCATGATGATAACCTCATGATATGGCTTTGGTACTGAGCGCATTTGCATGTCTGCTGTTAGCAAAACAGATGGATGTTTTGTGTGTGATATGGGCACTGGCATACATTGTTATGGACGTCAGCTCTGCCATAGCATTGTTCCATGGTCTTCTATTCAGCTGCCGACTCTGGCTGCCTCAACAATGTGCTTATTGTTGATTCAGTGCCTCACCGTCGTGTGCAGATGCAGCAATGTCAAATGCTGCAATAAGAGCAATGTTCAGAGACCATCATGCCAAGATCATGTGTTCTGAAGGCTGCATGATTTCTTGCAGTCATGTAATTGTTCTGCTCATGCAGAATTTCGGCAGCGTACAAGAAACTTTATCCAGTGGTTACTGTTTTCATACTTTGCTTTGGGACGCATAAGAGCAGAGCAGAAAAAATATGTGTTTGTGCAACAGGCCGCCAATTGCAGTTCTACAAGACAGGAGTGCAGAGGTCATTACAAGTGCAGACTGGGCGTTGTGATATACCTAGCCATTTCTCCCGGACTTCATGTGCGGCATCTACTCGTGTAATGAGCACTCGTGTAGTCGACATGGCCTGTTTTGTTTACTTCGGTTGCTCAGTGCGCTCAAGCAACAAACCAAGTCTAGGTCTTGCTTTAAGCAGCTTCAGACATGGTCAAGAGCGGTTGCTTGTTTTATTGTCTGCCAGCCAACACATCATGCATTTTGTGGCGCATATGATAGTGATTCCAGTCTCTCATCTCTACAATAGTCTTAAGTGAGTGGTGCCTTCGGAGATATGCTCACACCTGACTCAGCTCTCAAGGCTCCGAAACCACTTTTTTCCTTGAGCAGTGACTCCCTCAGATGTAGGGAGTCTGCCAGAGTGAATGCAAATCAGCGAGCAAACACATTTCAGGCGCATGTCACCACAAGTCACCCTTTTTGACTGATTCTTTGGCAGCATGAGTGCATCTGCTGTACTTAGCACATGTTCTGCGTGGTTCATAGCCTCACTGCACTACTTGCTGTAAGAGTAGTCTACACAAAGAATGGTTTTAAAATTTGAACACAATGGACAGCCCAGGCACAGACATTACATTCAACACCTTAAAGTTGGACGCCACAACATGCAAAGTGCATGCCATCGTCTGAAGTATGTTGCTTTTCCGCACATGTGCAAATCTGCGACGCAAATCTTGCATATATATATATATATGTTCACGCTGTGCAGCAAACGAAGCCAGCAACTGCACAGGTCACTGGACCCTCTACGCTACATACTGACTGTGAGTGCAAGCAGGCAAAGGCATGAAACCTCTGGTGAGCCATATCATGCAAAAAAAGCTGCTGAGGGCCCTCCCACTACCCAGGCTGGTACCGATGAGTAACTTCTCAGCTTACGCTCTGCATGGCATCTGGCGATCTGCATCATAGTGAGCAGGTCAATGCAACGAAGCAAGCATGTCAAGGCATCTGCATGGCAAACAACAGCAGCTAGAGCTGGCCTTGAGCTGATATCAGACAAGCCACTTGCAAAGCTAGCCTGGCGCAGCAGCGGTGTGGCATGCTACCTCTGTTGGGCATATCTAGCCATAAGAAAACATGCTGTTTCAACAAATGATTGCCTTATTTGGACAGGGCCAGTGAAGTGGATGTGTCCATGGTAGAAGTAGGACATATGAGCACACATACGTACAATGACTGCCCAAAAAGATGCTGTTGTCAGCAGAATGGCATGCAGTGCAGCCAGTACAAACAGTTCATGCTGGTTTGTAAAGCTTTCTTACTGCATACACAGAAGCATTTCTGACCAACTTCTTTGCTTGCCTGATGGCACGTCCTGCTTCTTGCAAAATACATATGACATATGCCAATGGTGCCTCACTTAGGGAGCTCTGTCAAGACAAGCTCTGGGGGGTCTGCCACCTGCTTCAAGCTTAGCCCCAAGCCCAGGTGGAGGGAGCAGAACTAGCTGACTGTATAACGGAAGAAGGCGGTGTCTGAGGACCTGACTGCCTGATTGCCTGCAAGTCACATGAGCAGAGAGGATGTGTTATGTACATGGACTCATGTCAGGCTCAAGCAGGCATGAGACATGCACACATGGCAGCCTCAGGGCTGGTGCATTGGCAATGCCATGACAACTTAAAGACCACACTACCTCTTGTGCAATACATGCAGTACAAGAAAAGCTGCCCAGGGTCCCCAGTGCATCAAATCACAGTCACCAAACCTGTGGCTGGTGCAACCTGACCTAAACAGAGGACCCATGCAGAATATGTTTTGCAAAAGTGGTACAGTTGACAAAAACGCAAGACAGAAGGACAGAGGTTGCATGCTTGCCTGCTGACAGGGCACTGCTGCCTGTGGGCTATCACTGACATCATTGTCAGTTGCGGTATGCATCCAGGGAGCCTCCTGCTGCACCTGTCAGGACACGCTCCAGGTACTGTGCCAGCTGCTTCACTGTGATAGTGTTACTGATCATCTCTCGGGGAACATCAACCAGCCGGCCTTGCTTAGCCAGCTGATGGGTACTGAACACTGCACGTCCTGTCAACCTGCAGTAGACATGTGCACATCAGGAGTGTACATTGTGTCTTGAGGAAGCGCAAAGGCAGATGCATAAGCAAAGGCCACAAAGCTTTTGGCTCGGGTAAAATGGGCCCAACACTAGCACAAGGGATTCAGACAAGCCAAATGCTGTGGCGTTGGTTGACAAAGATGCAGACGCAAGAGCTGATACAAAGTCCTTGAGCAGAAGGGTGCAATCAGTAATTTGGTGGCGTACCTGCCAGGACTGTTTCTGATGTAGTCAGGGCGCAACAGTCTCAGGATGATTGCCTTAGCTTTGCTGCCTTGCGGCTCAAGCACAGCATCTGCGCTGTAGCTTTGGACAGAAACCATGGCCTTGAAGGGAAGCTGCAGCTGATCCAGCGCTGCGTAGAGCTTACTTCTGTCATAAGTCTGAAAGTTGGTACCCGCAGGTCTGGGTCCCAACGTATGCAGTTTCCCTTGCAAGCTGGACCATGCTGATTGCTGCTGTGCATGTGCACTTGGAGGGGGCTGCAGCCAGTCCAGGGCCTGGTACAGCTGGCGCAGCACCCTATTTGTAACCAAGGAAGGCTGTGACACCTCACCATGACTGACCGATAAGGCAGTCAGGTGATCCAACGCAAGTGCAAATTGTACCTGGCGCAAATGTCCTAAGACGGCTAGACTCCACACAGTGTTTGGATAGACTTGTTGCTTGACCTGCTGGCTCTTCAAGTTCAGAACAACAGAAGCTAGATCTTCAGTATCTGTCTGTGTGACAGGCACTCTCAGCTCAGCACATGCAAGCAGAACATTGCTGATTTCTTGCGGCATAGGCTGCTGCCCCAAGCGGTACAAAGCCATAATCCTGCCCACCATGGACATGGCCAGTTCATCTGATGGAGAATGCTTCAGCTTACTCAGTGCCCAGATGGTGCTTGCTATGTCCCGAGCACTTGGAAGCTCATTGAGGCCGTCGGCGGCTTGACGGCCGTTGAGCATCACACCAAAGCACTGGCACAAAGCATCCAGCAGCTCAATGGAAGGTGCAGCAGCCGGCAATGTGGCCAGGCTGTGTAGTATAGTTGCCACGTTTTGAGGGTCAAATTTTGACAAATCTGCAACTGCCAACCGTCCACAGATTGCCTTGAACAGTGCCCCTTGACAAGGGCTCAACTGAAGCTGGGCACATGCAAAAAGCACAGTGGCTAACGGCAGCCCATTTGCAGCATTCATGTCAGCCATGAACTGTTGCGCCAAGCTGTCTGTCATGCCTGGCACCAGGGCATCTGGATTCAGCCCCAGCTTGGCTAATGACCACAACACAGTGGCAACCAGCCGTGCTCCAACAGCTGGCAGCAGGGGCTGAAGCCGCCTGAGCATCCTTGCAATGAAGCTGCGCAAGTTTTGCTCAGGCCGCCCCTCAGCAACCCAGCAACTACGCCTCCCCCCAGCTGCTGTCCAAACCTTTGCTGTGCCGTGGACAATGGCGCTGATGTGTGCATAATTCAGTTGCTTTTCAGACTGGCAACACATCTGATCCATGCAGCTGTAGTATGCTTCCATGACCTTATCAGGACTGGAATGTTTGACAGACTGAGCAGCGAGCTGCCATTGCTTGCTGATGTAATTTGTCATATGCTTTGCAGACTTGAAGCCCACAGCATCTGTTGCCTGCACACCAGTTACTGCATGGGCCTGCCGCTTTGTGGTAACTGTGCAACACTCCAGTAGCACCTCTCATTCAATGCTACAGTCTGTCCTACCTGCTGTCTGTCAGGCCACTTTGGCATCATGTTGTGCTGCCCATGTTTGTCAGCTGGGCAGGCAGCAGCAGGGTCCTTAAATACCTGCATTATGGCAGGTAAGGGCTCATGCCTTCTTGAAGAGAATACCAGAATATTTGTCAAGCATGCAGTCATCACCTGTCTTGAGGTCTGCTGGGGTTTATGTTCAACAGCGAGAGCAGTGTTCTGCGGGTCACGCATCCTTTCTTCCGAAGGCTTTGCAGGCCAAGTGCACAGCTGCTGTAGCCTGCAGCTCAGCATGTTCTTCTCTAGTCTACAGTCATCTCTTCATTGCGCTGTTGGGAGCGGAGCTGTTTGCCATCTGTTGCATCTTATGCAGGACTCTTACCCCTTGAGCGCTGCACCTACGTGCTGCACTGGCTTCCCAGTGGTATTGCAAGCAGTGATCAGGTAAAGTCGTGACAGCATGATGGCCGGCCGCCTGGTGCAAGTGATGGACACTGCCTTGAAAAATGTTGAGAAGCGCCTGTGAAATCACACGCAGATGTGCGTCTCTTCCAAACAGCGACAGGCCAAAAGGGGGGCAAGCTCTGGTCAGTTGCCTCCAGACAGACACGATCCGTTGGCAGCCCAAGCCTAGGTAACGGGTGCGGCAAATGCAACGCGCCTAATCCAAATGTCACTTCTGCGCGACAGTCTCACTGTACAAGCTCCGAAACCAGGTTCCCGATTGCAGTGGAGCGTAGACGGAGAGGCAAATTTGCCGAGACGCAGGTCTTACAAATACGCAGCTTCAAGGCGCGTGTGTGAGTTAGACCCCAGTACTTTCCTGCCGTCATAGTCTGTTGATTGGTGCAGGCCTGCGTTGCAACATACGTCCTGGCAGACTTGCCTTGCGTGGATTTTGTAAGTCCTGAAGTTCTGCAGCGCCATGGTGAGGAGGAACAGCTTGTTACTGTTGCTTCTGACATGTTGCCTGGCTGGAGCGGCTTACAGCCGTCAGCTAAGGGGCGACAACGAATTGGTTGCGCAGTATGTGGAAGGTCGACAGCTATCTGAGGAGGCGCACGAGCATCAGCAAATCCTTGCCGAGCTGGAGCACGTGCATCAGTTGCGCGAGCGCATGCTGCAAGCTGGTGAGACTGCTGTGTGTCCCTGCTGTGCTGTGAACTGCCAACATAAACAGGAATGAACGTATCATGCATGCATTATGGTGCAGCTGCAGCTGCAGCTATTGAGCATAATATGGCATCCTGGTCTTGAGACCGAGAATGCCTACATAACAGACTGGCTGATGGCTGATTGGCACTGCCCCTTTGTCACCTGTGTTCTTTTCTGCAGCCAGCACATATGCGGCTGCTCTTGGGACTCCAGCCCCAGCACCCTCCATGCAGTCTCCTGAGTGCCTGCACGACAACGCCCTTGCATGTTCTGCTGTTCAAGGCACGACCCCAGACACTGCAACAAGCTCCACCGGAGCTGTTTCTTCCATTGGCTAGCATGATTACATGGGCTTGATGCGCTGGATCCAGCAACTCCGGAGTTGCTCTTCCCAATAGTCAAGCTATTTGCACACCATGCAACATGATGTTACTGCATGCCAGGTGATATGAAGCCTGTTCATTTTGGTTGAGCCACACCCAGGTCTGTGTGACATTGACTTGACAGTTGTTTTACATTTGTAGCTACTTGCACAGCCCCTCAAACAACTGTTTGTTTTGACTCCAGTTGCCGCAATCTGTGATGAGCAAGAGGTGCATGAGTGCACGTGCATGAATTTTTATGCTTGTCATGCTATCAGGTCTTCAGTGGTACCAGTCGTGAAGTGTAAAGCAGATGGTTCATGTTGGCCATGACAGCTTGTACCATGTGGATCTCTGTTTTGCTTGACTTTGTGCTAATCATTCATTCATAGCACTGCCTTTGGGTTCGGCATGCTCGGCATAACTTATTAATAATATTGCAGCCCTGCAGAACAGCTGCGTCTTGTTGCGCATGCAATATGCACACATCTTGCCGGCGCTTGCGTTGACAGCGCTGCACCTACCCTGCGATGCGAGCCTAACCAGCGCTGGCAGGCATGCAGAAATGATGGCGGGAAATTTGCATGTGTTGTCTCAGCAAGCTTTAGTGCCTTGTCTGTGCAGGTTCAACGTTGACATCAATACGCATGCAAGCTTAAGCCAGATTTGATATTAATCGCACTACTGTATATACTATATATACGACACGTTGACTCATGCATGTTAATAATGTTGCCGGCATATGCAAAGTGTTGCTGAGACAGTCCATCCTTGGCAGCATAGTTCGGCAGCAAGTCCACCAAGCACCTCCTGTCATTCACGCCCTGTCTTCTGATGGTGCCTGTCACTGCAAAGTTGGCAGCCTGTCGTCCTCAAAGCGACACTCTGTAAATCCAAAAGTGCCATGTCAGCTGCCATGCTGGACAGTTTAGTACAGTCAGCCAGGAGTACGAGCCAGCTCTTTCAGCGATAGGCAACATCGTCACGTCCGTTTAGACACGCATCGGCCCCGTCACACAGCAAATATGGTTCAGGGTCCTAAGATCAAGGTCGGCATCAATGGCTTTGGCAGAATCGGCAGGCTTGTCCTCCGCGCTGCGATGCAGCACCCTGATATTCAGGTTGTAG